>OJAL01000112.1_pt1 | contig 75529 bp, 70 predicted proteins | sample 1589301 | NCBI WGS metagenome assembly OJAL01 (sample SAMN03283261) | human gut metagenome | biome: human-associated habitat; material: feces | host: Homo sapiens | place: USA | collected 2013
TCTACAAAATTACCAACTCTATCTCATCTCCTGTTTACTGCGCAAATCTAAGGTACTCGATTCGTCTTAACAATCTGTACTCGCTTCAACAAATAACGGGCAAAATACCCCGGACAACTTCAAAAAAATACCGATATGTATAAAAAAGATGGATTCATCACACCATCCGAACACGTAAATTTCCTGGCCAAAAATCTGTTCGGAGCCTGCGGCCAGATCGTAAACGGCGCCATCGCCTATCTCGCCCCTGACGGCGGCGGCCCCGTCACGCCCCACACCCACGCTACCGACCACCTGTTCATCGTCACGCAGGGAGAAGCCAAAGTGCTGCTGGACGGACAAGAGCGAATCATCCGCGAAAACGAAGCGTTCATCGTCAAAGGCGGTATTCCCCACTCCGTATGGAACAACGCACAGGCAGAAACCGTCATGATAGGCATTACCATTAAAGAGAATGACAAAGAGTAATAATACAATCCGACAAAACCGTCTCAAACGGCTTACCGGAAATCTACCTTACAATTTTTTCAGAGTACCGTAATAATGGATAAATACGACCTCCGTCACTATTGCAAATCAAGAAAAAGCTCCAGAAGCTAAACAGATGGCTTCATTCTAAAATACCAACTTTCAAACAATTAACCCATCAACCCCATAAGAGCTATCAGGCCGCAAAAAATTTGGAATAAATCATACAAAACTAACAGTTGCGGAAATCAAATCTTCCAGTGCATTGCGTACTTCTTCAATACTATCAATAGAATCTTGCATCTCATTAAGTTGCTCCTGTAATTTATACATCATATCTTCCTGTCGCTCTGTCAATTCATAACGACATTCATACTCGATTAATTTATTTTCTACAATAGACATTTTCTTTTCAAAAATGTCTATCATATTCTCAATCTCTAATTTATTAATTTCTGCACTCCTATGAATTGCAGCAAGTTTGTCGGAATCTGTCTTATTCATTTTATTTTGATCATCTATTGAGCCATTAGTTTTCTCGCTTCGTTAATGTCGATTCTTGCGTGTTGACCATGCTTTTCTAATAACCATAAAAGATTCGCGCCATTCATCAAGTGAATCGGCTTATCTTTTGCGAATTCGTATGAATCGCCGCCATAGTCTGACGTCGTAACAAGAATGCCCTTCGTTGCACCTTCATTCAAAACAGTTCCATATAAATCCCTGACCGCAGAAACACCAACCGTGTTTGTGTACCGTTTTGCTTGAATTACAATTTTTCCACCACGAATAGGGTCCGGATCAAAAGCAATAGCATCAACACCCCCATCTCGACTGGCTTGGGTAACCTTTACCTCACCTCCATTACAGCTAAACTCCTTTTCAAATAGCTCTCTAATCAGATGTTCAAAATCCTCCCAATGCATAGAAGCAAGATTGGTAGAATTGTCTATTTCGGTTCCTACATCATAATGTTCAATAAACCTTTTATCCGATCTATTAAGTGCCACAATAGGCTGTATGGCTGTAATAGTATAAAGCTGACTACTTGCAACACCTTTTAGAGATTTGAAACAGGCTTTCGGGCTAACATTCATAAAGTCAATGTCAGTAATCTGTTCTCTATTTGTTTTAATCGACAATATACAATTAGTTTCTATTTTGCCATTAGCTTTATTAAGAGCACTAACCCACCCGTTAAATGCAACAGAATTTACAAAACTTAAATATTTATCTGCAAAAATCTCGTATATAGATCGCAATGTAATCTGATAAAGCGCATCATCATAGTGCTTGGAAAAAACTTTTTCTGTCATTTGGACTGGAACACATTTCCCTTTGGTGAATTTCATTTCAACCAACGATGGGAATGTATCGACAGAAGGAAAGGAATAATCTATTACCAAAAGATCTTGATTGCATGTTAGTATTATATTTTTATCATACTCAATAGGATATGCAGAATATTCCAACAGCAAAGAGCAATATTCCTCAATAGCTTCCTTTTTCCCATTGATTATATTGTCTTTAAATGTCTCAATCTTGTACTCTATTTCTTGCTTCTTACTCGAATATTCCTTTTCATCCTCTTGCAAGTTTTTTATTAATCGATCCTTTTCTCTCTGGTATTCTAACAACTCCTCCGAATATTTCTTGAATTCCTTTTCGTATCGATTCTCTTCTTCAAGATTAAATTTATAAACATCATTGCAATTACACTCGTAAAGCTGGTATGCCCGTTCAAACTCCTTCTTCTTTTTAGAATCAGCTATTGATTTTAGAAAAGGTAAAACTTTATGTATTATTGTATATTTAGCCACAAAATCAGATTGCAGAGGTCTAGTCGGATTCTCAAGTTTAACACAAGCTTTTGGCAAGGATGGTTTCTTTAATTTACTGATCGCAGATTTTGTGCTTTTAATAGAAACATCTAGTTCTGCTAGTTCTTCTTCGGCATTATTTTTATAATGCTGAAATACGTCAATATTCTGAACCAATCCATCTAAAAGGATATTTTTTATCTTATAGTTCAGCTTTTTGATTTCCAGTGTTTTATTATGGGCAAATTCAGTATTCTTTTCCTTATTGTCCATTTCTTTCCACTTCTCAATAAGCTTATCTACCTTTTGCCTGACGATGGCTAGGTCATAGTCTTTTATAATTTTATGCTCTGCATACTTGATATGCATAATATCAGCAACATACCGCGTACGCCAATCTCTTGTACGCTCTTCATAATAAGATAGAACTATATTACTGTCCATAATACGATTATTTTCACTCGTGTCTAATCATTTGTAAATTTAACAAATAATTTTTAAAAGAAATATATACACCTTTAAATCCTTTTTGTGTTCCATTGCTGGAAGGAGAGGAATGAGGTAGAAACTTCGCCCTCCATTTTCCCCGATCCGGCCGGAGGTTACAAATATCCCGAAACAAAAAACGTATCAGCCATTCTCTATCGCCGCAGTCCATTCGAACGACCTTGCCGCGTTGCAGACACAAAAAGGCTGTGCTTCCGTACAACATTTCTCCCCGTTTCCACTCTTCGGCAGAGCGTGCTGGACTTCGCGTTACCGCATGCCGCCCGTCCTTCCCTCCGTCGGACCGGAGGCGACCTTGCGAACTCCTGATTTTCGCCTGCCAGCCATACGACCAACTTTTATCTTCAGACCGCTCCGGATAAATTTGTCCACCCCGAAAATAAAAAAGGTTGCAAACATTCGTTTGCAACCCAACCGACCTTCCGGTCGTTTGCGGAGAGAGAGGGATTTGAACAATCCGCCCAATCCTCAGTATATCAACCTGTTATTCGGAAATAAAAATCAAAGTACACCGAATAACCCACAGATAATCTGCATAATTTTACCCTTGCGTCGCACTTGGTCGTTGCAAAGATAGAAAAATTTCATAAAAAGAGCAAATAATCCCAATCACCATTCTCACAAGCCTGGAAATGCCTCAAGCGGACATTCTTGTAAAACGGTATTTGAACTATTTTCTTTGCGGATTACCGGAATATTCCGGCACAATCTACAATAAAACATTGTGCAGTTATGGAGTTTCAAATGATCGAACAGAGCGCTTTCGACGAAATGAAAACGCTCGTAACAACCTTACGGGAGCGTGCTGAGCGATTCCGAGAGCTGTTCTCACCGCCGCAACCGCGACGCTGGCTGACAGCCGAAGAAGTCTGTAAAGCACTGCGCATCACCAAACGGGCCTTGCAGTACTATCGTTCGGAAGGGATCATACCCAGTACATCATTGGGCAACAAGATTCTGTACAAAGAATCAGACATCGCGCGTATTCTGCAAAACAACCTCATCGCTCCTTCTAAGTAATGGACGACGTACTCTTGCGAACCTCGCCGGAATACAAGGAGTTCCGGCAGGAAATACTTCGTGCGATTCATTTGCTGGATACATCGATCGCGGCCCATCGACCGACGATCGTCACGGAAAGCTATCTTACCGGCGAAGAGGTGATGGAGCTGTTTTCGTTATGTCCCCGTACCCTGCAAAACTACCGTGACCGTCGGGTACTTCCCTACACGACGATCGGCAGCAAAATCCTCTACCCGCGTTCTCAGATCGAAAAGATTCTGGACCGAAACTATCGTAAATCGCTGCGATAGTGTATTGTCAAATAGTACGGACGGCACACAATGCCGTCCGTACTGTTTTTATTTCATCGTTGCATCCATTGTCTCGGAGAGTTTTTCGTACAGGGCTTCGGCCATAGCGAAGCATCCGTCGAGTTTAGGCTTGGCTCCGCTTTTCGTGTGCGAGTGACAAATACTGTCTCGGGAGAGTTCGATTACGCTTCGGGACAGGGTTCCGTGTGTGCGAAGCGGTATGGGAATCCGCTTGAATTTGCACAGCCCGATAAAATTCTCGCTGGAGATGTATTCCCCAGCGAGGAACCTGGTCCCTGCCAACCGTAACTGTTCGCGCTGCTGCTCTTCGGCTTGTCGCCGCTGCTGCTCTTTCCGGCGTTTCCGCTCCTCGTCCTCTCGCTGCAAGCGCAATTGACGCTCTTCCCGGTAACGGATCAAAGGTGCCGCATCGAGGCCCAGTTCTTCATAAATCCGCACGAGGAGGAGTTGCAGATGTCGTCCTTCCTGCATGGTCTGCTCGATGGTCCGGTGGAAGTTTTTCAGGACTTCGGCTCCGGCAGCGGCCACGTCCTTATCAGCGAGGAATCGACGGCTGTAAGTGCCGTATTCGAAAAAGACGTCTTCCAGTTGCAGGACGATGGCAATCATATCGTCCTCTTCACGATATTGATCCTTCTGTTGAAGGTAGGTGTACACGCCCTCGCCGACTTTTCCCAGTTCAGCATAATGCCAGACGACCTGATTGGGATTCGAGCGGCTGTAACACAAAAATTCGTTTTCATAGAATCGATTATATAATCTTGTTATAATTGTATTTTGCCGTTTCTTGGATTTAAGCGTTTCGGACCAACAGCCCAAAAGCGTCGAACAGTTCCACGACGCATAGGTCAGAAACCGGTACCGTCCGCAGTCTGCCGTCGTCGTAATCCAACAGAGCATAGAGTACATCTTCGTTCACTCGGAATCCGTACACGTAGCAGGCGTCGTGGTATTCGTCGCTGATTAGGACGGAGTGGCCTTCGGTTTCGAAATTTTGGTCTTCGAACTGAACGACGAGACTCTGCGTATTTTAGAGATTATCCAACTGAATACTACAACTTATAATCCCTATTCTATAAAGTCTTCGACGATTCGTCCCTGCGTATATAAATCGCGCTCTATTCCGAGGCCGCCCGGCAACGCGATACGTTGCAGGTCGGAGAGCATCAGGTAACCCCATTCCCACTCGCAAATGTGGCAAAACCCGAAGAGTTTCCAATCTCCGTCCTCCTGTTTCTCCGCCTCCGTAATGAGCCACGTTCCGGCTCCCATGGGGTTGAAATACTTTACAAGCACCTCGGCCTTCAGACCTTTGCCGTCCTGCGAATAGATCGGATGTTCTTCGAATTTCCGAATAATCTGTTTCGTAAGCAATTCCATAACTGTTTTATGCAGTGTTTATCCTCCTGCGCCGGAGTTTTACAGGACGGCCGCTCCTACTGAAGGAGCGGCCGTCAAAGGTTCGTATTGTCTGCAACTTAGCAGGTTGTTTCTGGTTGTGTGATCCATTCATCGTATGTCATCGCATCAATGAGTTCGTCGTCACCGTCCATATCGATTTCGATATAACCTTCAGGACCCATTTCGATGGATTGCCGGGTTAGGATCATTCCCGTATGGTTGACCGTAACACAAGGTTCGATCGTTCCGAAAGCGTTATCCTCTCCGCCCCGTATGTCATAAGCATAAATACCTTCGGGAAGCGAAGCTCTGTCGATACGCTCTTAGGTAAAGGTGTCATTCCTGTAATCGTTTTTTATTGGACGAATCGGAGGTTTTTTGTCGATGTTGCAGAACAGCTCGACGTAATCGCAGCAAGGCATTCTGATAACGATGCTGTTTTTCTCGCAGCTTCTGCCTGAAACGCAGCAAATCGGGATATGCCTGTTCGTCGTAAAATAGCGGATAACGCAATCGCTGCTGCGCAATATAACGTTTGGCAAGCGTAATCTGTGCTTTTGCCGCCCGCAGCTTCGACAGACAGGAATCGACGTCTAATTTCAATCCCGTGCGTTTGTCGTAATAACCGTATGTCGTTGTGATCGTATCACGCGGGAAACGGCATTGAAAACGAGCCGTGCGCCAGCGTACCACCCATCGGTAACGTTCGAGCATCGTACGCGGCAGATCGTAACGGTAGAGAATCTCGATCGGTCCGTCCGTCTTTCGAAGCTCGAAAGTGACGATTACCCAGCGTTCGATTCGTAATGCACGTTCAGCTTGAGCATAGGCTTTGGCCAACGCCATAAAATCTTCTGTCTCGTTCTTCATAATTTGCAGCATCTCGACGTTCTACATAACCTTGCAAGCGAATCGCAGACCTGCAATTTCAGACGATGCAGCGGCCGTCTTTCCCGACAGGTTATGCAGCAGGCGCCATCGAGCGTATTGTAATATCCGTGTTCGGGTACGATCCTGCACCCGCAGGCACGACAAGTCAATTCATTCATCGGAAACAAGTTCGTTTTTATCTGCATGGCAAATGGTGGTCTTTAAGCTGTTCGGCAATCTCGCGGCACATCCGATAGGAGGCGCGGTTACGGTCGTCGATATGCACGTTGCCCTCTTCTGCCATGAAGAGGATGCACGTGCGCAGCAGAGCGAAGAATCGCTGCTGCACGGTCGGATGTTCGTATTGCAGTCCTGCGGCAAAGGCTTTGCAGTCGAATCCGAAGTCGTTCAGCCCGCTCATCAATGCGCGGAAAAGTTTATGCTCCGGCATCTGTTCCAGCGTTGTGTGGGTATATTTATCCTTTACCTGTTTCATAGCGTCGTCAGTTGTTCACACGGTTAAGCAGTTCTCCCGACAGCTCGTGCAGTTCGCGTTGTCGTGCCGGCTGTGTTTCGCGGGCATAGGCCGTTATCGCCTGCGTCAGTTTCCAAAGCGTCGGCCCTCCGGCGAGTCCGTCGTCGGGATTGTTGTTCATCAACAGTTTCCGCACGCCTTCGTTCTCGGTTTTCAGCAGGCGGCCTTTCTGCATGAGCCGTTCCAGTTCTTGTGTGAAGTTGACCTCCTTGGCAGCCGCAGCCTTTATTTCGAGCGCTTTGCGACGGATGTTGTCGCGGCCGAAGAGCTGGGACGTAAGGTCGTTCACCGCAGACACGGTGGTCTGCGTGTCGAGTTCGTAGGTCCGCTGTGAGAGCTGGATATTATCGGGCAGCTTACCGCCCAGATGGATCTGCTTCATTACGTTCTCACGCACCATACCGTTCAAGCAGACGCCGTTGAGCAGGAAGACGCGGATGTCCACCGCCCCGTCGCCGAAATCCGAGGTGGAAAAACGCGCTCCCATATAGATTTGTACCTCACCATTAAACTCGGTGGGGATGCAGATCGGCTGAGGAAGGATTGTCTCGACATAAATCTTCGTATCGGTCCACAGCGCATCGTATGCCACGGCTCCCTGTTCGAGGGCCTTGCCCAGAAATGCCGAGAGGATGCGCTGGCTGTCGAGGCGGCGGTAGCTGTCCGAGAGGATACCGCGCACTTCGTCGCCTACGGCGCGGACGAGAACACGGCTGCGGTCGCTCCACAAGGTGTGTTCGTTGAGAATGCGTGCGGCCAGTGTGCGTTTCCACGATGTTCCGCCTGCCAACTCGCGCAGGTAACGCGACGGAACGTTCATCTTCTCGGCCGCCTGTCCTACGGCGTTGTCGTGAAGGCGGAAGCGTCCTTCGGGCATCTGCATCGTCAGACGATTGCCGTCGTCGAGAAAGAGTACCTTGCGTGTACTGCCCGTTTCCCGGTATTGGGCGCCGATCGGAAGGAGGTAGTCTTGCAGCTGCGCGGATTCGACGATCATGCGCTGGATGGTTTGTTGCACTGCGGGTGCTCGGTGTTCTACCAGGTGCCGTACTCTGTCGGCTACGACCCGGTTCAGTCCTTGTTGGTGTGCTACACGTGCGGAGGACGCACTCGTTACGGAAGTATTCATAAATTTGAATTTTAAGTTTCGCCGCTCGAACCATTCGGGCGGCACGCAGAAGGCCATAGTCGGGGACGGGGCTGCCCGCAAGGTTTTTCCGTAAGGAAAACCGGCAGGACTTGCGGGCAGGCACGGACACGTCTACTTTTGCCGGGCCGACCGAGGGTTGAATACTTTTCTGAATAAAACAAGAAAACCGAAGACGCTTTGCATCTTCGGTGGAAATAGGAATGAACCACAGTAATTACATAAAATTTTATTTTATGTAATTACTTCTTGTTCGAATCGAGATAAAATTTAATTATTTCGGTTTTGAAGATATATTCATATTTGGCTTGCAGGAGTTGAACCTGGGCTTCGACCAGCGCATCGAGCGCCGTGTTGTAATCGACGACGGTAGCCGCTCCGAGATTGTACCTTTGCTCCATTTGCCGGGCGGCTTCCTCGGCCGAGGCGACGTATTTCTGTGAAGAGAGATACTTGTCCCACGCCGTCCGGGAATCGATCAGTGCTTGCGTAGCCTCCTTGTTCACCTGCTTCTCCGTAGTGCGTAACGCATACTCTGCCTGGCGAACGGCGATCTTCTGCCGCTGGACGTTGTGCCGCGTCGTCAGGCGACCGAAAATCGGAACGTTCAGCGATACGGAAATATAGCTGCTCGCATTGTCCTTGTACTGTTCGGCGAGCGGATAGGCTTCGTAACGGTACGTGCCGTCGGGATTCATAAACATTTTCTGTCTGGCGTCGGAATAACTCGACCCGTAGCCGGCCGAAAGCGAAAGCGTCGGATAGTAGGACGAACGGGCGATTCGCAGATCGCGGCGGGCGATGTCGATACCCAGCCTTGCGGACTCCACCTCCGGGAGTTGCTGCGCCGAGGCCAGAAGCGCATCGGTACTGACCGGCATCGGCGTATCTCCCAAAATATTATCCGAAGGAGCGACGGTATGGAATGTCGTGTAATCTTCTATTTCCAGGAGCTGACAAATATTCAGGCGGGCGATGTCGTAGGAATTTCGAGCCGACAAAAGAGTGTTTTCCGCATTGGCCAGTTGCGAACGTATCTGCAAGAGGTCGGCAGAGGTGACTTTCCCCGCCTCGACCGATTTACGGGTCTTTTCCTCCTGTATTTTCAAAGTTTCGACCGTCTGTTCGGCATTGCGGATGTTCTCTTCGGCGCAAAGAATCTCCAGATAATAGGCCGTGATATTGAGCCGGATGTCGTTGCGGGCCTTCTCCACACCCAACAGCGCCGCACGCAGATCGAGGCGGGAGCGTTCGAGGTTATGGAGATTCCGCATACCGTTGAATAAAGTGACCGAGGCACCGACAGAGGTCGAAGTACCGTTCACGCTCTGATGCTCCACGAACTCATACGTGGTGGGATCCAGTACGCGGCCGCTGGAGAAGCTGTAACTGCTCGATGCGGAGATGTCGGGAGCATAGGCCCAACCCGCATCCGAGCGGGTTAGCCGTTTGGTTTGAACGTCGAGTTCGGCCTGCTTGACTTCGATATTATGTTCGAAAGCATAGGCGATACATTCTTCCAGCGTCCAGCGTTGCACTTCCTGTGCGCTGAGCGGTGTTGCACCGAACAACATCGGCACCGAAGCGACGGCGGCGAACAATGGTATTATGCGGCATCTCATGGTCAGCGGTTTTTGAACAGCGATACGATAGGTTGTATGAATTGCTCGATAAGGCGCATATCCTCCGTGATGATTTCGCCCGTACCGTCCATCTGCTGAATCATCGGCAGCTCTTTCTCATAGGTCGTCCTCATTCCTTCGGGAAATACGACTTCGACCGTATAGGCGATCGTCGTACCGGTCGCGGTTTGCACCGAAGCCGGAACCGAGGAAATAGAACGTATCGTACCTTTCAGGACACCATACTCCATATAGGGGAAGCCGTTCAGCTTGACGTTGACCGTCTGCCCGGTTTCCACCTTGCCGAATCCGGCCGAAGGGACCTCCATACGGCCGATCACTTCAGTCTCCTTTTCCGGGACGATGCTGGCAAGAGCGGAGCCGACAGTCACATGTTGCCCCTTGCTCCAATATCCCTGTAATGACACGATACCGTCCATCGGAGCGATGACCGCATACTGTTCTTTCCACTGGGCTATGGCGGCGAGCAGTTGTTGGCGTAACTGACCTATGGTACGTTCGTACTCGGCCACCTCGTTCTCACGCTGCACGGAGAGTTCCACCAACTGTTGTTCGGTTTGCAGGATGGTGAGTTCCGTAGAAGTCAGTGTCGCATCGAAGCCGGCCTTGCTGTTCTGTTTGGCGAGATAGTTCTGTACGGAAGTTTCATAATCGGCCGCAGAAATAACCGATTGAGTGAACAACAGCGAGTCCCGCTCCAATGTCCGCTGCCCCATAGCAAGGTCCTTGTCGAGCAGTTTGCCCTGTGCCTCCAATTGGGCATAATAGCGCTTGTTTTTCGCAATCTGGGCTTCGAGAAGGCGCTTCTTCGTTCCGATGAGATCGGTGGCCAGATAATGCCTAAAATCGAGGCAGCGGGCGGCAAACTCCGCCCATGTGGATTGCAGGTCGCCCAGAACATATCGGTCGGACACCCATTCGGCCTCGGCGAGCGCTTGCGGCGAATCGGTGGCGGAGAGGTGCTCTTCCAACGACCGGATGTCGTCGTAGTCGGCCGGTGTCGCGAGCAAAGCGATAAGCTGACCGGTACGGACGTTCTCCCCGTTGCCGACACATACGCTGTCGAGCAGTCCGTCGTAACGGGCCGTAAGGTCGGAGGGGGCATTGACTGTCGTAATGGATATGGGAGCCGTGACGGTCTGCGGATACTTGATGATGTAGCAGCCCAAAACGATTAGGGCAAGTATGACGAAAATGACCGTAATTCCCCACCGCACGACCCACGAAGGCGCACGTCCCATGATCTCCTGCGCCTCTTCGCTGTGAAAGTTATCTCTGAACTGCGGCATAACCTGTCCTTTTATTGCTGTTTTTCAGTAGCAGCGACTTCCAGTGCTTTTTTTCTGGCGATATGTATTTTCAAAAAATCGGGAGTAAAGCCTTTGTATGGAGTACAACAATCGTTATGAGCTTTTTCAAATTTATTTTGAATACGTTGAATAGGACAGCCTCCGTTGCAAATTGGAAGGTACTTACATTTGGAACAAACGGGATCTTCAAACGTATCAGCACCATATAGCTGGCGATTTAAGATTTTTTCATTAATATTTGCTAAAATACCGTCTTTATCCAATTTACCAATAGCGTATTCTTTATTTCCTATTACCTCCCAACATTTATAGGTATATCCTTCCGGATCGAATGCGATAGCCATATCATTTCTAACTGCACATTCGTTAAAAAACGGTTCTGGATAACGAATAAATGGAGAATCAAATCCTTTATGTGCCAAATCTAAAATAAATTCAGATCGATTCTCATGAGTAAACAATATGCCATTTTCGATGCATACATCACAATTACTTATACTACGATCCAGAACAAATGCTGGTGTCAAACCTATGTTGCGTCTTTCTCCAAATCGATTTTGACAAAATTTATATAGTTCTGCGTATTCATGCTTATTCTTTAAGGTTAGATTAACACGAATCGTAACATTAATTTCAGGAGCAAGATCATTCAATAATTCAATATTAGAAATTACTCTTTCAAATACATCTTCTCCTGAAGCCAAATGCTTTACTTCGTTATGTGTCTTTTTCATTCCATCCAGAGTAATCTGTACGAATGTTATCCCAACCTTTTTCATAACTCTAACAGCCTCCTTATCAATATGGTATCCAGTTGTTATAATATTTGAGTTGACAGGTTCTTTCCATACAGCACTGAACTTGTCGTAAAATTCTTCAATCTGAGGAACAGCCATAAGTGGTTCGCCTCCAAACCAAGTAATTTTGATGTTTTTTAGATCAGAACATGATGTAACGTATTTGGTAATTCGATCCATTACTTCCGGTGTCATGTACTTCTTCTCTTTGTATTTCTCAAAACAGTAATGGCAACGGAAACAACAATCCATAGTTGGGGCAAGCGTTAAATGCATTCCTGTTCGCTGGCTCCTCATTCTCATAATAGAAGCCTTATATTTGAGAAAATCATCTTCATTATTATCGGTTAAGATATTATTTGTTACCAATGCGTTCCATAAATCATTATCAAATAACATTTCGGATAAGTCTTCGTCCTGAATCCTATTATGTAAAATATTATAAGACTCTTGATCTATTTCGATTAGTGCATTGGAAAGCGTATTATAAGCGTAAAAATCCGTATTCTCTATATCAAAGAAAAAAGTATATTTAGAAATTTTCATTTTCTTATTGTATTAAATTGTAAATTAATGCATTTTTCATCAAGAGGAAAATAACGAGCAGAACAAAATCCAGATGGATATAAACGTACACCATACCTACAATCCGATTCCATTTTTGTTTTGTCAAGTAAAATATGTGCTTGCATATTATCGTTAGACCATTGAATTGCCTTAATGATTTCTCTTAAATTTTTAATATTTTCATCTTCTTCTGCACTTTGAAATCCCCAAGTGCCAAGCATCGGTTCCGAAAACGTAATCACAATTTCATCAAAGTTGGTAATATCCGTTCCGTATGCCGGATAGATATTTGTAATAAATGGACAGCTATTTTTATATTCCCTATAGACAATATCAAATTGGCTGGCAGTGTAGTTGAAGAATGCAATTAATTGAGGCATAAAATCTTTTATATTAGGATATCTGTCTCGATAGGTATAAAAATTATCCATAAAACATACACTTCTATCAATCCAAATGAACCCTTTTTGCATAATAAGCGCCGTTGTCATAGGTACCATCTCCGGGGTTGTTTCCCTATAGTACATAATCGTAAAAAGATTATTCAACCACTCTATCGTCATAGTTTCTGCCCCTGCATATCCGGCTTGATTCATTGCCGATTCGACATAGGGATAGATCAATTCTGCCGCATCTCTCATTTGTGTCCAATACTCAAAGACAATTTGATTAGTAAAGTGATGTCCCCATTCATGAATAAGCACAGGTAGTGTATTATAATTAGTCGGATTGGGTAAGCCTTCTGCATCATCAAACACTCCAATCAGCACGCTATTATTTCCCATTGCATAATTGCTCGCACCATTGACAAGGCTGATATAGACTTCAGGAGAGAAACCATCCAACGATCTCCCGAAAAAATTTTCAAACCAATCGGTATTTGCTCTTGCAAGCAAGGTATCCATTCGTTCTTCTGCGACCTTATATAATTTTTGATGATTCTTGTAAAACTTTTGAAAATTACTTTTATCGTAGAATCGATTGAGCATGGTGATAAATTCTGTCAATAGTGATTCGTTCCAGCGCGAATCACGTTCGAAAACATCGCTCATATCATATTGTGGTTGCAAAGAAATAATGCCATTTTTAATTTGAAGTAAATCAGCTACGTTCGTTATGGCATTATAACCGATTCCATGAGCCTGATTAAGCTCTCGCATGTATTTTATAGAATTATCAGACTTGTATTTCTCAAATTGATTTTGAATATCTTGTTTATAGGATCGGACTCCACATTGATTATATTCAGGAGCTCCTGCCAGCATAAATGCAATACTCGTAAGTTCAAAACGCTCGTCAACTTTCGTTTGAATCTGACCGCATGTAATGCCAGTTATAAAGCTAAAAACAAATACAAAAAAAATTAATCTTTTCATAAGATATAGTTGGTAAGTTTTCTGAATTTTAGGGAGAGGAGCATTCCTCTCCCTAAAAAATATTTAACCCAATGGCGGCGCTATTGGACCAATATATTGTTTCTTAGCGCTACAAGGTTCTGTCACAAAATTATTGAAACATGCACCTGCACCTTGATAATCCCATCCAATATCACAAGTACCCCACCGAAGTTGTCCGGGGCACATAGGGTTGGTCGAGAATCCCCCAGCTAATTGTGCTCCGGGTTCGCATATTGTAAAATTTGTATCTCCAATGCATTTACCTCCTACAATCTGCTTTAAATTTTGTTTATTCAGAAATCTACTTTCCTCGATGACCTTAAACTTTTTCATAGCTTTCATTTTTTGAAAGAATACATTCAGTTCGTTCAATCGGTTTTGCGTGCGACAGCACCGGAATAAACTGCCGTTTCGTCACAATAATGCAAATTGGTCGGAAAATTGTATTTTTGCAACTGCCTTTCTTGCGTTTAAGTTGAACTTATGAGCCGTCACACTCTGTTTTGCTTTCTCGTAAAAATGGCTTCGGCAAGGTGAGGGCAGCGATTTTCACTGCCTTTGCCGAACCGGAAAAACGAAAGTCTAAATTTTCCATTTTATTGAAGAAGGCAAGTCTCCAATAGTTTATTAAAGTTAGTAATTTTTCTTTAACTTCCCAATTCCAACTGATTTTTCACCAGTCCGTAATAATATCCTTTTTTTGCCGTCAGCTCTTCGTGCGTGCCTTGCTCGACGATGCGTCCGTGCGCCAAAACGATGATGTTATCGGCATTGCGGACTGTCGAAAGACGGTGTGCCACGATAACGACGGTTTTGCCTTTGAATAATTTCTCCAGACGCTCCATAATCGTGCGCTCGTTGTTAGCGTCGAGTGAATTGGTCGCTTCGTCGAAGAAGAGGTATTTGGAATCTTTATAAGCGGCACGGGCAATCAATAGGCGTTGTTTCTGACCCGTACTCAACCCGTGTCCGTCGGCTCCGATACGGGTGTTATACCCCAATGGCAGCGATTCGATGAACTCTCCGATATTGGCGATTTCCACCGCCCGGCGGATCCGTTTCATATCGGGTATTTCATCCGATACGGCGATATTATTGGCGATCGTATCGGAAAATACGAAACTCTCCTGCATGACCGTTCCGCACTCCTGACGCCAGCAATTCGGGCTGAAAGCGGAGAGCCTGCGACCGCCCAGCAACACGTCACCCTCGACCGGAGCGTAAAAGCCGAGCATCATTTTAAGCAGTGTCGTCTTGCCGCTGCCGCTTTCGCCTACGATGGCCGTAACCTTGTCATGCGGAATCGTCAGGTCGATTCCGTCCAGCACTTTGTCCGAGTGCGGCCCTTCGTATTGAAAAACTACGTTTCGGAACTCGATGGCCGCGTTTTCGGGGATGTCGCGGATCAGACCCGCGTCTTCGGGTTCCTCATCCGGTTTTTCCTGAATTTCGTTCAGGCGTTCGAGCGAGATTTTCGCATCCTGCGTGGCCTGCACGAAACTGATGAACTGCGATATGGGGGCGTTGAGCTGGCCGATGATGTACTGCATGGCCATCATCATACCGAGCGTCATTTCCCCATTGATGACGGCACTGGCGGCAAGGAACGAGATGATAACATTCTTGGTCTGGTCGATGAACGTACCGCCTACTTCCTGTGTCTGTCCGAGTGTCAGGCTCTTGATCGAAACCTTGAACAGTTTGGCCTGGATACGTTCCCATTCCCAGCGTTTCTGCTTCTCGCAGTTGTTCAGCTTGATGTCCTGCATACCGTTGATAAGCTGGACGATATTGCTCTGGTTGTTGGCCGACTCCTGAAAACGCATGTAGTCCAGCTTGCGGCGGCGTTTGAGGAATATCAATACCCACAGGATATAAAGACCGCTGCCGAGCAGGAATACGCCGAGGATGCCGAGATCGTACCCGGCCATCACGACACTGTATATGACGAGCGACACGGCAGCCATCACGATACTCAGCAACGAACCGGTCAGGAATGTCTGGATCCGGTTGTAATCCCCGATGCGCTGCATGATGTCGCCGACCATCTTCGAATCGAAAAACGCAATGGGCAGGCGCATGAGTTTGGCCAGAAAGTCCGAAATGAGCGAGATACTGATGCGTGTGGTCATGTGGAGCATCAACCACGAACGGATGAGGTTGTTGGCCATCTGTCCGAGTGTCAGCACCACCTGGGCGATGAGAATCATCACCACGAACGAAAGGTTGCTATTCCCGATACCCGTATCGACGACCGATTGGGTCAGGAACGGAAGGATCAGGCCGAGTACGGCAGCAATCAGCATCGCAAGGCCGAGTTGGAGCAGGTAGGATTTGTAAGGCCGCAGATAACGCAGCATCGAGGCGAAATTCAGCCGTTTATCCTCATCGCCCTTCTCTGCATAGAACTCCGGTTTCGGCTCCAACAGGAGGGCAATGCCTTTGGCCGAGGAATCGCCGGAAAGGTCACCTTGCAAAACGGAATCTTCGGCTCCAGTCTGCAACCACGATTTGAGAAATTGTCGTTCGCTATATTTGAGTAATCCTACGGCCGGATCGGAAACATAGACCCACCACTGCCCGCGTTTCTTCTCGATTTTATAGACGACCACAAAATGTCGCTGGTTCCAATGTACGATGCAAGGAAAATTGGCTTCGTCGCGGAGCTGCTGCCACGTGAGTTTTACACCGACCGACCTCAAACCGATACTTTCAGCCGCATCGCTGATACCTAACAACGAGACGCCTTCCCGCGTGATATGGCAGCGATCACGCAGATTTTGCAGGGAGTAGTGCCGACCGTAAAATGCAGCGATAATTCGCAGGCATGTCGGGCCGCAGTCCATCGTATCCAACTGTGTATACCGAGGGAAACTCATTATTATAGGTTTTAATTATCTTGATAATCAAGGAGAAGAAAATTCTTCTCCTTGATCTCAATAAATAATGCCGTTTCTAAATCTAATACTATATGGCAATCAACTTACGCACCTACATGCCTGCAATCAATTGCTTGTGTTGTGTCGCCACATACTGTGGCGCTTGCACATGCAAATTCAGAGCAATGCATATCTGATTTACATTTTGCATCTTTTGTAGGACAGACATCTACCGACGGTTCACATGTTATAGTCGGGAAGCAATTATTGCATGTACCGTCCGTTGGTTTTTTTACCGTGATTTCTCCCTTACTACACCCTCCTTGGATGCGTCGTACTGAATTTTGAGAAAGGATTTCAATGGTTTCCTTTTTTAGCTCTAATTTTTTCTGACTTTTCATAACTAAGATTTTTTAATTGTACATATAATTACTGTCGGCCAACAGTTAATTTTATTCCAAATCACCAATACATCGCACAACACTTCCTCCACAAATCTCTGCACAAGTATAAGCTGACGGACAATTAGTTCCTGTTTGTGGATCACAAGTACCCAATGAACAGTCAAGAGTACACTTTTGGGTTTTATTTCCGCAGTCTTTTGATATGACTGTAATTTCTCCTTTGCTACAACCTCCTTGCACGTACCGCGCAGCAATAGGAGTCAGAGCCTCGACAATCTCTTTTTTGAGCCGTAACTTCTTTGAGTTTTTCATAATAAATTCATCTTAGAGATTAGCTCTCTGTGGCTAATTGGAGTGCATATTCCAATACTTCATCCCTATTGTTTCTAATTCCATCGACACTTGGCCTTACCTCGATGTCCACTCTCACACCTCGTCGTTGAGTATCAGTACCATCTGGGTATAAGACTTTTACACTTGAAAAATAAAAGTTCATATATCCTGGCATCGTTACAAGGACAATATCCCCATCTGCTCCTGCTGTTTGTGAGCCGACTGTTATCGCGTCCGGTATGGATTGAAGATGCATTGTAAAATATTCTGCGGCGCTTTGTGTTGTTTGATCTACCAGAATTATTATTTTCCCGGTATATGCATTGTGATTTTCTACATTATGCCAAGTACCTGGATTCGAAGGGTCAGTTTTCATTTGCTTTCCAAATACAGGGTTATCAATTCGGAAAAAATATCCCGGACAGCCCCAATCTGGTCGATATATTTTAGTCGGATACTGTGGTATATGGATAAGGTATTCTGCAAAGAAATTATAGAGAGTAAAATAATCCCGAGGATAGCATCTTAAATCTACAATTAAAGTTTTGGTATCTTTGATAGCATTATAAATCTGTTGAGCATCCTCACTTTGCAATGTGCCAGCATAGATATAGGATACACTGTCATTAAGCATACGAAAAGACACTTTAGAATCCTCACATTTTCGTTTTTCGGCATAATAATCCGAAAGTTTTATGGAAGGTATTTTTATCTGATATTGCTGTCCATTACGCTGAAATACTAAATTTAAGGAATCTTTAGGTGTCCAAAATGCATAATCGGCAGCATCACGCATCAGGACGGATTCGTTGGATTGGGCGGTGTATTTTCTTGCCATAGATATTATCTCAGAAATTGATCTTCCACCGATGACGGTAATTTCATCGCCCGGTAATAATAACTGATTATCAAAAGTATCTGTTACAAAAAGTCGTCCTTCGACCAATTGTCCTAAAACAGGCGCTCGTTTTGCCCCGAATATTGCTGAATATGGGCCTGATGCGTGTGTATCGTTCAATTCAGACAAGAGTTCTAATTGGGTTAAAATGTAACTGTCCTTATCAAGAATCATCCGGGGAATATATTTTTCAAGTACTTTATCCCAAGAAGTGTCTGTTATATTCCGGTTAGGACAATAACTGTCGATCGCATTCCAAAGGCGAAACAAAATTAATAAGCGGTATCCTGCATCGTATAAATGGTTATAATCATAATTGGGAAATGGATCATCATACAGTTTTATGGTGACCCCTTCATTCCATACATACTTGTTGCTTTTGGAAATAGCATACCGTAAATCTGATAAGGTTTGGCTCAATTTACTTCCCAGTCGAACGGTATCTTCGACCCATGAAAAATCATTTATTAGAATATGATCGATTGCGGATAGTTCTTGTTGAAAGGTTGTATCGACTTCAAATGCACCTAATTCATTAATCCATTCCGACAGGATTCGGTTGCGTTCCGCTTTTCCAGCGTGTACTACGCGCGGCAACAAACCGAAAAGCTCATAGTCAATATGGATAGTCGTATCAGCCATAGCCGGGTGATGATATTTCACAAATCCCCAAACCCGAGCCAGAGTTTCGAGATTATCCAATACTAATGGATCATACGCATCGAGCGAATCGAGTTCAAACCCGGAAGACGAATTGTAATCAGGATAAATGCGTTGTTGCGAATAGCTAACAAAGGTACCGCAGAATAATAAAACTATTAATAGACGATAAAAACGGGACATACTATAAATAGATTAATCAACTAAGTATAAAGAAATTCAGCCATTCAGTATTTTGAAGGGCAGGTATATATAAAGACAATAATAGTAATCCGATTCCTGCAACTCCTTCCAAAAGTCCATATTCATTTACCCAACCTCCGTATTCAGCCGTATGCCATGCTCTATATCCGGCCAATCCATCCTCCATGTTACCTAATTCCAAGGTACCGTCAAGCCAGTAATCACGGGTTTCTTCAAACAGTTTTTCACCGGTTTGCATATACACATAGTGAAACATCATACACACGCTTGCAGCTCCATGACATAAACCGGCATCGATAACACCGGCATTTTGGAAATCCCTACGCGAAGTCGAAAACCGCAGCACCTCCAATGCTTTTTCCTGCCATTCCCGGTTATGCAACGCTTTTCCTGCCTGCCACAACGATGTCGCTACGCCCAAATCGCCATAGCACCAACCCAAACGACTTTGATGATTTATTTGCTCCGGATCGTTCTCTAATGATTGACTGGGAAAATAATTGCCGTGTTGTTGCGGATCGATCTCCTGGGACAGAATATAATTACAAGTATTCCTGATGATCCGATCCCGTTTCTTCTGATCGATCCCTTCGCTTCCCAACAAGCTCAATACGGATACGATACTCGACATCCCGTGTGATAGGCAGATATTGTATCCGACGCCTCTGTCCAGTCCCAGCGAAGATTTCCATTTGTAGATTCTATCTCCTTTTTCAGCGGTTTGCTCCAATGCCTCCAATGCCCGGTTTACAAACTCTGCGTCGTCGCAATAATATTTGACGATACCCAGTCCGCCATGCAGGTAGTCGTAATTCCCGTTTAGAATACTGTTTATAGCGAATGTTTGCAGCAGCTCCCGGTAGTTTTTCTCCACATCGGAATAGTCGATCTCCAACAACCGCTCACGGTTCAGGTATTTCAAACCCTCCAAAGCGCCGGTAAATCCGCCGCAGTATGTCAATAATCCTATTTCAGAGGTTAATTTATCGAAATACGTTTCGAGGAAGCCTTCTAAAATTTCTTCTTTCTCCGAATTGGGAAATACTTGCAGATAGTGTTTGCAGAAGATAATAATGCCGGTCTGTCCGGCCAACAACCCGACGCCTTCGTTGTCGAGTTTACCGTCTTTCATATCCCGAAACAGCACATCGGCTATTGCATGGATTTTATGTTCGATTCGCGTTTTCATTTTACCGAATAGGAATGAATACTTTCATTGTTTTTCCACAAGCCGCTTTGTCCGTGCGATCGCCGACTCGAAATACTTGGTTAAAAAGTCATAAATAACCAATTCGAACTGCCGGTTATTGGTACGGAACCAACGGTTCATCGTCATGTGCGAAATGCTGCCCAGCAACTCGTCGATCGTAGGTACCGCCAGGCCGGAGGATTGGATTCGGGAAATTTCCGCAGCGACTTTCCCGATTTCCGACTTGCGAGGTTGTAATATGGCTTCGTAATCCGTAAACATCTCGCGGTCGGACAACGCTTTTTCGATGTCCGCTCGGTAACGGCGGTACTTATCATTGATCTGTTTCGTGAACGAATGCGAGGTGAATCCGAACTCCTTCTTGAAATTCTCGGCCATCCGGGAAAACAGTGCTTTTTTCTCGTCCGGTGTTTTTCCGAAGGCGGTCATCGTATCATCCAGTAATGTCAGTGCCAACTGCCAGCGGGTCGTTTCCCTCGTGTCCGTAGGTAATTCCTCAATCTTTTCGAGTAATTTCAGAATCGCACCGCTGTCTATTCCGAACAATCGTTCGACCGGCTCCATAGTATCTGCCCCGTACCGTTCGATTTCACGGACGTAAGTATCGCATAAAACCCTTATAACAGCCCCGTTTTCCACCAAAGGCTGAAACGACGCTTCGAAACGCCGGAAGATAGGGGCGTAGTTCTCGAATCGGTCGATGTGGAGCCGCAGACGGATATGGAAATCCGGGTCGTTATAACGAATAAAGAAGCTGCCGTCGATCCATCGCTCTGCGTACAGTTCCCGAAGAAATGGCCGTATGGTATGCGCCAAAACCTCATCGGCTGTTTTGACACCTGTGTATATTTTGAAGTATAGCCATTGGCTACCGGGTATGAACTTTCTCTGTATCATGTTGCTCGTTTTTATGAAAGGCGAAAATCACCTCGTTCGTAAATCGGTCTTTTCCCCGGCGGACAATACCGGAGTCGTTACGAAACAGAAATTCCTCCAATACGATCTGTTTGCGTTTGGCGATCTCTTCCAGAAGAAGTCGTTGGCATTGTGTATCTTCCAAATTCAAATAGAGTTCGTTGTCGCTGTCGGGAATAACGACTTCCGTCGGCATTTGTCGTTTCTGTAAAAAATCCCTGAAGCGGACGGAAAGTTCCGAATCGGATAATTTGTCCATCCCTTCGACCTCTTCCTGTTTGATTCTCCACAGTTCTCTCGAAAGAATAATGTTCTTGTATTGAATCCGAGGAAGATAATCATAAGCGGCTAAAAGTCCCGACCAACCGCAACTCAATCCGCCGGTTATCCGTTGGTGTTGAAGATCGCAGAGGAAACGGTAAATCGGAATGGGACTCATCGAATAGTTATGGGCACACGTTAAGCGGGGAACGACCTCTTTGTCGTATTTTTTGGAACGGAGAAACAGACGTCCCTGCCGAATGGAAAGCATCAAGTCCGATATGGGAATATCCGTTCCGTCGTGTTCGCAATTCGACAGATAATGCAGCGTATGTTCCCTAAATACCGGGCGCGAGGCGATATTTCCGATGCGTGATTCGGGAAGATGCGATATTTCGGCGAAGATAACGTCCGGAGTTTGCCGCTGCTCGAAATCGGCGATCTCTTTGACCAGAGCCATAATACTCTCGTCAATATGGCAGAAGCGCCCCAAAAGGTTGGCCGCACATACTCCGCCGATCGATTTTATGTCGATTAGATCGTTATCGAGCAGGCTGCACATAACGGCAATCGTATCGGGAAACTGATGTTTGTAGTCCAGTTTCTCGAAATCCTTGTCCTCCAGCAATACGACGTGGCCTCCTTTGCGGGCATTTTCGATATATTTCCGGAATAAAACTCGATCAGCAGAACTTTGATGACTTGTCGTAATATTAGAATATTGAACAGGGAAAACGAGATCGTTAATCAGAGGATTGACGTCGCCGCTACCCGATGAAACCGGATAACCCAATCCCAACTCCCCGTCCAATGCCACAGCCAACGGAACTTCGGCCTCTTCGTACCGGCTTTGGAATGCCTGAATAAAATTTTGCAGCGTGGGATGTTCGTTCGGTGGTGTAATCTTCGCCAGAAAGTCGATCAAACGAACGATTCGAGATACGGTTTTTTCATCCACCTGTGCCCGATGCACCGGTTTGAACATATCCGTCTGAAACAGATATTTCGGCTCGTAGCCTACGCCGATATTTTTTACGGTCGATAAAATCTCATCATATAACGGCAGTGTCGTACCTACCGGTTGTGCGTCGATTCGGTTCAGAAGCTCCTGGATTTGTCGGAGCGGTTGCAGGATCGGAACATTTTGCAGGCGGGAGAGTTTATCGATAAGCGTATCGAGTACGTCTTCACCGACGACACATGGATCGAGTTCGCTTTTCAGCACTTGCGAGGCGATAGTCTCGATGACATATTCATGCGCTTGCTCCGTGGTTATCTCGTCATCGACGAGTGCTTGCACCAGTTGTTCGATTGTCGCTCCGTCTGCCGCCGTGTTCAGGAGCGTGGCCAGCGCTTCGTCGATTTCCAACGAAGCAACCGTATGCTGGCGCTGCGATTTCTTATAGCGATATTCGACATAGCGATATTTTCCGCCGATTTCATAAAGGCTATCATTCGGGTAATATACGAGTTGCTCCCGCACGTTGGGGTCACGCTCGATCTCCTGAATCAGAGCACACAGATATTGCATGTCCAACCGGGTGCGGCGTTTGTTGTCCTTCGTAGCCGGTAATTCGATCGATGTACTGTTCGCAATCTTTCCCGTGCTGCATCCTGCGAATAAACCGAACGGAGTACACCGTGTCATCGCCCGATGCCGGTATTTCAGAACGGAATGTTCGAATTTAGTCTGCTTTTTTCGGTCTTTCGATACACAACCTTCATACAGCTCCGGCGAGGCTAAATAGAGCGCTTCCCGAAATTCAGGACTCAAGGTCGTATCTTCTGCCGGAGCATCCAGCGGAAATAATGGCGTCCTGAAAACAAAGTCGGGAAAAGGGGCAAACGTCGGTTTCATTATTTGGGTGATTGTTCAGTTAGTAATTCTGTTTCCTTTTATCTTTTTACAAGATACAGCCAGAATGATATATTGGCAACTGTTTTTAAGAATAAATTCATTTGGCATTTATTATTTTCAAAAACATGTGACAAATAAGGAAAAATTCATTAAATTTATTGGTTCGTTACGATCTAAATAAAGCAGATACAAAATATCATATCTTTTATCGGTACATAACTTATATTAGAAAGCTCCCCCTCTCGTATTAACGAGAGGGGGAGCTTTCTAAAATTTACTTGCTTGCTTGGTTCCTATTCGCAATTGCAAGTCAATGCGTAAGTGTTCAGACAATCGCATTTAGTTTGGATACAACTTCCTCCTGAAACTATACAGTCATTTTTGCTTACTTCTACACAGGCTATAACATTATCCGACTTACATGTAGTAGCAGATACGCACAACCCCAGTTGATCTTTTGTTGCGCAATTTTTTTGAGTTCCTGCACAATAATTCGTTGCAGGAATGATAGTAGTCTGTCCTGCACCACCTTTAACCATTGCACTCTGCTCCCTGTCAAGACGGGATACCACGTCTTTTTTAAGTTTTAGTGTTTTCATAATAAAGCAGTTTTATTAGTTGGTATTCGAAAGTTATAAAAATTCATCAAACAATGCAAATATTTTATTGTTTTTTTTATAACTTTACCTTTGTGAGAAAGAATTTGTGTGATGAATCGGTGTAAATTGTCCTTTGTTATATTATACCTCTGTGTCGTCACATGGCCATTGGTATTGTTGCACGCGCAGAAGAACCCGTTTTTGGAGCAAATCCGTAATTTTCCGCAGGAGAAGATCCACGTGACGACCGACCGCGACGCCTATATCGCGGGCGACACGGTGTGGCTGCGTGCGCACTGCGTCGACGCCGCGACGCTCGAACCGCTCACGGCGAGCCGCTACGTCTACGTGGAGCTTCGCACGACGGACAACCTGCTCGTGCGCCGCATCAAGATTCTGCAACGCGGCGGCGTCTATGCCGGCTACCTGCCTCTGCCCGCGACGCTCGCGCAGGACGAATACGTGCTGTGCGCCTACACGCTCTACATGCGCAACCTCGGCGGCGACTATCTCTTCTCGAAACCCCTTTCGGTCAATCCCTACCGACAACCCGAAAAACGACGGCGCCGCACGGCGGCAGGCCCCTTCGACGTGGCCTTCTTCCCCGAAAGCGGCTACCTCATCGACGGACAGCCCTGCCGCGTGGGGTTCAAGGCCCTGGGCAAGGACGGACTTTCGCGGCAGGTGACGGGAACCGTGCGCGACGACCGTGGCCGCACCGTCGCGCGTTTCGCCTCGCGCCACGCCGGCATGGGGTCGTTCGAGTTCACGCCGCGGCCCGGCCGGCGCTACACGGCCGAATGCGTCCAGACATCGGGCGGCAAGTCGCGGCGCTTCGATCTGCCCGAGGCCAACGACTTCACCTTCGTCCTGCGCGTCGAGCCCAACGACACCTCCTTCGTCGTATCCGTCCGTTCGGCTAAAAAGTGGCGGCCGCAGGGATTGAAGCTCCTCGTCCACCGCTGCGGCACGCAGTGCTACTACAAGGAGTGGAACCCGCAGCACGCATCGCTCACCTTCCTGCGCGACGAACTGCCGGGCGGCCTCTACCAGATCCTGCTGCTCAGCCCCACGGGCGAAGCCTACTCCGAGCGGCTGGTCTTCAACCGCCGCGACGAAGAGACCGAGGTGACGATGCGGCAGGAGGGCACGTTGCAGCAGCGTTCGAAGGTAACGCTGCATTTCGAGGTGCACGACACCAAACGCCGACCCGCACAGGGCGACTTCGCCGTCGCCGTCACCGACCGCAAGGCGGCGGCTCCCGTAGCGACGGCGGGCATCTACTCCACGCTGATGCTCTCTTCCGAGCTGCGCGGTGTGATCGAAGACCCCGACTGGTACTTCGCGCCCGACAACGCGCAGGGCGACGAGGGGCTCGACGAACTGCTGCTTACGCAGGGCTGGCGCAGGTACGACGTGCCGAAGCTCCTGCGCGACGAATACAAGGAGCCTTATTACCCGTTGGAGGCGGGACAGGAGATCGCGGGACGCATCGAGCGCACGGCCATGTTCTCCAAAAAGAAGAAGCTCGACCGCTACACGATGCGGCTGCTGGTACCCCAGAGCGGCTACGCCACCTCGGCTCCCATCGCCGAGGACGGGTCGTTCGCACTCAACGGGTTCGACTTCCCCGACAGCACGACCTTCGTGCTGCGCCCCACCGTCCGAGGGCGGACGATCACCGACGCGCGGATTCTCATCACTCCCGATTCGTTTCCCGAATACCGCACGCTGCCACGCCTGCGGCAGCCCGATCCGACCTACGTGGCGCAGGCGCGAAGGTATATCGAGCAGCGCGGCACGGCAGACATGCGGAATATCGTCATCGACACCGTGGTCGTGACGGCAAAACCCTGGGACGACGACATCGACGAAAACGCGCCGGAACACCGCCTGGCCGCACGGTCGTGGAACGCCGAGCAGATCAAGGAGGTCAGCGCAGGGACGATCCTCGACTTCATCGAGAAGATGCCCGGAATGCAGGTCATGGGACGAAGGGTATTATACCGTGGGCACAAACCGGCCTTTATGGTCGACGGAAGATTAGAGGAAACGGTTGGTATGTTATCTGAAAAGCAAGATGGAAGGGAAGTAAATAGTTTGGATTACGACTCTGGCAAAGCAATCTCCGCAGGTGCTTTGAGAGCTTTGGTTGCAATAGGAAATATTGCACGGAATGGCGGTTCTGCTTCAGATCTCAGACAAGCAGCTGCAGACTATAGAGAAAAAGTACAAAATGACGAATGGAAACGAGGTATGCAGTATTTCGATGATTTTGATAATGTCCCCGATTGTTTGTATTACCCGATCGAACAGGTAGCACGTATCGACCTGATCGACCGCAACCAGACGACCTATTGGGGGACGAACCTCAAAGGCGGCATCATAGCCATTACCATGAAAAAGGGAAAAGCGCTGGCCGAAGCGTATGCCGCTGCACCATCGCCGGACGTAAGCGTAGTGACGCCATTGGGTTATCAAACCCCTGCGGAGTTTTACTCTCCGACATACGACACCGAAGAGAAACGTAGAACCAATACACCCGACTATCGCACGACGCTTTACTGGAATCCTGTCGTCAAGCTCGATGATCTGGGGCAGGCTACCGTCGAGTTTTATACCACCGATGCTCCCGCCGATTATGACATCTCTATCGAGGGCGTATCCCAAAGCGGGAAAATTATCTCTTTATCGAAATCGTCTGTAAAAACAGAATAAGGATATGTACACGATTATGTATAGTGCGTTATATTCATTTCTCGTAATATCGACTTTCTGAAAATAAAAGTACCCGAAAAACCTCTACTCGGCTTTTCGGGTATTTTCGAATTTATCGGACGAAGCGAAACCGCTGATCTCTTACCGCCGTTTTACACCGTGTATTCGATTCGGCGGCACGGAGGGAACATGCAGGTCCGGAATGTCGTCGTACTTGTTCCGATGCGGTTGCATGCCCCGTCTTAGGGGATAGTTCTTTTTCAGTATCTCAGCGGCCAACTGTCGGGTTCGTTCCTGCAACTTCCGCTGCGCCGCCGAACTTTCCGCTGATGTTTCGTATTCGCGTGCCAGCGTTTCGAATGCTTCGGCACTCGGGAAAAAACCGTTCATAATCCCGTACACCATTCCTCCGCCCATTCCGTTCTGCTGCATCGTCTGTAAAACGGCGATGTCGAAACTGTAGTTGCCGTAATGCGGGGTGTGCGGAACGTCGTCGATCAATTTCTTATAATTCTGTACCGTCGGCGCCAGATCGAACGTGTCGGTCCGTATGCCGTACGCCAGCAATGCTTTCGGGGCGAATATTCCGGGCGGTATCTCGTCGAAGGCATACCGTCCCTTGTCTTTGTCGTCGCGTTCGAGCCGGAATAGATCGACATACTTCTGCCAGCCGGTATCGAACTGCGGGAGCCGATATATCTGTAACTGCGTATCCTGTAATTGAGGGTGGAAGAAGTGCAGCAGATAGTAGTCCCACATCTCTATGAAACGTTGTGCTCCGAGGGGCGTTTCGGTAAATAGCAGCAATCCCTGCCGAGTCTCTACGGCTGTCAGGGTGTCGAATCTTGACAGCGGTTTCATCCCTTTGTCGAAGCCGAACATCGCACGCTCGTAGCCGTCGTGGTACCGGAGCCGTTCCAACTCCGCCTCGGGCGAGAGGTAGGGAATATTCATCTGCCAGCAAAAGGCGGCATCGAGCAGGCGCACGATGCGCTGCGGCGCCACACCCTCTTCGAGCAGAATCGGCAGGCTGTTTTGCAGGAAGTCGGGGCCGATGAGCCGCTCCTGCTGGCGGATCCGGAGGAGCACGTCGTCCGGAATCGTGTACTGAAAGAGCCAGTAGTCAGGATAGTTTCCTCCCGAGCGCTGTCCCTCGACATTGCGTTGGATAAACTGCTCGAACCCTTCGCCCGTATCGTTTCGAATGGCGTAGTCCCGTACTTTGCAGTGGGTATCGAGCGTAAAATAGAACTCGAATCCGTCTTTCTGTGGTCGTGTCATAGGTCTTCAATGTCGTTTCAGATGAAATTCCGCGCCTCGGACCGGCTCGTCGCGCCGCCTCTGATATGCTTCGAGCAGCTTGTCGGGACGGAAGAGCAGATTTATGGCGTCGAAATTCCGGAAGGTGTGGATTCCTTCGGCCTGCATGGGAGGTATCTCGGACGAAGGCCGACGCCGTATCGGGAACTTCCGGTCGAGGATGTAGGCGGCCAGATTGTACTGCTCCTCGCGCTTGGCCGCCCGCCCCTCGTCCGAGAGGTCGGAGGCGTACTTGCGTTCGATGTTGTCGAATCCGCTGCGGAAGACGAACTCCCGGTTCCAATACCTTTCGGCATTCTGCATAAGATACCCGTAGCCGCGCTGCATGATGATCTGCAACCCCGTAAGGTCGCGTATGCCGTTGGAGACATACAGGTTCTCCCCGTGCTGCGGATCCACGAAGGCCCAGAAGTTGTCGGCCGTAGCCCGCATGTCGTACTCTTTGAGGCAATATCCGCGACGCAGAACCTCGGCATCGACGAAGGGATGCTCCGGGACCCACATCATACCGCCTGCCGTGGGCAGCACCTGCGGATTCACCTTGTCCCAGAAGCCGTCGGGATCGGCCTCCACCTCGTACACGCGCAGGGTTTCAACCCCCAGATCGGGGTCGAAGAAACAATCGGCGTGATGCTGCATGTAGCGTTCGCAGGCCTCCCGACCGTCCGGCTCCTGCGTGAAGAGCACCGCACCCCGCTCGGTCTCCACGGCACGGCAGCGCCGCAGGTCCTCACGGGCGACCGGTGGCAGCCCCTCGTTGCGGAACTGTCGGTAGTCGGCCTTTGTCGAGAGCATGTTGCCGCAGTTACCCTCCGCAAGGGGGTCGAGGTCGTACTTGTAACAGTAGAGAAGGTCTTTCAGCGTTACAGCGTGCCGGATGTCCAGCTTCTCGGTGACTGTGGACGGATCCAGCAGGTAATTGTGCTCCGCCGCTTCGATGCGGGGCAGCAACGCGGCATCGGTCGTGCGTATGTCGAAAAACAGCACCGAGGGAATCGCCCCGCAATTGGCGGCGTAGTCCGTAAATTCGTCGAGCAGGGCGCGGAATCCTTCGTCGCCGCGACGGGATCGCTCCATAGCGATAATCTTGTTGCCGTCGTCCACGGCGACGTACAACGCACCCTGCATCTGTTCCTGATCTTGTTCCATCGTCATTAGTGTTTGAGAATGTGACAAGGCATCTCTCTTCTGTCCCTGTCGCGTTCGTAGCGCTCCAACAGCCTCTCGGGTCGGAACAGCAGGTCGATAGAGAGAAAATCCCTGTAAAAGCGAATGTCTCCGCTCGGCAGCGGACACGGCGGCTCCTCCCTTGCCGGATCGATGCCGAAGCAGGTGCGCAGGATGTCGGCCGCCGTCGTATGGCCGTCGTCCGTCATGGCCGCTGCAGGTTTCCGATCGGCGTTCTTGAACCGATCCGCGAACGGGAAGTCGTATCCCGGAAAGTCGGAGCCTCCCCAGCAGAAAGGTTCGTAGCCGTTGCGTGCGATATGCCGGAGCGTTACGATCGTCAGCAGGCGCCGCAACGCCTCGGACGATGCCTCGGTTCCGGAGTCCGGAACGACCGCGAGCTTCGCGGCCCCGGCCCGCATGTCGTACTCTTTGAGGCAGCAGCCCCGTTGCAGCACGCTGTCGCACCGTCCGCTGTGGCGCGGCACGAAGCGCATCTGCTCGTGGTCGAAATACGGCAGGCACGCCTCCGAGGAGTATTGCTCCTCGGAGAGTTCCACATCGTATATGCGCAAAGTTTCGACCCCGCAGGTGAGTCCTCTGCCGTCGGGATGTGCGGTGAGGAAGGCGAAGAAGCTGCGGGCCGCCTCGTCGCCACGTTCTCCACGGCGGAAAAGAGCTACGCCGCCCTCCGTTTCCACGGCTCTGTAAGGTGCTCCGGGCTGCGACAGCGCGGGAATCGATTCGTTGCGGAAGCCTGCGTAATCGTCCTTGTAGCAGAGGTTCCGGGCGGTGTTCTGCGCAGCCAGCGGATCGAGGCCGTGCTTGCGGCAATAGAGCAGGTCGTACAACGTCAGGGCTTGACGAATGTCCTTCACTTCCAGCGGTGCCAGATGCGCCAGCCGGTAGCCGCGTTCTTTGGCTTCGATCGGCGGCAGCCGCGAGCTGTCGTCGACGTGAAAGTTCAACAGCAGAAGATACGGGATATATCCCTTGTTGGCCGCATAATCCGCAAACTCGTCGAAGAAGGTTCTGAAACCCTCGTCGCCCCGTCGGGATCTCTCCAGCGCAACGATCGTATGGGTACGATCGAGGGCGGCATAGACGTTCGTAATATCGGAACTTCCCATCCGCTATCGTTTTGTGTCGTCCCAGTCGGGTACGACGATCGTGCCGTCGCCTTCGGGCGCGTGGATCACCTCGATCTCTTCGACCTCATGGAACGTGCAGGCGCCGAGGCCGCAAAGTGCAAGCAGAAGAAGCATCGCCGCGAAGATGCGGCGCAGATGATTTGTCGTCATAGTATCAATCTTTTAAGAGTTCATCGATTTCGGGGTCGAGCGCCGCACGATACTCCATGCGCTCATCGCGGCGGCAGGCTTCGAGGAAGTGTCGCCGTCCCTCGGCCTTGCGGCCCAGCCGCGAGCAGGCGATCGCTCGAAGATACTCGCTTATGGCTGTCGCGGGAAGTGCTTCGAGGATGCGCAGCGCCTCCCTGTCTTGTCCCAGCGAGAGCAGTGCGATGGCCGTATTGCGATCCCGGTAGTCATGAAGGACGTAGAGCGCCTGTGCGTATTTGCGTTTTTCGAGCAGCTGACGGCCCCGCAGGTAGGCCGTATCCAGTTCGGTCGTGTGGATCGTGTCTTTGACCATACCCACGCGGCGCAGATGGCAGCGGAGGTTTACGGCCCGCAGCGCGGGATAGTGCTCCGCACGGATGCAGGCATATTCGGCCGGGTAGCGGCGGCGAATCTCCTCCTCGCGCCGGTCGGGATCTCCGATGCGGCGGATGATGCCGAGAATCTCGTCGCGGTGCGCGAGGCGGTCGTCACGGGCGATGCGGGCCGTCAGCTCCGGCCACAACTCGCCCGCGCTGCGTATCGTAAGCAGGCGGTCCGCACGCCGGCCGAAGCATCCCGCGAGGTAACTGCGCAGCGCCTCGGCACGCGCCCGCGAAAGGCGCTCGTTGAGCGTACGACGGCCTTCGGGCGAAGCCGAAGCCGTAAGGACGATGCTGTCGACATGGAACTCCCGCTGCGTGACGATACGTTCCATGAGTGCGGCGATGCGTGCCAGCTCCCGTGCGTTGTCACCCAGCGTATCCACGAGCCGTGCGTCGCCCGTGCGGAAGCTCAGGCTGTAACGGTCGTTGACGGTCACGTATTTGTCGATGACGCGGATGCGGTACCGGGGCAGGGTGTCCAGAAACGACAGCAGCGACGATACGGTATAGGTCAGCGTATCGGACGGCGGCAGCGTATAGGCGCTGTCGTCGAGCCCCTCGACGCGGCCCCGCAGCGTGATGAGCATCTTGCGGGAGGTCTCCTCCGTAGGTACTTCCTGCGAATAATAGTAGCTGATCGAAGTTCGGTTCTCGATAAGCGAATCGAGCCGTGCATCCTGCGCATAGGGATATTTCACGAACCGCTGGAAAGCCCGCTCGGCCCGCACGCTGTCGGGGCGGAAGCGTCCCAGGTAGGTAGTATACTGCCAGTAGTCGCGCTGCTGCACGCGGTCGAACAGCGCACCGCGTATGATGATGTCGTCGAGCGGGATCTGTTCGTCCTGCCGGTGCAGGAAGGGCGTGATGACCACGCTGCGGCTGCGCCCCAGCAGCTCTTTGGGCAGTTCGACGTTGAAGTCGAGCGTCACACGCCCCCGGCGTTCGGGGATCGAACGGACACGGGCCACGACGACGACCTCCTCGATCGGAACCGTGCCGAGGGCTTCGCCCTGCCCGTCCCGTTCGACGGGGACAAGGTAGTAGTCGCTGCTGTCGCGTTCCACGCGCACGACCTGCGGGCGGTCGTCACGGACTTTGGACTGGCGTTCTGTACGTGAGAGTTGCGCCAGGTGTGCCGTGGCCTGTCGGCGCGTCAGCCGTGCGGTCGTCGAGCAGCCCGCAGGCACGCCTGCGGCCGTCAGTACGGCGATCAGGGATAAAATGTTACGGAATAGCATATCAGAACAGGTAGTTGAAGGAGACTTCCAGTTTCGACGGTGCGAGCGTCCAGCGCCGCGCGTGGCGGATATAACGGTCGCCCCAGTCGCTCGTGACCGGATCGCGGCGCGTGTCGCGCGTGCGATAAAGTCCCGCACCGGCCTCCACGACGAGGTTCCAGCGCTTCGAGAGGATCCACGCATAGCCGTAGCTTATGCCGATGCCGTAGGCCCGCCCGTCGTAGGTGCGGCGACGGTTGCCGATGCGGTAGTCGACCCAGGAGGCGTGCAGCCCCAGAAAGTGCCCGACGAAATCTTCGTAGAACCAGTGTCGGACGCCGAGCTGTACGGCCCCGACCTGCGTCGTGAGGCGCTCCGTGCGGATCGGATTCCAGTAGGCGGAGGTTTCGACGGTCCAGTTGTCCGTCAGCGCCGCCTCGGCACCCACGGCGACCGTGCCCGTCAGCGCTGCCAGGGCGTTCACCCTGACGCCGAAGAACTGTGCAGCGGCACGGTGGTGTATGGCTGCGAGGCACATCAGAAGTGCCGCACAGCGGATGATCGTTTTCGTTTGCATAATCGGTTATTCTTTTACGCACCTCACAGGATAGGCTGCGGCCTGATGATTCTGACGGTAGAGCTGCAAGACCTCGGGCGGCAGGACGCCGAAGCTCACGGCCGTCGTCGCATCCACACGTGACGGATCGGAGGCAGGACTCCCCGGGACATTCGTCCAGAGTTGTGTCCGTATCCCGACGCCGACGTACATCTCCTTGCCGGTAGGCATGACATGCAGCAGCCCCGCATAGGGATAGTACGGCCATACGCTGCCGGTATAGAGGTAGCACCCGCCTTCGATAGTGCTGGAAACAGTCGTCTGTTCGAGCGTCCACGCCTCGGGCGGCGGCACGCGCCAGCCCGGAGGGCAGGGGTCGTAGATGGACTTCGCGCCCGCAGTCGTGGGACGGCCGCCCGTCGAGGCGTTGCCCCAGAGGTTCGGCGAAGGTTGCCCCAGCCACGAGCTGAGACGCTGCGCCGGATCCGAAGGGTCTGCAGCACGCCCCAGAAGTGTCGCGGGATGTGCCGCAGCCCACGTCACGGTCGCCGTCGAAGAATCTTCGCCGTAGTATGTCCCGAAGGCGAACCCTTCGCCATAGTCGAACGCTGCGAGATCGTACGGGAAGGGATCCTTGCGGCCCCATTGGTAGTAAAGGCCTCGGCTGGCCGGATCCCCCGGATCGAGGTTTTCAGCCCCCAGATTACGGTCCATAAACACATATCCCGAAGGATAGACGTGGGTGGTCAGAGCGCCGTTCGTCGCCCAGATATGCCACGACCAGATGCAGTCGCCGTCCTTGTCGAACAGCCCGATAAGGGCGTTGCCTCCGATGGCCGTACCCGTGCGGAAGCTGATGCGGCTGCCGTTGTAGCCCACATCGCATACGACAGCCCGCTCCGCCGTTCCCGTCTGCCAGATAAGGCGGGCGGATGTCCCTTTGAGTTTCTGCGGCGTGATGCCCGTGGTCGCTCGTCCGTTGCCCTGCACCGTTGCATCGAACAGATATATCTCCTGCATGCGGGGCGCGATGTAGCTGTTGGCCGTACCTGCGGCACTCAGGTCGGTACCTTCGGCGTAGTCGGGCGCGATGATCCGCTCCTCGGTGGCGACGAAGGAATAGGTCTTATCGGCGGTGATAAGCTGCCGGCGGCTTTTGTCGAAGGCATCGTACCAGCCCGTGAGCAATGCCGGCTCCATAGCGCGAATCGTGCAACGACTGCCCGCAGGCACGATGAACGACTCCTCGTCCTGATCCACCTCGACGGGCGCGTCGCACTCGAAGCGTACGGTGTAGATGTCCGTCAGGATATGTACTTTCTCGGTTACGAAGAGCGGATAAAGCGACGCCGCATACGTCTTGGGCACGTAAGAATACGTTTCGGACTCGCAGAGCAGTTCGCTATGCCCTTCGTCGGCGTACCATCCCGCGAAACGATAACCTGCGTCGGCTTTCGCCGTGAGGGTGCAACCCCGCTCGTAGCAGGCGGCACGCAGCATCCCGCCGTTCGCCGTTTCCGCGTGCAGAGCACCCGCCGCTGAAACCGTACCGCCGCCGGACGGTACGACGTAGAGCGCATTGGCGAAGCAGTGCTCGAAGCGGCTGCGGCTCTCGTATCCATAGCTGTCGCGCACACGCACTTCATAAGTGAGCCGTGCGCGAGCTTCGGTGATGACCTTCGGGTAATAGACCAGTTCGTAATAGTTCGATCCCTGCTGGCGATTGATCGGAAGGTCGAGGCGGGAAGCGCACTCCTCGTAATCGACGAGGAGGGTCCCGTCGGTCGGGGTCAGCAGCTCCAGCTCACCCGTAAGTGTCGGCTCGCTCTTCGTACGTTCGATATTCACGTAAAGCGAAGCGTTGAACGGAAGTACGCAATAGTCGCCGATGCGGTTGCTCTCGAAATCGTCGGTCACGCTCAACGTATAGCCGTGTACGCGGGTGTCCACCTCATTGTCGCCCGAAATCGTGATGTCGAGCGTATGGGACGTATTACGCCCTACGTTGAAGTCCGTCGTGTTATTCCGTCCCAGATATACCCGATAATAGAGAGTCCTGTTGCCGCGCGCGGCACGGATCATCAGGTACGAAGCGCACGCAGGAGCGTTGTCGGCGTTTTTATCCCGCTGGTCCGTAATCGAGGATACCGTGCCCTGCGGGTTCTCGAAGAGGTATTGCACGCCCGAACAGCTGCGCCGCGCAGCGTCGGGAAGCTCCACGAGCGGAGCATCGGTGAAATCCTTCTCCGAGGTCGAAGGGGCACTCGCAGGCGTGAAGAGCGTCGTATATTCGGGGACGGAACACAGGCGTACGGAGCGCAGTTCGAGGTCGGGGACCTTATCCGCTACGCGGATGTTGTAGGCGATCTTGGCCACGGTGCGCCGCACGCTCAATGTAGGAAGCGTAACGGTCCCTTTATCGGGCGCGATCGCAACGGTCATGACGGCCGACATGGGAAGCGTCGCATACTCCTCCTGCCACTTGATCGTATAGTCGAGGAGCTGCTGCGCACTCCGCTCGCCCAGGTCCGCACCCAGGTTGGCAGCAACGTAGAGATCGTACTCCCCGGGCAGGCACTCGAACCGTACCAGTGCCGAACGGGAGTAAAAATGCAGGCTTTGGCCGTTGCTGCGGCCGAACAGGTAGAGGTTGATGTCGCGGATCGCCTCCTCGTCCGCCGTGCGGGTGATCCGCTCCGCAGGATCGGGAGAAAATTGTAGCTCGACCTTCACGGAGCGGGTCGGAGGCGTGGCCGTCGCAGCAAGGTCGGCGGCACAACCCCAGCCGATGCCGGAGGCCAGCAGTGAGAGAAGAATGAGTAGTCGTGTCATGGAAACTTGAAAATTTAGGTTCATGGTTATTCGGCGACGCATCGCACCGGCAAGGCGTAGTCGCGTTGTTGGTATGCTGCGGTATTGATCGTCGAAGCGGAAACGGTGAACGCCGTACTCGTGGAGAGGCAGCGTCCGTTCAGCTGAGCCGGAGCGTTCGTCCAGACGTCGACCCGTGTGCCGTTATCGCGGAAAGCGTGACCCGTAAAGTAACCGCCCATAGGATAGGTTACGGAGGTGCCGGTGCGGCTGCGGAGGTAGTAAACATTGTTCCGCGAGGTGCCGGTACGGCTGAAAGAAGCCTGCTCGAAAGCCGCAGGAGCCGGGACCCGCCACCCCGGAGGACAGGGGTCGTAAATCGACTTGGAACTCGACGTCGAATAACTCCCCGAACGGCTGGCATTGCCCCACAGATTGAGGTTCTGAGGCGTCACCCAGTCGTCGATGTCGTTGCTGTCGCCCGCATACAGCCCCGACCAGTAGGCCCAGGGTTCCGCCAAAGCCCGCGCTGGGGTCATCGACACAGAGCCGCCGTCGAGCAGCGGATCATGGACATAGTACTCGTATCCCGCAGCGGAGATAAACGCAGCTGGTACCGTGCTCGTCACGGAGGAGGGATGAAGAAAGGGGGCGGGGCGTCCCCACTGGTAGTAAAGTCCTCGCAGCGAAGGATCGCTGACGCTCGTTGTGAGCGCTCCGAGATTGCGATCCATGAACGTATATCCCGAAGCGCAGGTCTGGGCCGTGGCCCAAGGATCGTAGTTCGTATGCCAGATATGCCACGACCAGATACAGCGTCCCGCAGCGTCGAACAGCCCGATAAGGGCATTGCCGTAGTTCGGACCCGTACGGAAGCAGATCGTACTGCCCGTATGCTCCACCTCGGCGACCACTCCGCCCCGCGTCCCACCGCTCTCCCACAGTACGCGGGCCGTCGTGCCCGAAAGCGTCGCGGGCGTCAGGCCCGTCGTCGCGCGGCCGTTCCCCTGCACCCGGGAGTTGAAACGATAACCCGCATTGTGAGCCGCAGCGATGTAGCTGTTGACCGTACCCGCAGCGCTGAGGTTCGTTGCAGAGAGGTAGCCCGGCATCACGGCTCGTTTTTCGGTGGCTGTGAACGTAATGCTTCGGGCCGTGCCGAGCAGCACGTTCTGGCCCCCGGTCTGATCGTACCAGCCTCGGAAGAGCGGCAGCTCGTAGTTGACGCGCAGCGTGCAGCGGCTGCCCGCAGGTACGATGAACGACTCCTCGTCCTGATCCACTTCGTATGGAGCGTCGCATTCCAGACTTACCTTGTAGATGTCCGTGATAATATGGATCTTGGAGGCCTCGAAATACGGGTAAATCCACGTTCGGTATGTTTCGGGAACGAAGGAATACGTTTCGGTTCCGCAAAGCAGTTCGCTATGCCCTTCGTCGGCATACCATCCCGCAAAGCGGTAGCCCGCAGCGGCTTTCGCCGTGAGGGTGCACCCCTGCTCGTAGCAGGCGGCACGCAGTGTTCCGCCGGTAGGCTTTTCCACATGCAGTGCCCTGGCCGCCGTTACCGTCCCGCCGGTGGGTGGCGCGACGTAGAGCGCATTGGCGAAGCGGTGTTCGAAGCGGCGGCGGCTCTCGTATCCGTAGCTGTCGCGCACGCGCACCTCATAGGCGAGCTGTGCATGAGCCGCCGTAACAAGGGGCTCTGGATAGTAGATGACTTCGTAGTAATTCGATCCCTGCTGGTGATTGATCGGAAGGTCAAGGCGGGAAGCGCACTCCTCGTAATCGACGAGGAGGGTCCCGTCGGTCGGGGTCAGCAGCTCCAGCTCACCCGTAAGTGTCGGCTCGCTCTTCGTACGTTCGATATTCACGTAAAGCGAAGCGTTGAACGGAAGTACGCAATAGTCGCCGATGCGGTTGCTCTCGAAATCGTCGGTCACGCTCAACGTATAGCCGTGTACGCGGGTGTCCACCTCATTGTCGCCCGAAATCGTGATGTCGAGCGTATGGGACGTATTACGCCCTACGTTGAAGTCCGTCGTGTTATTCCGTCCCAGATATACCCGATAATAGAGAGTCCTGTTGCCGCGCGCGGCACGGATCATCAGGTACGAAGCGCACGCAGGAGCGTTGTCGGCGTTTTTATCCCGCTGGTCCGTAATCGAGGATACCGTGCCCTGCGGGTTCTCGAAGAGGTATTGCACGCCCGAACAGCTGCGCCGCGCAGCGTCGGGAAGCTCCACGAGCGGAGCATCGGTGAAATCCTTCTCCGAGGTCGAAGGGGCACTCGCAGGCGTGAAGAGCGTCGTATATTCGGGGACGGAACACAGGCGTACGGAGCGCAGTTCGAGGTCGGGGACCTTATCCGCTACGCGGATGTTGTAGGCGATCTTGGCCACGGTGCGCCGCACGCTCAATGTAGGAAGCGTAACGGTCCCTTTATCGGGCGCGATCGCAACGGTCATGACGGCCGACATGGGAAGCGTCGCATACTCCTCCTGCCACTTGATCGTATAGTCGAGGAGCTGCTGCGCACTCCGCTCGCCCAGGTCCGCACCCAGGTTGGCAGCAACGTAGAGATCGTACTCCCCGGGCAGGCACTCGAACCGTACCAGTGCCGAACGGGAGTAAAAATGCAGGCTTTGGCCGTTGCTGCGGCCGAACAGGTAGAGGTTGATGTCGCGGATCGCCTCCTCGTCCGTCGCGCGGGTCGCAAGGCGAAGCATATCTTCGGTCGTAATACGCAGTTCGGCCGTGACCGGACGTTCCGAGGCTGCGCTATCGACCGGCATAGTCACTTCCCGGCTGCACGAGCACAGCAGCAGATAAAAAAGCGGAAGAGAGATTGTTCTGAACATAGGAATCGGTTTTTTTAGAACAGTCTGCCGCCCTTGCGGGCGACAGACTGTCGGGAAAAGGTTTCTCAGGCTCCCAGATCGATCTGCTGCGTTACCGGAGACTCCCAGTCGGCGACCGTGATCGTAAGGCCCACCTCCGAGCCTGCCAGACCCGTGATCGCAGCTTCGATGCGGTAGTAGCCGTTACGCACGATCGCTCCGCCTGCCTTGCCCGTGACAGGTACCGTATAGACGATTTCCGTACGGTCGGAGGTCGTCGAGGTGCTGCCGTCGGCGTCGTAGCTCGCCGTGATCTCCAACTGTACACGGTTGCCCTCGGCAAGAGCGCCGTTTTCGAAGACGTAGAACAGGTTGTCGTATCTGCCCGCTGCGGCGGTGGCGGTCTGCGTATGGGTATAGCTCATCGCGCCGGGCGAAGGAGTTGCGGGCGCGATGACAGGCGACTGGCTCGCCGCTTTCGAGAGCTTGACGCCCGTGACGGTGATCGTTCCCGAATATTTCTCCGCGAAGGCCGCATCGATCGTGGTCTGCACGGAGAGCTTGGCCACCGTACGGCGGAGCGCCATCGCAACGTCGGTCGTCGAACCCTCGGCGATGGATTTGCTCGCAGAGGCCGACATCACGAAGCCGCCCGCACGCTTGGCCTTGGTCGAGACCTCCGCGAAGGTGCCGTTATAGTCCGCAGCGGAGGCTTCGACCTTCGAGAGCAAGGCCGATTTGGTCGTAACACCCGTGAGCGAAAGGTTCGCAACGGCGTAGAAGTCGCACGTCGTACCCGCCGCCGAATGCGGCAGCGCGAAGGTCGCCGACTTGTCGACGAGTTCCTCGGAGGTGAACGAACGCTGCGCAACGAGGTTGCCTTGGGAGTTGAAAACGTAAACCGTCAGCGACGTGAGGCTCTTCTCCCACGTTTCGGCGGCGGCAGTCGAGTTCAGGGATGCACGCGAGGCCGGGGCATCGGTAAATGTGAGGCACACGGCAGCGCCGTCCAGCGGCTCACCGTTCGTACCGTAAGTCACAGTCTCCTCCTTCGAGCAGGAGACCAGCGCAAGGGCGGCCAAAGCCGCGACAAATGTTTTTTTCATAATGGAATAAAGGATTAAAGGGTCGTTATTTATTTCGGTTCGTTTTTTTCGGCTCGCCGTTCCGCATCTTCCGCGTGCGTACACGGTGGCGGAGCTTGGCTTCATAGCCCGGAGGGCCGTTGTCGTCGATCCACTGCCGGATGCCGAGGCGCAGCTCGGCTTTCAGCTGCCGGAACTCGGGACGCGAGGCGAAGTCGTCGCCCAAAGCATAGCCGGCGAAGATCGGCTCGCAGGGCGTCAGCAAAGCCCGGGCGACGGTGCGGCGCTGATCTTCCGGAATGTCGGGGAAATCGTTCGCGAGGATCAGGTCGATCGTATCGAACTTCGAGAACAGCAGACCTCGGAAAAGACTCCGGTCAGCAAGGCGAAGCGCACACTCGGCACTGCCGCCCGCGTCACAAGTACGACGGTAGAGGTCGGCGGCCACGGCGCTGCGACGATCCAGAAGTTGTGCGCGGTACTGGAGCTGGGGATGGCGTTCGCGAAGGTAATAATCCAGTCTTGTCCGGAACCACGGCTCGGAATATATCTCCATAGCGGTATGCTATCGTTTCCGACCCCGCCCCTGCTGCGACTCATCGGCCCCCTGCGAGGCCTGATGGGATGCTTCGGCCGACTCGCTGCGCTCCTGACGAGACAGAAAGCGGCTGTAAGTACGGTTGTCGCGCGGGTTCACATACAGAACCTTGTTCTTCATCGGCTCCCCGAACGAATCCTTGACATGATCCGCCGAGACCTGGCCGCCGGCAAGCAGCGTTTTCACATCGGCATCCGAGAGCTGGTCACGAAGGTACTTAGGGACGTACGGCTTGTCGTAAACCGGATCGCTGATCGTATAGCGGCCCCGATAGACGTCGTAGTTCAGGATGCCCTTGTAGGTGTTCTCCGTATCGCCGTAGGCCGTGCATCCTTCCAGCGGGATCGAGCCGCCGCTGCGAAGGATTTTTTGTCCTGCATCGTCGATGCGACGCCCCTCGGCGAACTCCGGGATCTTGACATCGCGGTGCGGAACGGCCACAAGGCGGTTCGTCGAAGGGTTGAAGGCCACGTGGCAGCGCTCAGCTTCCCCCGTGATGCTGTTATGGACCGTGACAAGGTGTTGCAGCGTCTTGCCGCGGGCCAGAAGTGCCTTGTCGTCGGGCGTGATCTCCGAGGCATACTCCTCGCGTTCGTATTCGGGCTGCACAAGCGGCGTATCGAGGCGGAACTTCAACTCATCGTTATGATCCCGGTAGAAACTCAGGTTGAAAAGACCCGTCGTCGTGCCGTGGTCCGAAAGCTGGACCGTCGCAGGAAACAGCTCTCTGGTCGGGAGCCCCAGCATCAGGCTCCGCTGCGTGCGCTGCGGCAGCGCATCGAAGTCGATGCCCAATTCTTGCAACTCCGCGCGTGGAATCTCAACCTTGTCGTATTTCACCTGTTCCAGTTCGGCCGTGTTCACGACGTACTTGTTATACGTTTCCCAGCCCTCCTCGCTCTTCGGATTGCTGACGAGCTTGCCCAGCGATGTAACGATCTTGCCGACGGAAAGGACGGGCACTTTCAAAAACTGGAACTGGATCGGATTGTCCTTCTGGGATTTGAAACCTCGGATGAAAGCCGCTACGGCATTGCTGCTCCGGAACGGATAGAACGCCGGACGGTTCTTCGCAAGAGGCTGCACGGTATGCACCTCTCGGCGATCCCCTTTGGTCACCAGCTTGGAAACGGCCTCTACCTGGCCGCTGTCCGGATTGCGCACGAGAAGCGTTTCCCGGTAGTCGTTTTCCTGTTCCTGACCCTCGGTCGGATTTACATTTTCTTCTGTTGCCATAATACTGTCTTTTAGTTAATAATGTGTGATTTGTACTTCGACAGCGGCAAATATAGAGGCCCGGAAGACGATCCCGACGGATGGCACGTCAGGGCCGTTCTGGGCGTGAAGAAAGACGAAAATAGCCCGTAAAATAAAAAACGCAACAATTTAACTGAGATTCCAAATAGAATCGTTCAAACGATCCAATCTAAACAAGATACGAAAATCTGAAACCTGCTTTTCGATGCTTCTTGTGAAAACTGTAACTTTTGTGCCTTGCTGTGCTAACTATATTGTCATTTCAAACTTTAGAATAAAATTCGCGAATGGGCATATGGGCATTCAACCTAAATATATCAAGTCATTTTTGTGTTCATCGAGTTAAATTCGTATATTTGACAACCTATTTAATCAAAGCCGGTATGAAAATAGAGAAAATAAAAATTGAGAACTATAAGGTATATCGAAATACAGAGATTCGAAATTTATCCAATTTCTCTGTTTTCCTGGGGGCGAACGGTGCTGGGAAATCAACGCTCTTCGACGTATTCGGTTTTTTAAGCGATGCATTGAAGGCGAACGTAAAAACCGCACTTAACAAAAGAGGCGGCTACAGGGAAGTATATTCGCGTGACGGAGAGGGGCCTATACTTTTTGAAATAAAATTCCGTAACGATAAGATCGAAGGAGAAACACAGCCTCTAATTACTTATCGCTTGGAAATCGGATTTGAGAATGGATTGCCTATTATCACTACTGAAATCCTGAGTTATCGGCGCGGCGGATATGGACGTCCGTATCGTTTCCTTGATTTTCATCGGGGCGAGGGAACGGCCATTATTAATGAAGATGAGTATTCTTCTTCCTCATCATCCACTTTTCAGGACCGTCGGGAACAGCAAACCCTCGACTCTCCCGACATCTTGGCGATAAAGGGATTGGGCCAATTTCAGAAATTCAAAGCAATCAGCTCTTTTCGCAGATTGTTGGACGATTGGTATGTGTCGAATTTTCAGATACAGGAAGCCCGTAATGTAGAAGATGTCGGCTTCAGCGAACATCTTTCTACGAGCGGAAATAATCTGGCACAAGTCACCCGCTATATCTGGGAAAATCACCGGAACGTATTCAATACCATTTTGGAGAAATTCAGAAAACGTGTTCCAGGTGTCGAGAATGTCATTGCGGAAGAGACGCAGGATGGTCGTATTGTTCTTAAATTCAAGGATAATTCTTTCCAAAATCCTTTTGTCGCGCGTTTCGTATCCGATGGTACGATTAAAATGTTCGCTTATTTGGTATTGCTGAATGACCCTGTAAAACATCCTCTGTTGTGCGTGGAAGAACCTGAGAACTATCTGCATCCCGAACTGTTGCCCGAATTAGCGGAAGAATTCAGAGAATACGCCGACAAGGGCGGGCAGGTTTTCATCTCGACTCATTCGCCCGACTTCGTCAATGCCCTGCAACCCGATGAACTGTTCTGGCTTCAGAAAAGCAATGGCGCCACAACCATTCGGAAAGCATCCGAAGATGCGACCATCAAGGCCTTATATGCCAATGGCGATAAATTGGGATGGCTCTGGAGAGAAGGTTATTTGAAAGGAAGCGGACCGTACTAATCGAGGAAAGCATGGACCGTTTGGAATTTCTTGTCGAAGAAAGGTCGATGGCAGAAGTGTTGAAAGTGCTTTTGCCTCGGATATTACCGGCATCTTGGGTGTTGGATGAGAATTATTTCATCCGTCCACATGAGGGAAAATCGGATTTGAAACGTTCCATTCCCAAGAAACTGAAAGGATTCGCCCAACATAAAGAACAGACCACCGGTTTTATTATCATCCAGGATCAAGACAGTAATGACTGCCGACAACTGAAACAAGAACTCGTAGCGCTATGCAAGGCAAACCAGGCACCGAATATTAAGTTTCTCGTTCGTATCGTCTGTCATGAGTTGGAGGCTTGGTATTTAGGGGATATGAAGGCTATTCAGGCCGTGTTTCCCAGATTCAACCCTGCGAGACATCTCAAAAAATCTCTGTTTCGTTTGCCAGATACCTGCCAAAATCCCAAAACAAGGCTTAAGGATATTGTAGGCGACTATCAGCAAATTGCAACGGCACAAATGATTGCTCCTTACATCGACATTGAGCATAACCGTTCTGAAAGTTTCCGGCAATTCGTATCGGGAATACGAAAATTCATCACGGCAAAAAGGTAATGTAATTTTTAGCTATTTCTTTGCCAACAGATGTCGCAGTGCAGGATCTTCGGCGATGCGTCTGAGTTCCCGTTTTATGATTTGCGTGACGTCCTCCTTGATCTGCGTATAATTGCGTCGGATGATCTCCTCCATACGATCCACGCCGTCGGCATCGCGGAACGAGGATATTTCCGGGATCGGAACGTACGACGCCGTCTCTCCGGCGAGCTTCTCCCTGTCGATGACGATCTCGGCGTGGAAGATCTTCTGCTCGATGCGTTCGTCGAAGTTGTCCGCCACGGCACCCACGAACATACCTTGCGAGAGGTTGGAGATCTTCGAGGCGGGAATCAGGCTGTCGAGCTGCGTATTGGTCGAGGTGGTGAGGTTGTCGTTGCTCAGCGAGTTGGAGGTCCGCAGCTGCACGATCCTGCCGAAGCGCTCGCTCAACGTCTTGGCCGTATCTCCCAAAACCTGACCTGCGAAGATGTTGCCCACGGTATTCTCGATGACCTTGGCTTCCTCCTGGCCGTAGTCGCGTTCGAGCTGCGAGAAGTCCTGAAAGCTCAGGCATACGGCCACCTTGTTCGAGCGGGCCGTGGCGATCAGGTTGTCTAACCCCCGGAAATAGATCGTGGGCAGCTCGTCGATGATGATCGACGACTTGAGTTTTCCTTTCTTGTTGATGAGCCGCACGATACGCGAATTATAGAGGCCCAGCGCTGCCGAGTAGATGTTCTGCCGGTCGGGATTGTTGCCCACGCACAGAATCTTCGGATCTTCGGGGTTGTTGATGTCCAGCGTAAAGTCGTTGCCCGTCATCACCCAGTAGAGCTGCGGGGAGATCATGCGCGAGAGGGGTATCTTGGCCGAAGCGATCTGCCCATAGGCTAAGCACCCAGCGCCTTTCCACCTTTTATAGTGGTAGGTTTCCAAGTACTCGCCTCCGAACCGTGCATACAGGTCTCCCCGTACACGGCTCTCCACCTTCTCATTCAGTCTAACTTTCCTGCGTGTATCTTGTGATGACATATTGAACATACAGCTAATGTTTTACGTTTACGTGAAATCATTTTAACTTCCCAGTCACTTTTGCCATTAAGGTCTTTCAGTTTGCGCACATGGTGCATTTCAAGATTATCCGTAGCACCGCAGTTTTCACATACCCGTGCTTGAAGTCTCCTGATTAGTCCATTTCTGCCACCTGTTATGGCAACCGTGTTTGGTAGTCTGTCATCTAAATACCGATTAGGTAGTTCCTTTCGTTTGAAGCCATTGTCGTAGAACTCGCGTTTGAACTCATGTCCATTTTTGTTGGTATATGGTATGGCGAATACTCCGTTTTTCTTGTACTTTGCAATGATTTTCTTTTTCGAAGTACTGTACTTTGCAGCGTATGTCTTGTACATACTGTATTCCATAATGTTATAAAATGAGTCAATAACAGGACTGTTGTTTGCAATCGAGTAGAAGTTGTAGAACCCCATGATTTCAGAGTTATATTGGCTTATAATCTCCAAATCATCAAGACAACGCATGTATGAACGACCTTTTGGTTTCCAGACCTCCTTGCCTTTTTGTACGGTAATTTTGACCGCATCATATTCAAGGAGTTTCTTTCTCATGACTTCGGTAGTCACATACAAAACTATCTTGTGGTCCAAACTTCTTGTCAGATGTCCGTTCTTATCCCTATGGGTGTCATTGGATTTGCGTACAAATACGTCATATCCAAGGAATTTGGCATGTTTCCTTGCATTGGTTATCAGCGTTTTTTCGTCAGACAGTTCCAACTTTAATTTTTCAGCCATAAATTGTTTTATGTCCTCTTTGACGTGGATACAGTCTTCTTTGCTGCCGATTATACCAATCAGAAAATCATCTGCGTATCTCACATATTTCAGACGTTTCATATTCGCATCCATTTCGTCACTTGCGGGATATTTCAGACGTTCTTTGACAATTTCATTAATTTGCTTCAACAGTAGCTGCCGTTCTGCTTCGTCCGTTGACCTTTTCAGCTTTGCTACTAAATAGGCTTTTCGTTGTCCGAAACGTTTGACAATCGGATTTTCTTTGCGCCTTTTGCCCTTATCGAATTTTTGGATGTACTCCTTAACGTATTTATCGAACTTGTCAAGGTATATATTTGCCAATATAGGGCTTATTATTCCGCCTTGAGGTGTTCCACTGTACGATTTATGAAATATCCAATCTTCCACATACCCGGCATTCAAGAATTTTCGGATTAGACGTAGGAAACGCATATCCGAAATGCGTTCTGAAAGAATGGTTGTCAATACTTCATGGTCGATGTTATCGAAGAAGCCTTTAATATCTCCCTCGATAAACCATTTAGTATTGTTGAATGTCTTTTGTATGCTCCAAAGTGCAGTCTGTGGACTTCTCTGTGGTCTGAAACCATGAGAGGAGTTTTCAAAACTGCCCTCGTATATTGCTTCCAAAATCATTCGAATAACTTCCTGCAAAAGCTTGTCAATGAATGACGGAATACCCAACGGACGCATCTTCCCATTTTTCTTGGGAATATACACTCGTTGAGAGGGCTTCGGCTGATACGTTTCATCTTTGAGCGCATCAATTAACCGTTCAACGTGGGATATACTAAAGCCATCAATGGTCTTACCATCGACACCTTTTGTCATATTACCCTGTTTCGCATAGATGCGTTCATAGGCAATGTAGTACATCTCTTCATTAAACAGTATCCGATACAAACGTTCAAACTTGTAAGCCAAGTCGGAACTGTGTTCAGTTAGACTGTTTAATATCTTTTCTGGATTTCTTTTCATGTCTCTCACATTTTCCAAAATTTGACATTAAACGATATTGGCTGCCCCCCTTCGCCATGTACAAGGCTTTCCCTTGCTCAGACTACTACGGAAGCTCTGTTGCCATATGGGTTGCCCCACTTAGGCAATCCCCGTTTAGATATATGATAACTATTAGCATGATAGATTGTCGGATACGACTTTCGTCCTTTACTATGTATGTAGTTGCTCCGTGATAAGTTCCTTTGCCCAAACAACCTACAAGGAGAAGTTGGGTATCACGACTTGACGTCTATAACTGTCTTCCGTCAAGGCTTAACCATCGAGCCGCTCAGACTATCGTTCAACCAGTATAGGCTTTATCCTCATATCTATCGTTTCACCTCGCCACCCGGTCAGGACTTGACAATTAGTCCACTTGTGGCTTTACCGACATGCTACACTCCCCATCGTCTTTCGTTGAATGGATAAGCCGGTTGGTGATAGGTAATTATTTCAAAGAACACGTACCTAATAGCTTGCCAAAGCTATATTTATCATATACCCTTACGGGCGCACCTGCAGCTGGTCCTGCGCCCCGCCTTTCCACGCATCCATAAAGGGCGACAGGTAATTTTCCAGTTCGGGATAGGAGGTCAGGATCGTGAAGATGTCCTCGTAGCGTTTGCACAACAATTCGATGGCGTGGGGAAAGGTGCAGTACTTCCCTCCTTCGTAGATTTTCAGGTACCAGATAATCGCAGCCAGCAGGATGATCGGAGAATCGACGAAGAAGTCGCCCTGCTTCTGTATCCACGTCTTATTGAGGTTGAGCATGATCGTATAGGCCGATTCGTAGGCGTCCGAGATGTCGGTCATAAACTCCGGAGCGATGGGATTGCAGCGGTTCGAACGACGGGGATCGTCGAAATTGATGATGCAGAATTTCGGTCGGGTTTCGTAGGCGTCCAGGTGATTCAAAAGGTGGTTGTAAGCGATCGAGGACAAGTCGTCGAATTTGAAGTCGTAGAGGTACATGGCGAAGCCCTTCTCGATCTGCTGGCGGATGAAGCTGTTCACCACGGTGTAGGACTTGCCGGAACCGGGCGTGCCGAGTACTATTGTCGCACGAAAGGGGTTCACCGCATTGATCCAGCCTTCGTGCCATGTCTTGCCGTAGTAGTAACGCGAACGGAGGTTGACCGAATATTCGTTCTCGATCAGGCGTGTTTCCTGCATGAAACTTTCGTTTTCGTCGTTGAACGGGTCCTCGCGCAGCCGTTCCTTGACCAGACGTCCGAGCCATAGACCCGCCAGAAACAGCAAGAGGAAGCCTATGCTTGTAGCTGCGACATAGAGCGGTGCCGCCCATTGCGGCGGCAGGTGCCGCAGCGGATCCCCGAAGAAGAAAAGCAGCAGGCCCGCCGCAGCTGCGAGAAGAATCTGCCGGTGCGTGATGCGCTCGGAGCGCACGCTGCGCGTACCCCAGCAGCTCAGAGCCAGAAATCCCGCAGCGAAGAGTTTGGTCAGATACAAGTAAGTGAAAAGCCCCGTCGTACGCTGGACGTTCCGCAGCAGACGGTCCAATACGCCGAGCGTGCAGCCGTGCATATCGAACCATCCGTAGCAGAACCAATAGAAGTGGAGCAGCAGGAACAAAACGCTTATGCCCCGCATGAGCTGCATGACTTTTTCCAATCCTCTCAGGTCATCTTCCTGTTGCATGATATACGGTTTTTGCAACGAAGATACCTTCGCTTCCGGGCTGCTCGTGTGTATGTCCGTTCCGGGCACATCCAGGCCGGTTGTTTTGCAAAATTCATATTATACGGCGTGTAATTCGAAAAAATCACACGCCGCGTATCACTATCGTTGGCTTCGTTCGACGAGAGCCTGTTTCAATGCATCCAGAAATTTGGTCACGTTGACTTTCCGATTAAGCGCGGCATTGCGGCAGCGGTCGGGATTCTTGAACGAAACATTCAGCAGCAGTTCGAAAGTGCGGACGAGCTTGTTCAATTCGGCAGGCGTACCGTCTGCCTTGCGGATCGCACCCGACGCATGGAGCGCCGAGATCAGCTCCATCAGGTCGGTCAGGGTGTACTCTGCGGACCAATAGTACGGCGAGCGGATATGCTTGCTCTGCCGAGTCGCCAGAGCAGGATAACGCAACTGCACCAGCAGGATTCGTCGTTCGATCTCTACGTGTGCGATGATCGTTTCGAAATATCCCTTTTTGATCGGCTCTTCGGCGTATCGATACTTCATACGTTCCAGATAACCGCACAAATGCGCCAACAAGCGCAGCTGGTCGATCACGGGTCGTTTTCTTAACAGTCGGGAAATACGTTCCACGAAATGTTCGATGGCGGTTTCCAGACGTGTGGAAATTTCATCGGACGAAAATGCTTCGCCGCAGAGCGAGAACAGCCGGAAAAGTTCGCACTCCGAAATAATCTTGGTAGCTTTCATAATACAAAATTTTGAATGGGTTAATAAAAAGCGCGGGAAAGGCCCGCGCTCCGAGAGATAGCTATTCGATCTGCGCGAAACTATCCGCCATAGGAGAAAAAGCCTCGCGGAATATTCGTTTTCTCCGTTTTTATACCCCTTTCATCTTTGTGCGATGCCTTACCGAATTTACTGAATATTTGCGAACGACTCCATCCCTCACCGCTTCGCACGGCGTTTCTTACGTCGCCGGCGCTCGCGCGGGATCGGCTCCTCGTACTCCTCCTGTCGGCCGGCCGCGAGCAGATCGAACAACTCTTCCAGGCCCATGCCGTCGACGGCCGTACTTCTGCGGGTATCTCCCCGCTCCTGCGCCGGGGGATATTCGCGCCTTCGTTCCGGCTGCCCGCCCTGCGGGATCTCTTGCGTCTGTTCCTGGACCTCCTCAGCCTCCTGCATCCGTTGCTCGGCTTGGCCAGCGTCGAAATGCGCCGCCAGACCGTTTGCCGCGAACTCCCGTCCCAGGCGCGAACCGTTGACCGCGACACCCGCACGGTGATCGATGAACGTCGTACCGTAGATACGTCCTGCGTCGGTGCGGCGCAGCACGACCGTGATCCCTTCCGCTTCCAACAGACGGCAGAACTCCTCCGGGGAACGGGCAGCACCCAGCACCCGCACGACGGTCTGACGCGTACCGTCGAGCGCCGCACTGTCCCGCAGTGCCTCCCTGCTGCGGGCGTAGTACCGTTCGAGGGCCCGGTGTCCTACGTCGCGTCCTATACGGCTCGACTTGATCGGTACACCCTGTGGCATGGCGTCGTCATCGAGCGCACCGTAGAGAATACCGGCATACTCGTGTCCGTGTGCCGTACCCCGGCACTCTTCGATGGAGACGTTGAAATATTCGAGCAGCGTCCGCAGCTCCCCGAAGGAGGTGCAGCGGTAACGGTGCAGTGTCGAGCGCACGAGCGATGCGATTTGTCGTTTGAGGTCGCTTTTCGTATAGTCGAGTTTCGACAGCGTGTCGTACGTCTGCTTCGCGTCGCCCTCGGCAGCAGGGCGCAGGCCGTAGTGTCGTTCCAGTGCATCGAGGATCTCCCGCGACCGTCGAGCCTCGAAGTCGTGCGCCAGCTTGCGGCCGTCGAGCCCCACGCGCAGCGACACGATATGGATATGCCGGCGTTCGATGTCCTCGTGCAGAAAGACGAAACAGGGCTGTGCGCCGTAACCCATACGCTCCATATACTCGCGTGCGATCTGCCGCAGCTCGTCGTTCGTGAGACGGTCTTCGGGAGCGGGATTCAGGGAGGCGTGAAACACGGGATTCTTCGTGCGGCGGTTGGCTTCGAGGTACGGGTCGAAACAACGCAGCGCGTCGCGGATGTCGAAATATCGCTCGTCCGTGACCTGCATCGGGGTATTGAACGCCGCCAGAAAACGTCCCTCGCCCCAGTCGATCTTATCCTTGTTGTAATAAAGAGCACCCGCCGGTGTAGCCCCGGAGGTTATCCGCGCGACCATAGCTCGTAAAGTTCGCGGCTGAGCGCGATGACCTGCTCGGAGAGGGCTTTCAGCTCGCGCGTGCGGCGCTCCAGAAGAAGCACTTGTCGCGGAATCGCCGTGTGCGAAAAATGCGTGTTGACGGCCCGTACGATCTGGTTATAGTTGTTGCCCACGCGCTGTATCTGCTCGTAAAACTGATTCAGACGGGTCACATATCGGCCCAAGGTCGGGTCGATACGCACCACGCGAAACTCTTCGGCGAAGATTCTTTTGACGATAAACCGGCTGCGGTTGTGTTCCAGTCCAGCCTCCGCAAGCATCCGGCAGAAACGGATATTTTGCTGCTCATCGAGCCGGAACGAGTACTTGTAACTGGCTTTTCTCTCTTTGTGCTGTTCTTCCATATGTCAAGGTTTAAGGGGGCGCGACTCGGGAGCGGCACCCGGCCTCGCAGAGAAGGACCTTTGTCGGACAAACACCGGTTTGTCGGACAAAGGTACACCTTGCTACCGTCCGGCGACGGTAATTGCGTCGAGACGACGCAGGGTACGACCGATGGTTCGAACCCCTCGGCTCGCGGTGCTTCCCGGGCTGCAATATTACAACGCTTTTCGCCTGATAACAAGTCGTTTGATCGGCCTGGAACGGCCTCCATGCGACATACGTCGAAAGCCTCCGAAGGGATACTATCTTCGCTCCGCGAGATGAATGACAGCACCTCCTGCTATCATGCGATGACAGCTGTCTGTCACGGATGTACTGCTATCGATGAAATATTGCAATCATGGATATACATCCATCATAGACGTACTGCTATCGATGAAGTACTGCTATCATAGACGTACATCCGTCATAGATGTACTGCAATCATGGATATACCGGAAACAAATGTTCAAACCCTGTTTTGCCTATGGATAAACAACCCGTATTCTTCTGCGTCTGCTCACAAAAGGGCGGTGTGGGAAAATCGACCTTCACGATTCTGCTCGCAAACTGGTTGCATTACGCTCTGGGGCGCGATGTGCTGGTCGTGGACTGCGACGCTCCGCAATGGAGCATCGTCGCGCAGCGCGAGCGTGAACTCGATGTACTCGAACGCAACGACCGCTACAAGCTCATGATGGTGCGACTGTTCAAACGTACGGGCCGCAAGATCTGGCCTGTGGTGCGCTCCACACCCTACGAGGGGCTGCAAGCCGCCCGTGCGTACTTTGCCGCCGGCGACCGCGAAGCCGACTTCGTGCGGCTCGATCTGCCGGGCACGGTCGCCGCACCCGGTATCTTCCGCCTGCTCGCCCAGCTGGATCATCTGTTCATTCCCTTGAAAGCCGACAAGCTGGTCTTGGAGAGCGCTCTTTCCTTTGCGCGGGCCGTCGATGAGCGGCTCGTACATAACGACGCACACCGGCTGACAGGGCTGCACCTGTTCTGGACGATGGTGGACTGGAGGGAACATAGATTGTGTGAGGGTAATAATTTTCGTTTCTTTATTTTGTACTTCCCAGCTACCTAACAAGCAACAAACCGAACCTTCATTTTCAGTAAATTGTGATTTTAGTTATAGCCATTAGATTAAATTAATAAATATTATGGCAACAGTAAAAATAAAATTACGCCCGTCATCAGTCGAGGGTAAGGCAGGTGTTATCTTCTATCAAATCACCCACAATCGTAAAACGCAACACATAACAACCCGCCTTCGTGTCCAACCATTTGATTGGAATGCTGATAAGGAAAAGTTGGAGCCGTCCGCACCCAATCGCTCAATGATTCAGAATTGTATAGACTGCGATGTAGCATTGTTACGGAGTTTGATTTCCAACCTTGACACTTGCAGAATGAATTACTCGGTCAATGATATTATAAGTCGTTACAAATCGCCTCAAAATCATATTCTAGTGCTGGATTATATGCGCATGCAGATTGAGCAACTTCGCACGGCCAATCGTCTCGGGACGGCCAAGAATTACGAAAAGACGATGTGTAGCTTCGGAGAGTTTTTAGGCGATATAAAACTACCACTTCCTGCCATGACCGAGCAGGTGATTGCAGCCTATAACGTCTTCCTAATTCGGCGAGGTCTGGTGCGTAATTCTGTATCATTTTATATGCGTGTGTTGCGAGCAGTTTACAACAAAGCCGTACGTCAGAAACTTATCGAACAAACCCATCCATTCACAGAAGTTTACACTGGTATCGACCGCCCTCGAAAACGTGCCGTAGCAGAGTCGGTTATGACATCTTTATACCGCCTCGAACTACCCGAAGGCTCGCCACTTGCACTAACTCGAGACCTATTCATTTTCAGTTACTGCACACGAGGAATGGCATTCGTGGATATTGCCTTCCTACGAAAGTCAAACTTAAAAAACGGAGTAATTTGCTATGCCCGCCGCAAAACGGGACAACTCTTATCCGTGAAAATTGAACCGAGCATACAGCAAATAATCAATCGGCACAATGTTTCGGATTCACCGTATGTATTCCCAATCCTAACCTCGACCGATGCCATAGAAGCCTACGAGCAATACCGAATCGCATTGAATACCCACAACCGCTTACTCGGCAAATTATCAGAGATGCTGGACTGCAAATGCAAGCTCACCTCGTACACTTCGCGGCATAGTTGGGCTACTGCCGCGAGAAACCACAATGTCCCCATCTCGGTGATCAGTCAAGGTATGGGACATACCTCGGAACAGACTACGCAGATCTATCTAACCACATTAGAAAATTCGGTAATAGACAATGCGAATAAGGGAATAATTATGTCTTTACTGGAGTAGTTCCGTAAAAGAACCCGCACATTGATACCAATATTTTGATTTACAATGATATAATAGGTATTATTGGAAGATTAATTTATAACTATGCAGCCATCAATCGGGTGGTTATGCCACGCTCTAAAGAATGTGCGTGTGCGTTTTATAATATATAAATGGTGGTAATAGAATATTTAGATTTGTAATTCTCTAATATTCAGCAAATTCCTGGGGGGGATTTTTCTCTTTTTACCAGTGAAAATAATCCCCTGAAATGGGCTTCTAATTATAAATAATTTACTACCTTTACATCCGATTTCTTACGGGTTCTTTTACGGAACCCGTAAGATACAGATGGGAATAAGAGCAGACAAGCCTATTATTTCTCATAAAGGTAACACCGAGATCACATGGTGCCAAACATTGTGGAGCGGCAATATAATTTGTTGCAAACTTTTGATATTCCATTTTATAACTTCGTGATAATGCACAAAATACAGAATCATGTAGGAATAGAGGGTATACAGGTAACCGAGTCATAGAGCGAATGAGCGAGAATTCGATTGACATAGAAAAGCATTGGTATGCGATGCGCGATTTGAAAAGGAGTAACGCCCTTCTACCTGCCTATAAACAGTTATCGCAGGCCGGCATGGAAGTATTTACGCCCATGGTTTCTCGGGTCTTTTCCAGAAATGGTAAACGAATCAGAAAAGAGGTTCCCTTCATGCAGGATTTGCTTTTTGTAAACGATGTTCGCCAAAATCTCGACCTCATCGTTGCCAAAACTCCTACACTTCAATATAGATTCAAGAAGGGCGGAAAATACTGCGAACCGATTGTGATCCCCCAAGATGCCATGACGCGATTTATCGGTGCGACACAGGCATCGGCCAATCCAAAATATTACGCTATGGACGAAATTTCCGACCTGATGTGCGGCCGCAACATCCGCATGATCGGTGGGGTATTAGACGGGTACGAGGGCAAACTGCAAACCATAAGAGGTTCTAAAACGAAACATCTGATTATCATTCTGCCATCCCTTCTGGCGGTCAGCGTAGAGATAAACGACGAGTATATCGAGTTGTTGTAAACCGTCCTACTTACTCATTGTTCGTTTTAGTCCTATTTCTAAAATTACTTTCATGAGCCAGACTTCCCAGACTTTGAACACCTTGAATCATGTGCAGGCATTACTCGCCAAGGACTCCAAAACCATTATGAAGCGAGAAAACATCAATGGAAACAGAGTTCATTTATACGATGTCGGTCAATACTGGGCAGCATTCGATAAGTCTGCATTTCTGCTCGGGAAAATGACAAACGAAGATTGTGACATTGTCATACTTCACCTGAAAGGCCATCCCTTTCCTATCCTGATGTATTGTGTACATTATGAGAAAGTGAAAGATCTATGTCGCAAGCATATAATGGCTAAAAAGGGCGTAGAATACCTCCAGTTCATCACTCATCCCGCTGACGAGAAATCATACCATGAGTGGTATCGCAGACACGTAATTGACGAAGATTGAATCCGGCATCTGACAAAATATAAAAAATTCATTGAGTTATGAATAAGGATTTGATAACCCTGAATGAAGTGCTCAACAGCGGAAGTAGCATCGACCTCTATCAGGAAGAGAACACCGGTCTATGGGCGACGTACGGTTATTCGGCTTACCTCTTATTCCATCAGAACGGGATTCAGTGTCTGGCGAATTTTTCAATACATATGCAGATGCCTTGTGTATGTATAACCGAAGCCGACCTCAAAAGGTTGGTCGCCGAAAATCCGCAGACTATCGAAGCCAACGACGGGTATTACCACCTATCCACCGAGTCCAGGATCGATGCCGACTCCTATCGAATTTGGGTGAACAGCCTGAAATAAAAAGTACCGGCAATGAACGAACTATTGCAAATCTTTATGCCCGCTCTGATCGCCTTGTTCTGTACTTGCTGGATATATCCCTATATCCTGAAAGTAGCCAAAATAAAGAATATCGTCGATAATCCCGACGCACGCAAGCTCCAACGCATTCCCATACCCGTTCTGGGTGGTTTCACGGTGGTGTTCGGTATCCTGACGGGAATCATGAGTGCGAATCTATTCGGCAATTTCAACGGCATATTCCCCATATTCTCGGCAATCATCTTCATTCTGATCGTTGGGCTTATAGACGACATAATATCATTATCTCCAAAAGTAAGGTTTGTCATCGAAATCATACTGGTCCTGTATCTGATATACACCACGAAATGTCAATTAAACGACTTTCTCGGATTATGGGGGCTGGATACGATTCCCAACTACATTTCCATTCCCCTGACCACCTTCGCCTGCGTGGGTATTATCAACGCCATCAATCTCATCGATGGTGTCGATGGGTATTCTTCGGGATACAGCATCGTCAGTTGTATCCTGTTCGGTGCAATGTTCTATACGCTGGGCAATATCAGAATGGCGACACTGGCCGCAATTGTAGGTTTTTCGCTCTTTCCATTCTTCCTGCATAACGTATTCGGCAAACACTCGAAAATGTTCATCGGGGATGCCGGAACATTGTCGTTAGGTATTATCTTCTCTGCATTCGTAACCAATATGTTGTCGTCGAACAACGAGATTGCGGTCGGTGAAAACCTCGGTCTGATTCCCTTTACGGTAGCTACACTGTGCATCCCGGTATTCGATACTTTGAGGGTGATGAGTACGAGAATCATCCAAGGGAACTCGCCCTTCAAACCGGATAAAACTCACCTGCATCATCTGTTCATCAAACTAGGCTATTCCCATATCGGCACTACGCTGTCGATCATCTTCATGAATCTGTTGGTCGTACTATGCTGGTACTGTGCCTACAAATTCGGACTGTCCATCAATATGCAGTTGTACATCGTCATCGCATTGGGAGTGCTCTTCACCTTTATTTTGTACCCGATCGTCGATAGTCAAACAGGAAAAAATACGGCGATATCACGCTTTTTACGACGCATCGGCTCTCTTAGCCATAAGAGCCGCAGTAAATTCTGGATTTCGATGCAGAAAATCGTGGATATATCTGTCGTAAAACAAATTCAAGAGCCGCAAGATTAAACACAATAACAGTCCATACAATACGAAATCTATGAAGGGAATTGTCCTCGCCGGTGGAAGCGGTACGCGCTTGTACCCCATCACAAAAGGCATCTCGAAACAGCTAATGCCGATTTACGACAAACCGATGGTCTATTACCCCATCTCGGCTTTGATGTTGGCCGGCATCCGGGATATTCTGATTATCTCGACGCCTTATGATTTACCCGGATTCCAACGACTTCTCGGAGATGGTTCTGATTATGGCGTTCGCTTCGAGTATGCCGAGCAGCCGAGTCCCGACGGCCTGGCACAGGCATTTACGATCGGTGCAGACTTTATCGGCGACGACAGCGCTTGTCTGGTGTTAGGCGACAATATCTTCCACGGCGCTGGTTTCACGGACATGCTCAAGGAGGCTGTTCGCACTGCGGAGCAGGAACGGAAGGCGACGGTATTCGGCTATTGGGTAAACGATCCAGAACGCTACGGGGTGGCCGAATTCGACCGGGAGGGCAATTGCCTCTCGATCGAAGAAAAACCCGCCCGGCCGAAGTCCAACTATGCTGTTGTCGGTTTGTATTTCTATCCTAATAAGGTAGTGGATATTGCAAAAAACATAAAACCGTCGGCCCGTGGCGAATATGAGATTACTACGGTCAACCAACGATTTTTGGCCGATGGCGAACTGAAGGTTCAGACCTTGGGTCGTGGCTTCGCATGGCTCGACACTGGTACTCACGACTCACTCTCCGAAGCCTCTACTTATATCGAGGTTTTGGAGAAACGCCAGGGGTTAAAAGTGGCCTGTTTGGAGGGAATAGCTTACCGTCAGGGCTGGATTACGGAAGAGCGTATGCGCGAGCTCGCGCAGCCGATGCTCAAGAATCAGTATGGGCAATACCTGCTGAAAGTCATCGACGAGATCAAGGAAACCCATAAACCGAATCTTGATTAACCATGGAGGTAATTCAGACGGCGATCGAGGGCTTGGTCATTATCGAGCCGAAAATATTCAAGGATGCGAGAGGTTACTTTTTCGAGAGTTTTTCGCAGCGAGAGTTCGACGAGAAGGTACGCAAGATAAACTTCGTCCAGGACAACGAGAGTATGTCCGGCTACGGTGTTATGCGCGGGTTGCATTTTCAGCGCCCCCCGTTTACACAGAGTAAGTTGGTGCGCTGCGTAAAAGGGCGGGTATTGGACGTTGCGGTCGATATCCGCAAGGAGTCGCCTACTTACGGCCGTCATGTAGCGGTCGAGCTATCCGAAGAGAATCATCGGCAGTTTTTCGTGCCCCGCGGCTTCGCACACGGTTTTGCGGTACTGAGCAAGACGGCCGTATTTCAATACAAGTGCGACAACTTCTACACCCCCGAGGCCGACAGCGGCATCAGCCTCCAAGATGAGAGTCTCGGTATCGACTGGCGGATTCCAATATCGCATGCAATACTTTCAGAGAAGGACACGAAGCACCTGTGCTTAAAAGATTTCGACTCTCCATTCGACTATCGCGTAAATCTTTATCCGGAGTTTACATAACATGAAAACAATCCTTGTAACGGGAGCCAACGGTCAGCTCGGCAACGAAATACGCATCGTCGCTCAAAGCAGTTCGGACAGCTACATCTTCACCGACATCAACCACATAGACGGCGTAGAGACGACCTATCTCGATATTACCGATTTGAAAGCCGTACGCAAGATCGTAACCGAACACCAAGTAAACGCCATCGTGAATTGCGCGGCATATACAAATGTCGATAAAGCCGAGGAGGATGTAGCTCTCTGCACACTCCTCAATCGTCAGGCACCTGAAAACCTGGCAATCGCAATGAAAGAGGTCGATGGGCTATTGGTACATATATCGACCGACTACGTGTTCGGCGGAGACTCGTACAACACCCCTTATAAAGAGGAGCAACAAGGCACTCCGACAGGAGTATACGGTTACACTAAATTTCTCGGAGAGCAGGCAATCCAAGCTGTCGGCTGCAACCACGTGATTATCCGCACCGCCTGGCTTTACTCGGAATTTGGCAAGAACTTCTGCAAGACAATGATGAACCTGACGGCGACAAAACCGCAACTCAAAGTGGTTTTCGACCAGGTTGGCACCCCAACCTACGCACTCGACCTTGCACGGGCAATCGCTATGGTGTTAGAGCGATTCGATGGCAGCCAAACGGGGATATATCATTACTCCAATGAAGGTGTATGCTCGTGGTTTGATTTTACAAAAATGATTGCCGAGTATAGCGGAAAAACAGAATGTGACGTACAGCCTTGCCACAGCGATGAGTTTCCAAGCCCCGTAAAGCGACCTTCATACTCGGTTCTCGATAAAACTAAAATCAAAAAGGTGTTCGGTGTGAAAATTCCATATTGGACAGATTCACTGAAGCAATGTATCTCAAATCTTAAAAATCAGTAATCAATTATGGCCAAACGTAATATAATAATCACGGGCGGAGCAGGATTTATCGGTTCCCATGTCGTACGCCTGTTCGTAAACAAATATCCCGACTACAATATCATCAACCTCGATAAGCTCACTTATGCCGGAAATCTTGCCAACCTGAAGGATGTGGAAGATAAGCCAAACTACAAGTTCGTGAAGATGGACATCTGCGACTTCGAGGCGATTTACCGGTTGATGCAGGATGAAAAGATCGACGGCATCATCCACCTCGCGGCAGAGAGCCACGTCGACCGTTCGATCAAAGATCCGTTTACCTTCGCCCGGACGAATGTCATGGGTACATTATCACTCCTGCAGGCTGCCAAACTCTACTGGGAGAGTCTGCCTGAGGGGTATGCAGGCAAACGCTTCTACCATATCTCTACCGACGAGGTTTACGGAGCGCTCGAAATGAACCACCCGGAAGGCATCGAACCTCCATTCTCGACGACGGCATCGTCTACGGAGCACCACTTGGCTTACGGCGATGATTTCTTTTATGAGACGACCAAGTACAATCCTCACTCTCCCTATTCGGCCGCCAAGGCATCGTCCGATCATTTCGTGCGGGCTTACCACGACACCTACGGTCTGCCGACCATTGTCACAAACTGCTCGAACAACTACGGGCCCTATCAGTTCCCCGAGAAATTGATTCCTCTGTTCATCAATAATATCCGCCACCGCAAGCCGCTTCCTGTTTATGGCAAGGGCGAAAATGTCCGCGATTGGCTCTATGTCGAAGATCACGCCCGTGCCATTGATCTTATTTTCCATCAAGGTAAGGTAGCTGAAACCTATAATATCGGAGGCTTCAATGAGTGGAAAAACATTGATCTTATCAAGGTAATGATTAAAACCGTCGATCGTATTCTCGGGAATCCGAAAGGGCACTCGCTCGGATTGATCACCTATGTCGCCGACCGCCTCGGCCACGACACCCGTTACGCCATCGACTCGACAAAGTTGCAAAAAGAGCTCGGCTGGGAACCATCCCTGCAATTTGAAGAGGGTATCGAAAAGACGGTCAGATGGTATCTGGAAAATCAGGAGTGGATGGATCATGTGACCTCTGGCGACTACCAAAGGTATTACGAAAATATGTACAAAGCCCAGTAAGGGTACTTTATCCAAGTCCTTCCGACCACACACTAGACAGAGGTCGCGAGGTCGATACCGCCTGTCGAAACAAATAAGCACGCCCAAATATGATCAAGTCTGTTGTAAAAAAGATTCCGTTCGCTTTTACCCTTTCGCAAAAAATACACGACCTTCTTCGAAAGGACTTGTTACACAAACAGTTAAAAATCAAACGATTCGGTGGGGGGGGGTATTGCAAACTCTCCAAGTATGTAAAGGGCCGCGAAAACCGCATGGAAATCGGGCATAATTGCTATTTGAACGGAGTGAAAATCCGTATCGTAGGCAACTACAACACGATTATATTCAAAAATAATTGCGCCGTCGGGCAAAACTGCAGCTTCTGGATGGAGGGAAATCATATCACAATTGAAATCGGCGCATCAACGACCTTCACGCATACGGTACATTTCTGTGCTCAGGAGGACAATTCGTCCATAAGGATAGGGGAAGACTGTATGTTTTCAAATAATATCGTTGTCCGCACCAGCGATTCACATCCCATATACGATTTGAATACACGGCAAAGAATCAATCCCGCTAAAAATGTTTCGATAGGCAGGCATGTCTGGATAGCCCCGAATACGAAGATAATGAAGGGAGCCAAGATCGGAAACAATGCCATAATCGGATCTAACACCATTATCACCAACGAAATCCCCTGCAATTGTTTAGCAGTCGGAGCACCAGGCAAGATTGTAAAAACAGACGTCGACTGGACAAGAGAAAAATTATTTTAGGTATGACAAAAGATTTAATAACCGTAACATCGCCTTTGCTTCCGGATTTGGAAGAGTTCAACACCATGTTGAAAGAGATCTGGCGTAGTAAATGGGTTACGAATAACGGTCAATTCCACAAGCAGTTAGAAAAAGAATTGGCCGCATATCTGGACATACCCTATGTCAGCCTTTTTACCAATGGAACCCTTCCTCTGCTGACAGCGTTACAAGCATTGCACATCACGGGCGAGGTGATTACCACCCCCTATAGCTTTGTCGCAACCACGCACTGCATTTGGTGGAGCGGCTGCAAACCTGTCTTCGTAGATATAGATCCTGCGACGGGCAACATTGATCCGGAGAAAATCGAGGCTGCGATCACACCTCAAACGACCGCCATCATGCCAGTGCACGTATATGGGCAACCCTGCGATACAAAGCGTATTCAAGAGATAGCGGATAAGTATGGGCTTAAGGTGATCTATGATGCAGCACACGCATTCGGGGTTAAGATCGACGGAGAATCTATCCTGCGTGCCGGCGATCTCTCCACCTTGAGTTTTCACGCCACCAAAGTCTATAACACGCTCGAGGGCGGAGCAATGATCATGCACGACGAAGCGACCAAAAAGCGCATAGACTACTTGAAAAACTTCGGTTTTGCCGGAGAAACAGAGGTCATCGCCCCCGGTATCAACTCCAAGGTCGATGAGGTGCGCGCAGCGTACGGTATCCTAAATCTGCGTCAAGTCGATGCAGCGATCGAAGCTCGCCAACGGGTAGCTGTTCGATACCGCGAAGCGTTAAGCGCAGTCGATGGAATTACATGCATGGACGAGATACCTGATGTTCGGTACAACTACTCCTATTTTCCCATCTTTATCCAGGCGGATCAATATGGAATGACTCGTGACGAGTTATACTTCAAGATGAAAGAACAGAATGTACTGGGACGCAGATATTTCTACCCGCTCATCAGCGAGTTCTCGACTTACAGAGGGTTACCCTCAGCAGCTCAGGAGAATCTGCCCAATGCCCACAAAATGGCCAATAGTGTCATCTGTCTTCCGATGCACCATGCATTGCGTGAAAACGATATTTGCAGAGTTCTCGACTGCATTTTGAAATAACGTCCATACATGAAGAAAATCCTATTATTAGGGGGTTCGGCACAGCAGACGGTCGCCATACGAGCCGCCAAGAAGTTGGGGTATTTCACGATCGTGTGCGACTATCTTCCGGATAACCCCGGACAGTATATTGCAGACCGGTTCTACGGGGCCAGTACGACAGATGTCGAAGCAATATATGAGATCGCCCGGAAGGAGGGAGTCGATGGTATTCTCGCCTACGCCTCCGACCCTGCGGCGCTCCCAGCAGCCATCGTGGCTGAACGGTTGGGTCTTCCGACCAATCCCGCCAAAAGTGTCGAAATCCTCGGATTAAAACACCCTTGGCGACAATTCTTGCAGAAGAACGGCTTTGCATGCCCGAAAGTGTATACATTTCATCCAAATACCCCCATCAGCGAAATCCAAGATCATTCCGACCATTTTTCCTTCCCGTTGGTAGTTAAACCTACCGACTCGTCTGGCAGCAAGGGAGTGACAATGCTTAACAACTGGTCGGGGCTCGAAGATGCCGTTAGACGAGCTGATTCATTCTCACGCAACAAAATACTGCTCATCGAAGAGTATATCCAGCGGGGATTCCCGTCGATCATCGGCGGCGACATCTTCGTATGGAATGGGGCGATCGTGCTGTACGGCGAGATGGAGTGCCTCCGGGATACGCTCCGAAGCCCACTCATCCCCATCGGGAAGAAAATGCCGGTATCGCTCACCGAACTGCAAAGAGGCCGCATACACAACGAATTGCAACGAATCGTAACGGCACTCGGCGTCCGGTTCGGGGAGATGAACATCGAGATTCTTCTCGACAAGGAGGACAAGGTCCATTTTCTGGAATTAGGTCCTCGTGCGGGCGGCAATATGATCCCGATACAATTAAGCGATATTTGGGGCATAGACTTAGTGAGAGCCAATGTGCAAGCCGCCATGGGCGAAACACCTGAATTTATTGGAACGCGCCTTAAAGCGCTCCCTGGATGTCATATGCACTATGTATTGCACAGTTATGAGGCAGGTCGTTTCCAAAATATTGACATAGACGACTCGATCCGCCGTTTTGTTTACCGAGAAGTCATCTATAAAAAAGAGGGGGATACAGTAGAAGTTTTTGATGGTGCAGGCAAGGCTTTGGGCATCCTGTTCCTTCATTTCGATACCCCAGAAGAGATGGAGCATTTCTGCAAGAACCACAATTCGCTCATAAACATCGTACTTCAAAAATGACCAACAAACCGATAGGAGGCTATTTTGAGTTGGAGTTGCCCCTTCATTCAGAACTGCATGCAGATGCAATTGCTCTGAACGGTGGTCGTTTTTGCCTGGAATATCTCTTGAGATGCAGAAAATACTCCAAAATTTATATCCCCTATTTTACTTGCAACTCGGCAATTGAACCCATCATCAAACTCGGCATTCCCTACGAGTTTTACCATATTGATAAAAGATACCGCATTGTTGATGATATCGTTCTGTTAGAGGGAGAGGCATTGATGTATACCAACTATTGGGGGTTGCAGAGTGATTATTGTTTGGAGTTATCGGTTGAATATGACACACAATTAATCCTAGATTATACACAGGCCTTTTACTCAAAACCGATCAACGGCATAGATACGTTTTATAGTTGCCGCAAATTCTTCGGGGTGCCCGACGGCGGGTACTTATACACCGATGCCAAGGCGGAATTCGATCTCGAACAAGACGTTTCGTACACGCGAATGGATTCGCTGCTGAAACGTATCGACCTATCGCCCGAGGAGGGATATGATGATTTCAGGAAATGCAGCGAGATGTTCCGCACCCTACCGATTCGTTATATGTCAAAATTTACTAAACGAATGATGGCGAGCATAGATTATCAAGATGCAACACAAAAGCGAAGGAGAAATTACGAATTTTTGCATCGATCATTAGGTGGACAAAAGCTGTCGCCCGGAGACGTCCCGATGATCTTCCCGTATATAACAAAAGCGGGGGGGGGAATTCTTCGCAAACGACTGATTCAAAATAAAGTATTTGTGGCCAAATACTGGCCGAATGTAGATTTATGGGCTGGTGAAAACGCGACTGAAACATGGATGGCAAACAATATTCTCCCATTGCCTATCGACCAAAGGTACGGGTTAGATGATATGGCTAAAATCAATGAACTAATCTGCCATGAATAAACTACTGATTTTAGGAGCGACCTATCACGAGATAGATATTGTCGAGCGTGCTCACAATAAAGGCATATATGTCATTGTCACAGATAATAATCTCGACTGGTCAAAAAGCCCGGCTAAATATGTTGCAGATGAAGCCTGGAATATTAGCTGGAGCGATATAGATGCACTTGTTTTGGAATGTCGCGAATCAAAAGTCAATGGCATCATAGCGGGGTTCAGCGAATTTCGTGTGGAAAACATGATAAAATTATGCGATAAACTTGGGCTGCCTTGCACTTTATCCATGAAACAGTTGAATCTAACAAGAGATAAAATTCAATTCAAGAATTTATGTGCGAAATATGGTATTCGAGGTGTCCCCGAATATAAGTACGGAGACAGTATTAATTTTCCTGTCATTGTAAAGCCTGTCGACAGAGCCGGGTCAATCGGAATTAATGTCGCGTATAATCAAGAGGAGTTTGAACGATTTTACAAAATAGCCTATGATTTATCGCCTTCTAAAAATGTTATCATAGAAGATTTTATAGACGACGGAACAAAGGTAGATTTATACTACTATGTAAAGGGAGGTAACATTGCGTTATTAGGGACAAGCGACACAATCATGTGCAACGGAAAATCGGGCGCTCCGATTCTTCAAAAAGCATGGACGTTTCCGTCCCGATATGAAAGCCAATATGTATCGGAAGAAGATGGTAAAATACGAAAAATGCTGCACGGCATTGGATTGAAAAACGGATATGTCACAATGTCTGCATTTTATCGTAACGACAGATTCTATTTCTTTGAAGCAGGATTCAGATTAAGCGGAGAATTATCATATAACTATTATGATTATATATCGGGTATCAATTACATCGACACACTCTTGGATTATTCGCTTGGCCTCCCTAATTCTGATATATACGAGGATTGCTACCAACTAAATAAATGCACGAAATCGATAATTCTCAATTATTTTGGTATTGACGGAATTGTTAAAAAGATACAGACTCCAAGTAATTCCAGCAACGAATCTCAAAAAGTTATTGGAAATATCTACATCAAAGAAGGAGATTCCATACATAACGAAACTAATGTATTCAAGAAGATTGCAATGTATACTATACTCTCAAATGATAATATGTTAGAGGATATTATCAGATATATAAATTCAAATTTACATATCATAGACAATAAAGGCCAGGAATTAATTTATGAAAGAGTTGACGAGAAAAGTTTAAATTTTCTTCAAATGCCGAAATAATTAAAGACCGAGAGGTTATAAGACATTGTAGCAGGGAATGGAAGAAAATTCATTAAGAAACAAAACAATAAAAGGAGTTGGCTGGAGTGCTGCGGATGCATTATTAGGACAAGGCGTAACATTTGTTACAGGTCTTGTTCTTGCACGTTTGTTATCCCCTGAAGAGTATGGATTAGTAGGTATTTGCTTAATTTTTACAACCATTCTTAACGGGATTGTCGATAGTGGTTTTAGTAATGCACTGATCCGCAAGAAAGACACCACCAATGAAGATTACAATACGATGTTTATTACTAATCTGGGAATCAGTATCGTATTGTATGTTTTATTATTTTTTGCATCTTCCAACATTTCCACATTTTTTGAACGGAAAGAGTTGACACCTCTCATTAAGGTAATGGGTTCTGTTCTTATAATTAACGCTTTGTCAATAACCCAAATAACAGTTCTTACAAAAAAATTAGATTTTAAGACCAAGACCAAAACATCGTTGCTATCGGCCATAATAAGCGGTATCGTGGGAATTGGAATGGCATATACGGGATTTGGTGTGTGGGCCCTTGTCGCGCAGGTTTTGTCCAAACAAACCATATATACGATCGGTCTATGGTTTTTCAATCGTTGGTGGCCTGACTTCAGCTTCAACAAAGAGAACTTTAAATATATGTGGGGATTCGGATCGAAATTGATGTTAAGCGGGCTATTGAGCAATATCTGGAACCAATTATATCAAGTCGTTGTCGGAAAATTTTATAGCCCAGCAACTTTAGGACAATATTCTCGCAGTAAAGAGTATGCAAATATATTCTCAGCAAACATAACCTCCATTGTTCAGCGAGTGTCATACCCTGTTTTATCGGAGATACAGGACGATAAAAACCGAATGGTCGCCGCATATAGAAAAGTGATTAAAGTTACAATGTTTGTAACATGCGTATGTATGATATCTTTAGGTGCAGTCGCAGAACCATTGATATATTGTTTGATTGGTCCCAAGTGGCATGAAGCGGCAACCTATCTACCATTAATATGTATTAGTATGTCCCTATATCCCCTGCATGCTATCAATCTGAATATGCTGCAAATTCAAGGACGTAGTGACATTTTTCTATATCTAGATTTGATAAAAAAGGTTATTGGCTTATTTCCTCTGGCTATCGGCATATTCGTGAGTATCTATGGGATGCTTATTGGCAGCATTGTTACAGGGCTCATCTCTTTCTTTTTAAATTCTTATTACACGGGTAAGAGGCTCGGCTACACTTCGAGGATGCAGCTGCGAGATGTTTCCTCAAGCTATGGAGTTGCATTTATAGTGGCTGTTGCAGTGTATTTCCTGAAATACCTGCCGTTGTCTTATTGGGCGATTCTACCGTTACAAATAGGTGTAGGTATAAGTGTACTCCTTTGCATTTCAGAATATTTCAGAATTCCCGAATTTATAGAAATAAAAACGATTATAAAAAACCTCAACAAAAAATGAATAATCCGGAAGTACTGGTTCTGCTATCTTCTTACAACGGAGAAAAGTACATTAAGGAGCAAATCGACAGTATTCTGACCCAGAAAAATATCACCGTTAAGCTGTTCATCCGAGACGACGGGTCCACAGATGCAACGCGGAACATTCTAAAAGAATATGAAAAATACTCAAACTGTGTCGTAGTATTCGGAGATAATATCGGCGCCGCAAATTCTTTTTTGTGGCTAATTCAAAATGCCCATTCGAGCGGCTATTACGCTTTTAGCGACCAAGACGATATCTGGGACCGAGATAAATTGAGTTCTGCGATATCGATCATCAAGAGCACCGGCTCGACCCTATATCATGGATTCGCCGGCAAGGTGGATAAAAATCTGAATAAAATTAAAGACGATTCCCATACACCCGCCGATTCATTCGGAGGTTCTTTACTCGAGTCTGCCACGGGTTGCACGATGGTGTTTACAAAGGCATTGATGGATAAATTGAAGAGCTATCATCCCCGCTATATCTCCATGCACGATGCATGGGTATATCGCGTGTGCTACGCATTGGGATATAGCGTGTATTATGATTGCAACTCGCACATGAAATACAGACAACATGAAAGCAACGTATCGGGCGGGCAAATGTCATACATGCAAAAAATAGCAAAAATCAAAAAAAACAGAGGAGCAAAGTACAATGTTGCGCAAAGTATTAAAACATGTTGCTGGCATGATATGCCGGAACAGAACAGAATCATATTACAAGCATTTCTCGGCTACAAGTGTTCTTTCTATGGAAAATTACGGGTCATGATGAATCCTCAATTCTCCCTAAATAAGACCCGAACCAACATTCAAAATAAAATTCTTCTGATATTCAATTTAATATAGCATCTCTGATGGAGTCGCTACTTCTCTATTTATCCTCTTTTTTGTACTCTGTACTATGGGCGCGCCATTATCAGCGAAGAGATCGCATCAGACCTCGTTCGCAGTCTACTTTTTCCCAAGTTTCGTGGGCATTCATCATTATGCTGTTTCCGATAATATTGAGTTGTTATCGGTATGGGATAGGTGTTGATTATGAAAATTATGTTTCTTTATTCGAAAATTTTCATTCGTCAACATGGACTTCTTTTTCAGAGGAAAACTTATCCTTTGAATACGCTAATAAAGCTCTTTCGGACTTAGGCTTTTATCTCACTGGAGATACGTTCGGTGTTTTTGGGGTTTACGCCGTACTGACACTGGTTTTGCTCGAATTGGCGCTAATTAATTACAAGGATTATATTTCGCTCCCGATAGCGACCTTCATCATGCTTCTGCTGATGTATTCAATGTCATTGAACATCGTGCGGCAGGCCCTTGCGATCGCAGTGGTTTTCTATTCGCTGAAATTTATACAACAGAAAAAACCGCTATACTATTTCATAGGTTGTCTTTTCGCAACTGGCATACATTCCACGGCTTTTATTACACTTTCATTCTACTTCCTGAAAGATGCGGACAATACAAAGTACAAATTCCTGTTCAACAATGTCGTAAAAGTTATTATCGTCCTCTTCCCACTACTGTTTACATTGCTGATAGGACAGCTTCAGTCTTATGTGTTGCTCGAGAAATATTTTGACAATTACGACCAGGAAGGAGCCAGTATTATCGAATCTTACATCCTTAAACTCCCTGTGTTAATTCCGCTGCTGCTCAATTATAAAACATTGAGTAAAAATAAACACGCCAAATTTCTGTATTATCTTTTTGCGATAGAGCTGATTCTGTTGTCCATCGCATCGATATATAAATGGGCGTTCCGTCTGTCGTATTACTCTTTTATCGGGCAGATTTTACTGGTAGGCATGCTCGTCAATCAGAAAACTCATAGTTCTGCACTATATAAGCCCTTTTTCTGCATATATTATCTCTTATACTTCTACCTCTTATTTTTCGTTTGGGGCCGAGACGGCATCTTCCCATATTCACATATAAATTAAATCGGAATGGAGAAAATAGGTATATGTACTTTCTATAATAACAATAATTACGGTTCATATTTGCAAACATTCGCTCTCGAAGCCGTCATAGGCAGTATGGGCTATAACGCCTACTTAATAGATTTTAACGATTATACCAAACCTTGGAACAGGCAGTTGCGAAATAAGACGATTTTCTCGAGGATAAAATGTATCTTATTTCACCCTCAACTATTGGTAGAAGCTCTAAAAGCGAAAATCGTCAGCAAACAATCGACGAAATGCTCCACTGCTTTAATCCGTAAATTCAAGGACTTCCTGGCGGAGAATCTGAACCGTTACGAGGGTAATTACGTTAAAGACAATTTCAAGGCATTCGTTGTCGGCAGCGATCAAGTGTGGAAGGTCTCATTACCAGGACTGCATTCAGTGTTTTTTCTTCGTTTCTGTCCCCCTGCAAAGCGTATTTCATACGCAGCGAGTTTAGGGGGAGACTCGATTCCTCCTTATAACGCCAAATTATGCTATCGATACCTCAAGGAATTCAAGGCCATATCTGTACGGGAGGATTCTGCCGTCACACTACTCGAAGGCCTGGGCCCTGATATTCACCCCACGCATGTCTTGGATCCTGTATTGCTTGTCGGAAAAGATTTTTGGAAGAGATATATAACGCCGCATACTGACCCACAATATCTCCTAATGTACTTTCTGGATTCAGTATCGGAGCACGAGGATATAATTTTAGCGGCCATAGCGAAGTACCCAACCCATAAAATTCGGATGATTACCACTGGTGTCCAAATCAATTCCATCGAAAATATAGAATATATAGAACCTTCACCGCTTGAATTTGTATCCCTAATACATAATGCCGAGTTTGTGTTGACAGATTCCTTTCACGGCTCCGCATTTTCAATTTTATTCGACAAGGAATTTATCGTCTTACCCCGGAATTACAAGGTTTTCTCGGGACAAAGTGCGCGCATTTTTTCACTGTTAGCCATGTTTGAATGTAGGGACCGATATGTTACAGCCGCAGCACAAGTCTCAGAGATACGTTCTATCAATGGACAAAAAACGGAAGCGATACTGCATAAGATGCAACGAACCTCAACGAGTTTCCTGGCAAAGGCGATCAACGAGTAGATCATGAGTAATGTTTATGCATATCGTAGCTTAGTGGATTTTCACCGAACCTCGACCAGCGGCGGAGCCTTTACCCAACTTGCCATGAACTTTTTTGCGCAAGGCGGAGATGTCGTTTACGGGGTTGTGCTCGATGAAAACCTTGCTGTAAGGCATCAAAGGGCCTGCACCTTGAGCGACTGTGAGAAATTCAAGAAATCAAAGTATGTCCAAAGCGACCTGCGAGGTATTTTTCAATCGGTTACAACAGATATTTCGAAAAATCTGAAAGTTCTATTCACCGGAACACCTTGCCAAATCAATGCGCTTTATACTTATTTAGATAAATTGCATCTGCCCCACGGACAGGTTTACACAATCGACGTTATTTGCAACGGCGCCCCAAGCGCCAAAGTGTGGACAGATTATACGTCATGGTTGGAAAAAAAGGTAGGTAAAAAATTAATCGGCTTCGGTTTCCGAGAAAAAGGCGATCCGTATAACCCATACCAGACAAAAGCTGTCTTTGCAGACGGGTCGGTTCTCGTCGATACTCCCGAAACGGCATGCTACAATCGACTATTTCTAAAAAAGCTCATAATCCCCAAAAAGTGTTTCGGTTGTCTATTTAAGAGAGAAGAACGTGTGTCGGATATCACATTAGGCGATTTCTGGGGTTGTGAAGATATTTTCTCAGATACCCGGTTACATAGCGGGGTATCGCTGGTGCTTATCAACTCAGAAAAAGGGGCCAGATTATTCGCCGATAAGAAAAGCGATAAGAATGCGATCGTAGAACGATGCATCGATAAAAGCTACTTAAAATACCAAGGCAATCTGCGACAGGTTACACCCCCTCCGACAGGGTACGACGATTTTTGGACATGCTACAAGAACAAAGGGTTTGGATACGTGGCTAACAAATATGCGGACTCTGATTTTCCGAGGTCGTTAAAATACAGAATGCGCCATTATTATAGATTATTAAAGCATCGGCTGAAATAAAATGAACGATATAAAAGTCAGCGTATGTTGTTTCACATACAACCACGCTCCATACCTCTCCAAAGCCTTGGATTCCGTCCTCTCCCAAAAGACAAACTTCAGATATGAAATTATCATCGGAGACGATTGCTCGACCGATGGATCGCAGGACATAATCAATGCATACGCAATAAAGTTTCCCGACCTGATAAAGACCATCTACCAGCCCGTTAATTCAAGAGGCAAAAAAAACTTTTCAGACGTATACAAATCGGCAGAAGGCCAGTATGTCATCGCCTTGGAAACGGATGATTATTGGACTGATCCGAACAAATTACAAATTCAAGTCGATTATTTAGACCGCCATCCGGCTTGTATTGCCGTCGCCCACAACTGTGTCGTAGTGGATGAGCACGATCGACAACTGGCGCGAAAATATCCGGCGATCGACCAGGGGGTATATCGATACAAACATTTTAGAAAAGGGCTGATGCCCGGTCAAACGACGACTGTCTTGTATCGGAATCCAAAGTTTGTAGAGAATCTGGACATGAGCCTGTATAACAATCCCATCTCCGGCCCCGGTGACAGCAGACGGTTATTTTGTCTTATGACGGCAGGGGACGTCATTACACTGCCTTACACGATGTCGGCCTATCGTTATGTTACTTCAGGCGGGTATAGCTTCTCAGCCAACCATAAAAGGGACGACAAATCTGCGCTTCTGTTTTTCAGGGAATTTCAAATCTATGCCGACAAATTTACAAACAAACCGATGAGATTGGCCGCAGACGTGCGATTGATGCAAGTAGCTTTGGGGGCCTTAAAACACAGACAAATCGATCTAAAAGAGTGGATACAATACTATCGTTCCTGCCAATTTCCGTTCAAGGCGTTAATTTGTGCCGCGGCCAAAATCATACAGCACAAGTTAAATCGAAATAACTAACAATCAGAGCCTATCAAGATATATGAGTAAAGTGTCTGTGGTTATACCCATGTATAATAGCGAAAAGACAATCGAACAGGTATTGGGTTCCGTCATATCGCAAACAGCTATATCTGAAATCGCCGAGATCATAGTGGTTGACGACGGATCCACAGACTCGTCCGCTCTCTTGGTTGAAGAATTTATCCGGACCCACCCAACGTCCTCTATACTCCTGATCAGACAGCCAAATGGAGGTGTGTCTAGTGCAAGAAATCATGGCATCCGAATAGCAAAGGGCGAATATATCGCCTTATTGGATTCAGACGACCTATGGATGCCCCAGAAAATAGAGAGGCAACTGCAAATTCTCAATAACAATCCTGAAATAGTGTTCCTGGGTTCGGCGTATTATCTCGGTTTGAAAAAACAAGCAGTCAAATTAACATTGCCGTGGAGGAAAACCGATCGGTTGTTTAATGCAACCCTGACAGACATTTATTTCAAGCACTTTCCCACGACGCCATCGGTGATCTTCAAACGCTCTGCCGTCGATACGGTAGGCTATTTCGATGAGAACCAAAAATATGGAGAAGACATAAACTATTTTCAGAGATTCTGCATCTATTTTAACTATTACTATTTACCCGAGTGTCTCGTTCATATTGCCTACAATAAAGCCTACACAGGCTCCGAAGGCTTGTCTTCCAATTATAAAAAGATGCATCAGGGGACGCTGATCAACCTTCGACAGCTACATGCTGACGGTCATTTCGGCTCTATAAAGTATCTATGTTTTAGAATACTATTCGAGCTGAAATATTGGAGACGAATACTTATTCGGTTCATCGACAAATTCCAATACAACAGACACTGTAATTAACTGTAATAAATCCATGAATAGTCCTATTAAAAACGAATATTCCATTCGGGAGAAATTTCAATTAGGATGGTGGTTGCTGAAAACCAAACTACTTAACCCCAAAGCCCGTCTTATCCGTTTCCCGTTCACAATCCGAGGGGGGGGGGTACATCGACTTAGGCAAAGGCCTGACCACAGGTGTAGGTTGTCGTTTGGAGGCCTTCAGAATGAACGATGACCGCCACAAAAGAATTATTTTCGGCAACAATATCCAGATGAACGATTATGTGCATATCAGTGCGATAGAAAAAGTCGAGATCGGAAGTAACGTATTAATGGCAAGTCATATATACATATCCGACAATTCTCATGGTTTTTACGAGGGCACTGCAAAAGATTCTTCGCCATGGATTCCTCCTCAAGAGCGCGCCTACTTAGTCTCGCCTGTGAAGATCGGGGACAACGTATGGATTGGAGAGGGAGCGATCATCATGCCTGGCGTCGAGATCGGCAACGGCTGTGTAATCGGTGCACATAGCATCGTAAATAAAAGTATTTCATCCGGGTGCATAGTAGTGGGTGCACCAGCTAAAGTCGTGAAGAAATGGTCCCCCGATACTCAACGCTGGGAGAAATGTAGCCCCAGGAATTAAACAGGCTACTTGACTGTATTCGGTGCAATACCCCATTACGTCTATTGAAAATGCTGACCGCTTCGATCGTCATCTATAAAACGCAAAAGGAGGAGTTTCGGAAGATCGTGGAGTGCTCCTTAAAGAGTTCGATTCACACGATTTTTATCGTCGACAACTCTCCTTCCAATAAACTGCAAGAAGTTGTTGCAAGCTATCGCTCTTCAAGATTAATATACATATGGGGACAAGGTAATATTGGATATGGCGCCGGCCACAATATCGCTATAAATAAGTCTTTTGAATCGGATGCAAATTATCACATAATTCTAAATCCCGACGTAATTTTTCAGCCAGAAGTAATAGAATCGTTATTTCTGTTTATGGAAAAACATTCAGAAGTAGGTGCCGTAATGCCTAATATTATATATCCGAATGGAACACCCCAAAGACTATGCAAACTACTTCCAACCCCTTTCGATATTTTCGCAAGAAGACTCTTACCTAAATCGTGGACAATCAAGCGTAATAGAAGGTATGAAATGCATTTTATGGGATATGATAAGATTTGGAATTGTCCGAATCTTTCTGGCTGTTTTATGTTTTTACGAAACAGTGTATTAAAACAAGTTGGCAGTTTCGATGACAAATTTTTTATGTATTTTGAGGATACCGATCTTATCAGAAGAATCCATCGGGTTAGTAAAACCGTATTTTATCCCAATGCAACTATCATTCACGCACATAAAGCCGAACATCGAACAAGCAAGCTTTTGTTAAAAATTTCTGTCAAAAGTGCAATTCAGTATTTCAATAAATACGGATGGATATTCGACAAAGAAAGAAGAATTTACAATAGACAAGCGCAAAGAACGGAATCCTGCATTTCAAAGTAATCCATGAAGAAAAGTTCGATAAATACATTTTTAAAGCTGATTCAAATAAGTCTCGGAGGAGAATTTCATGATTTTCCATCATTAGATACGGCAGAATGGCAAGAGCTATTTATTTTAGCTCATAAACAGGCAATTGTGGGCATTCTCTCAAACATTGTCGAAACTCTTCCCGCCGATAAGCGTCCTCCTCGTGAAATATTGCTTAAATGGATAGTGACTGCGGAGAGGATCAAACACCTAAACCAGCATCTGAATAATACAGTCCCAAAGGTTGAGACGTTATTCAAGGACAATGGTTTTCAAGGGTGCATATTAAAAGGCCAAGGTATCGCGCAACTATACCCTCATCCCGAACTACGCACACCGGGAGATATTGATATTTGGGTTTGTGGTCGCAGAAAAGAGATAATCTCATTTGTCAAAAATAAATGCAATTCATCACACGCAGTATATCATCATATAGACGGACTTAAAATGGATAGTGTGAATATCGAAACACATTTCACCCCATCTTATATGTCCAATCCTTTTGCAAACCGAAAATTGCAGGCGTGGATTGCAGATATCTCCTCCCAGCAATTTGAGCATCGTATAAAAATTGGAGAAAACAGCATCCATGCTCCTACTTTGGCTTTTAATAGAGTTTTTATTCTGCACCACATATATAGGCACTTCTTATACGAGGGTATTGGCTTGCGCCAAATGATGGACTTCTATTATGTACTCAAACAAGGATTTACCGAGATAGAGAGAGACGAAACTATCAATGTGTATAACAATCTAAACCTATTGGGGTTTGCAGGTGCTGCCATATATGTATTGCAAGAAATATTTGGATTGGAAGAAAAATATCATATTGTATTACCAAATGACAAATACGGGAAAGTATTACTCTCCGAAATTTTAATAGGCGGTAATTTTGGACAGGCTATCACCCGAACAAAGCATACTGATTCTAAGTTCCAAAGGGGATGGCGAATACTAACACGAAATTGGAGATTTATTCAATATGCGCCCTCCGAAGTACTGTGGATGCCGTATTTTAAGATAATGAACAATCTGACTTATGTAAAATCCTATAATAAACTTCGCCATAAAAATTAACTTATTGTCATTCATGCTCCTACCGTCTATAAAAGATAGGCAACAAATTGTCAGAGCGTAGTTTAATTTCAATACAACTACATGAATATCGCTGGATTTATAGCCATTCTTGCTTGATAGCAAAAAAGGTTTAGCCCCCCTCTATTATCCGAATATAAAATTAATAACTGGGAAATATAAATGCGGATATACTGTTAACTCCTCCTGACAAATGATTGTTACAATTTTACAATAGCCACTGATAGAGCAAATAACATTGTACGTCTATCCATCATAGTAGACTTGTACACCCACAGGATAGACAATGTGTCTATTATAGCTGACAATATTTTTAGCTATCTTTTTCCCATTTCGTCGTTTACCAATGGGATGTTACACAATGTTCATCTTCTCTTGTTCTTCGGTCTAAATGAATTTGTTCGTCTTTGTCATAGATAAGCTGCTGCAATGTTCCAGAATAAATAAATCATTATTTGGAAATCTTCTATACATATCTACGGTGGAAGACTTCTGCAATGGTTTCGTTATGCTGCGAATTTACCGTCCAGCCGGGATTCGACACGATCGATCGCATCCTCGATCATTATCGGCGTAGTCTGCGCATAGATCTGTGTCGTGGTGATCTGTTTATGTCCCAGCATCTTGG
>OJAL01000187.1_pt1 | contig 54178 bp, 4 predicted proteins | sample 1589301 | NCBI WGS metagenome assembly OJAL01 (sample SAMN03283261) | human gut metagenome | biome: human-associated habitat; material: feces | host: Homo sapiens | place: USA | collected 2013
TTGCGGTAACGGAAAGTAAAGAAGTATATGGTTGGGGAAACAGCTTGTATGGAGCATTGGGAGTAAAATCATCAATAGTTTCAAAACCGGTGAGAGTAGGAACAGATATTTCAAACGCTGTGCAAGTAGCCGGAGGAGGTAAAAGCGGAAGCGATGATTGGCATGTAAACAGCATAGGTAATACCGGATATACATATATCCTAAAAGAAGACGGAACAGTTTCAAGCTTGGGATTTGGCGGATATGGTGTGCTTGGTAATGGTAAAACAACTACAACAAATGAAGTTCAGGACGTACAAAACTTGAAGGATGTTGTACAAATTGTCGGTGCACAAAATGGTCACTTCGGTGCAGCCGTGCGTACAGACGGAACCGTGTGGGCATGGGGTCTGAATACAGATGGACAACTTGGTAACTCAAAGAATGAAAATTCATCAATTCCGGTAAGTGTCGGATACCCTCCGACAACAAACTTTGATGTTCAATATGCAGAAGTACAGAAGAGTGAAACAGGTACTACTGTACGCAAATATGAAGATTCTTCAATGCCTAGAAGCTTGTCGGGCGGTGAAGCAATCGCTGAAGATGAACAGCTTGTTATAGACACATCAAAGCTAATCGGTGAACAAATCTTCGGATTTAACCTTATCACTGACAAGAGTTCTTCATATTCAAATGCTAAGGATATTGAAATTTCTTCATTTGACGAGACTTTGTTTACAATCAAGAACGGCAATACAATTGTTCCAAACCAAAACGGTAAGTACGGAACAGGTGTTGTAATAATTCGTGATACAGATCCTACAAGAAACTTTGTAGGTATTATTCGTGTACAAGTTAAGCCGAAAGACGCAGTAGCAACTCCTATGGTTTCAGCTAAGCAATCGTCAACAGTAGCTCTAAAGGCAGACGGAACAGTTTGGACATGGGGTTACAATGTTGCGGGACAGCTTGGTAACAACAGTACAGCGGATTCACTTATTCCTGTACAAGTATTGGGTGGCGCTACAGGTAACCAATACCTTACAAATGTAGTACAGGTTGCAGCAGGAGGTACATTTGACGGTGGTAATCGTTACTATGCTCTTGCACTTCGTGAAAACGGAACAGTTTGGGCATGGGGTGATAACAGCTACAGTCAATTAGGTATCGGTGCAATAGGTAACCCAACTGATTCAAGTAAAACAAGCTGTTTGACACCTATGCAAGTTGTAACAGGTGAGCAGGATAGCTCAAGCACTTATTTGGAGGATATTATCCAAATTTCAGCAGGTCCTACATTCGCAATGGCTCTTGACAGAAAAGGTAATGTTTATACTTGGGGTCAAAATAATGTAGGTCAGTTAGGTAATAACACAAATACCGGTTCAAATGCTCCTGTAAGAGTAAGCGGCGGATTGGCATATACAGTATATTTGGGCGATGTAATACAAATCGCAGCAGGCGGTGACTGGGTAAACGGCACTAACGATTTCGCTGTAGTTCTAAGAAAAGACGGCAGTGTTATGACTTGGGGTCAGAATTCTAACGGTCAGCTTGGTAATAAATCATACACATCATCTTTAACACCGGTTCGACCTGTAGGTATCGATGGTGATACAGACAAAGGCTTACAAAATGTGGTACAAATTACAGCCGGCGGTGTATCGGCAGGTGTTGTAACAACTGACAGAAAAGCATATACATGGGGTTATAATGCCCAAAGACAGCTTGGTGTAGATACGAGTGCAAGCACTGTAAACGTACCGACAGTTGTAAAGACAGACGCATCAACAGAGCTTAGTGACGTAGTTGAAATTGCCGCAGGTATGCAGCAAATGTCAGCTCGCGTTATTGAAGATGCATCTGCCGATCCATTCACAAAGGTATATGCATGGGGTAATAATTCATACGGACAATTAGGTCTTAACAAGTCAGATGCTACATATGTATATGCAACACGTGTAGTTGGAGGCGAAACAAAGAAAGATTACCTTGAGGATACAGTAAGTCTATATGCAGGCGGATACCATATGGGTTCTGTGCAATCAGACTATTCTGTATGGGATTGGGGTTATAACATAAACGGTCAACTTGGTGACGGTACGACTGATAGAAGAAAAGCGCCTGTTAAGGTAGTATCTGATATGGGTCAGCCACAACTTACAATCTCGACAGCAACATGGACAAACAATGGAGTTGACAATGATGTTGTAATATATTACGACACATTAAAGATGCAGAATACAAGTAAAATTGTAACTTCAATTCAAGAGGGAGATATTCTTTCGATTGATTTAAGCGGTATCAGCGGTGTATCATCATTTAACTTGTTGAGAGCGTCTGCATATACTCCTGATGATTTGACTTTTAAATCGGTTGATACAGAAGTTGCAACAGTCGATGCAAAGACAGGCGTTGTGACAGCTAAAAAGACTGGTATAACATATATTGTTGTAACGGATAAAAACGGAGCAGAAGGTTTCTTCAAACTAAACGTTGAACCGCAAGGTACAAATTATATTGCATACCCTCAAGTTCAGCCTGGTTTCTATCATACAGTAGCTCTAAAAGCAGACGGAACAGTTTGGGCATGGGGTTACAATGCACACGGTGAATTAGGTATAGGTACTGCAGGCGGTGACCATGATCATCCTGAACAGGTACTTAGAAAGGAAAATCAGTCTGATCCTAATTCAAATAATGTACCTCTTACAAATATCGTAAAAATCGCAGTCGGTGCATATCACAACCTTGCTTTAACGGCAGACGGTCAAGTTTATGCATGGGGTTGGGGTATTTATGGCTCACTTGGTGACGGTGATACTTCAGATCATAGTTCGACAGTCGCTATGAGAGTTGTCGGTACAGGTTATAGCAACAATAATACAAACACATATCTTGGCGACGGTAATGGCAGTGACTTTATCGTAGACATCGGTGCAGGCGGATACAGTAACTATGCATCATATTCAATGGCACTTGATATAAAGGGCACTCTATATACATGGGGCAGAAACTATAAGTCAGCAATAGATCCTAAGAATACAAGCGATTCATATGTAACAGGTGTACCGGTTAATATCACAAAGAATAACTCGATGCTAAACGGTGCAGTTAGAATTAATTCTGACGCAATCGGACATACCGGCAGTGTTCTTCGCAGTGACGGACAAATTGTATCTTGGGGATATAACGGATATGGTCCAGCAGGTAACGGAACAACATCTGACAGAATTACAACTACCCAAGCTGACTTAAACGGTAAGAAAGCATTGTATGCAAAACAAGGTTGGCATAATGCAGTTGCAATTACAACTGACGGTTTGGTTATGATGTGGGGTTATGCAGGCTACGGTACAACAGGTCTTGGGAATTCAACTACTAATAAAAAACCGACAGTTGTCGCAGATTACAGCAAACATAATTATGAGCAGGCGATTGAAACAATGTCTGCAGACAGTATTGAAATGCAAGCCGATGACAGTGATGATACTTCATTGAAAAAGGTATCTGTAAATCTTGTAATGAAGAACGGTGAAGCGTCAACGGCACTTGGTGTACTAAGTGATGAAGCTCCGGCAGATGCTGACGCGTTGTATGAAGTTGAATTGCCTCTTGGTGCTGTTTCGGCAACTCCGGTTGTATTTGCGACAAGCAAGAATGCAACAGTACAATTCTATAATGTCGAAATGACTGCCCTTGACGGTACTGTCTTTACAGAGGGCGATGACACAAGCTATGCCGGTGCAAGTTTGAATACATATAATGTTGCAACATCAGGTAATGATAAGTTTGAACAACTTGTAAAAGTTCATGTCGAATCAGCAAGCGTAATAGGCGCTGATTACTTGATTAAACTTATAAATTATCCGTCAACGACAATTACAGCATCTCCGGTATTTGCAGATACGTCATTGAGTTCGGTTGTTTTAATGACAGACGGAAGACTTTATACATCAGGTCAAGCGGGTATATATGCAACAGGACAAGGACCGAATTCTAAGTTCGGTGTAGTAGGCAATGTACTTGCAGGTGACTCAGGTGAAGAGGGTACATATCTTGAAGATATAATTAATGCGGCAGTAACAGCTGATGAAAGACCGGGTCAATCAATGTATGCAATCAAGTCAAACGGTAGTGTTTGGGCTTGGGGAAATAATTCATATTATAAACTTGGCAACGGTTCAAATAAAGATGAGTCGACTCCTGTAAGAGTTGGTGCATCTTACCTGACAATGAGTCAATATCTATATTCATTAAAGGTAAATGGCGGAAGTGTAACAATTCCGGCACCGTCAGTTGATTCGTTTAATGTATTCAACTCAAATAACGGCGGTAAGACAGATGCTAAGCTTCTATGGCAGACATATGACGGAAACAATAATATTATAACTGTAAATCCTGATACCGGTGAAATTACGCCGGTGGGTGTAGGTACAACATATGTTATAGTATCTATTGCAAACGACCCACTAACAACAGGTCTTGTTAAGGTAGAAGTACGTCCGTCAGATTTGACGGTCGGAAAAACAAGTGTAGCATATCCGCAGGTAGCTGCAGGTACAGACTTTACTGTTGCTCTAAAGGCAGACGGAACAGTTTGGACATGGGGTCAAAATACATACGGTCAGCTTGGTAACGGTGTATCAAACGGAACAGTTGTATATCCGGAAAAGATAGACTCTTTAAGCGATATTATAAAGATTGCGGCAGCAGGTCAGACAGCGGTAGCTCTAAAGACAGACGGAACAGTTTGGACGTGGGGTAGAAATGACAACGGTCAGCTTGGCAACGGAACAACTGTAAGCTCAAATGTACCGGTACAGGTATTGAAGGGTGAACAGAACCAAGGCAATGCAGATAAGATATATCTTGAAAATATCGTTGCGATTGCCGCAGGCGGATTGAATGACGAGAAGATATTTGTTGTTGCACTTGATTCAAACGGTAACGTATATGGTTTCGGTTCAAATGAATACAGACAATTAAAGATTGCAAATGACGCAAGCTACAATACTCCTGTTGTATCTCCGGCAGTTAATGCGGTAGATGTTGCAGCCGGCAGAGGTGCAACGGTTTATACGCTTACTTCAAACGGTCTTGTATATGCATTAGGTAAGAACTATGCATATGAATACGGAACAGGCGGAACGTCAGGTTCAGTATATACATTAGTACCGCTTGATAACAGAGCAATGGCAATCGGTGCAGGTAACCAAAACGGTATAGCTGTTACATATTCTCTTGATGCTTCAAGTAAGCCTTCAACAAAGACATATGCATGGGGTAATAACGCATACTATGCAATTTCGCCGAATAATACATCAACGCTCAGAACTCCGACAGAAATGCTTGGACGTGATAATACAGCGATAATCGGCGGTGGTGACAGCATATATACAATAGATAAAGACAGCCAGCTTAAAATATCAGGTTTAGGCGACCACGGTCAACTTGCAAATGGTTCTGAAGACAACTCAACTTCAATGGTTCCGTATTCGGAATTTGCGAAGAATGACGGTACAACAGCAACTGATGCAATAGGTGCATCATCATCAAGAAACGGTGCACACTCACTATATATTGATTCAAACGGTAGCGTTTGGTCAGTTGGTGATAATACTTCTTCACAGCTTGCATTGCAAAATGCAGGCGACAAAATCAATGTTGCACAAATGATAGGTGCAGAGCCTACAATTTTAGTAAAGGAAAGAGAAATACTTGCTAAGATTGACAAGCAGCAAAACATTGGTAATATAATTGATATTAAGGGTTCATTTAACCTATTCTCATCAGCTGATGCGGCAGCTACATACAGTCAGGAATTTGACGTATGGGACAGCAATGTTGCAACGGTTGATTCAAACGGTATAGTAACAGGTAAAACTGTCGGACAGACATATGTTCAAATTAAGATTAAAGACAGTACAGATAATGTAATTAATACTCTTTATGTCTTAGTTTCAGTAGTGCCTGATAAAGACGAATACGTAACATATCCGATGGTAGAGGCAGGTCAAACATTTACTGTAGCTCTAAAGGCAAACGGAACAGTTTGGTCATGGGGTAATAATGCTTCAGGACAACTTGGCCTTGGATACACAGGCGGTATGGAAACAGAACCTCGAAAGGTTATGTCAAATATTAAAAAGATTGCTGTAGGCGATAATTTCGTAATGGCGCTTGATTTTGACGGACATCTTTGGACATGGGGTGTAAATAATTATGGACAGCTTGGCCAAGGCTTGGTAACAAGCGTTCAGCTTAATACTCCTCAAATGATTCAGTCATTTGTAAATAACGGTTTGCTTGTAACTGATATTTCAGTCGGCGGTTCAGGTGTAGATGAATTTGCACTTGCAATTACAGATACAATGGACGTATATGGCTGGGGTAAGAATTACAACGGACAAATCAAGAGCGGTAGTGCAGGTTATATCCTTTCACCGATATATACAGGTGTATCAAGAGCAATAGCAATAGCAGGCGGCAGAAATGCTACAAGCTATTCTCTTGCAGAATCAGGCAGAGTATATGCTTGGGGATATAACGGCAGTATTGAACACGGTACAAGTAAGCTTTCTACAAGTGTAGTAGCAAAATCTCAAGTTTCTATTAATGATAAAGTTGTAGCAATTGCTGCGGGTTACGGCAGTGGATTTGCAATTACCGAAAACAAGGAAACATATGTTTGGGGTAAAGGTGTAGACAGTCAGCTTGGTGTTGTTAATTCAGACGGCTTGCCAAGAAAGAATAACAATATAGATAATGTAATCCGTATCAGCGGAGCAAGAGCTACATTTGCAATTAAGGAAAACGGTAAGGAACTTCTTGCAACAGGTAAGAACGATTACGGAATGCTTGGCGTAGGTTCTACAAATCTGTCAGAAAGCAAGTTTACAAACGTTAAAGACGAAAACGGTACTAATAATCTTGACAGAGTAATCTGGGCAGATGCAAGTAACAACGGCAATCATTCTGCAGTTATAAAAACAGACGGTGACGTATATGCTTGGGGCCTTGGTACTCAAGGTCAAATCGGTAATGGCGGTTTTGATAACAGCAATTATCCTACAGCTGTCGGTACTAAAAAGATTAAGCTTACCGGTATAACAAATAATGAAATTACAACATATGAAGGTGCTCCTTCAAGAAGCTTTATACCGAGTATTGTTTCGGGCTTTAACGTATTTGAAGACCATATCACAGATATAGGTACATTTAGAATTGCATCTACAGATACAAATGTTGTTACAGTCGGACTTAATAATCAGCTTTCGTTTGTTGGCGTAGGTAAGGCAAACATTGTAGTTGCAGATAAGGATACAAACTTGTATGCATTGATAGAGGTTAATGTCCTTCCTGCAGACTATCAGTCGGCAGTTGACAACGGAACAGCTGTATTCCCTAAGATTGATGCAGGTGATTACTTCTCAATCGCCCTAAAGGCAGACGGAACAGTTTGGACATGGGGTGAAAATACATACGGCGAGCTTGGTATTAATGACAAAACAGTTACTCAATCAGGAGCTCCTGTACAGGTAGTCCTTGATAACGGTTCACCTCTTGAAGATGTAATTGATATTTCGGCTAACATTTATGCAGCATATGCATTGACAAGAGATGGAAGTGTCTATGCATGGGGACGTAACTACTATGCTGCACTCGGACAGGGTACAGGCAGCGATTACTATCAATACTATCCGATAAAGGTTAAGAGTACAGATGGTAACGGTTTCTTCGGTGCAGGTCTTTCAAACAAGGCTGTTAAGATAAGAGCCGGTGTTCATAGCGCTATAGTAATCATGGATGACGGTACTGCTTATGCTTGGGGCTATAACAATTATGGTAACTTAGGTACAAACGGTGCAAATAATACATTACCGAATAAGATTATCGGTGTTAATAATGCATTTGATGCAGAAGTTGGTACTTATTCAACAGCAATTTTGAACAGAGATTCAACAGTATTCACAGTGGGTTATAACGGATACGGTGAACGCGGTGTAGGTAATACAAGTAATTCGAGTCTTGTTCAAAAGATGCAGAAGAGTGCCGACGGCGGTGAATTCAAGGGTGTTGTAAGTCTTGGCCGCGGTGACCATCATGGTGCATATGTAACATTTGAACTAAAAGACAATATAACAGATCCTACTGATGCTTTTGATAACTATGTATATTCTACAGGTATTAATACAGAAGGCATTACAGGTACAAATACAACAAACTGGACTAATGTATATCCTGTAAGAGTAACAACAGACGGAACAAATCCTTTGACGGACATTTCGCAAATTACTGCAGGCTACAGATTCCATGTTGCACTTACCAATACTGCAGATGCAAATGTATATGCATGGGGTTATAACCATGTAGGTCAATTAGGTCACGGAGTTACCGGAGGAATTTCAACACTTCCAACTCTTGTTGATAAGAATAACAGCGGAACAGAAAAACTGTCAAATATCATGATGGTTGAATCGGGCGATAATGCATCTCATGTACTTGCCGTTTCTAAGACGGGCGGAGTATACGTATGGGGTCTTAACAATCAAGGTCAGCTTGGTGACCAAACAACGGATAACAGTCCTTATCCGGTAGTTGTCGGCAGCAGTCCGGTTTCACTTGATTCAAAGGTTCTAAGACTTCATCCGACAGATGAAGCAGATGTAACTGCAACTTCATCGGCTACAGTATTCTCATTATTTAATACATCAACAACAACCACAAGCGAAGTTACATGGAGGATACTAAATCCAAATATTGCAGAAATCGTATCATCAACTCCTTCAGCCGCAACAGGCGGTTTGACATCAACTACTGTAAAGGTTAGGGGACTTAAGACAGGTTCAACTGTTCTTATTGCAACAGATTCACTTACAGGTAAGACTGTTGCAACTCATATTACGGTTTCTGAAGGATTTACAAATCCTAAGATTGCGATCGGTGACGGTTATGTAATCGCATTGAAAGCAGACGGAACAATTTGGGGTTGGGGTTCAAATACTAACGGCAGAGTAGGTATTGATACAGCAACTCCTGTAATTGCAACTCCTACAAGAATTGATCAATATATCAATCCTAATAATGACCAGAGATTTGACCTTGACGCTGAAACAATCGTTGATATTGCGGCAGGTCCGGACCATGTTCTTGCAGTAGATAAGAATGGTCAAGTCTATGCATGGGGAATGAATAACTACGGTCAGCTTGGTGTAAGCGCCTATAAATATGGCAGTGCATCATTGCCTGTATTGGTTAAGGCACTTTCAAATGTATTTGCGGTAAAGGTAGCTGCAGGTGCTGATTATTCGGTTGTTTTAACAGATAACGGATATGTATATAGCTTCGGTAATAATACAAGAGGTCAGCTTGGAACAGCAGATGTAAACGGTTCTCAACATCCGACTCCGGTATTAATGAGAGGTGTTGGCGGTAACGGTACACTTGGCGGAGTGGTTGATATAGCAGCCGGCGCCGCACATACAATGTTACTTCTTGGTAACAAAACTATGTGGATAGTCGGTGACAATACAGAAAAACAACTTGGTGTTGACACAACAAAAGACGGTAATACATATACTGCAACTATTGTAGAAGTAGATTTACCTGTAGATGCAAATTCTTCAACCGGTGATAAAGTTGAGGCAGCCGCACTTTCGGCAGGTCCTTATAACTCAGCATTTATGACTGCTGACGGCAGAGCTTTTGTATGGGGTAATAATCAGTATTACCAAGTATTGAATGATGCCGCAGGCGAAAAAGTTTCGTTAGTATCTCAAATTAACATACCTAATGAAACAAGCGGTATTGTTGATTTACAGTTTGGCGGTTCGCGTTCTGCGCAAACACATATAGCTGCACTTACAGATAGCGGTAAGGTTTATACTTGGGGTGCGGGCAGTCGTGGCCAGATTGGTGATAACAGCCAGACAGAAAAGGTATCTAAACCGACATATATCCCTGTAAATAACACTAATGTTTGGGGTGTTGCAGTAGGCGGAACAAATACTTCTGCAATATTAACAGACGGATATGTATATACATGGGGTGCAAGTGACCTTGGTCAAATCGGTAACGGTACGGCAGGTCAATCGTCAGATACAGAAACAAATGAACTTGTTCCTGCAAAGACAGGTGAAGATTATATTTCACTTGATGAATATTTTGTAACACTTCATGAGGGTGAAACATCAGTTATCAATCCGGTTTATAATAAGTTCTTCAATGTAATGCAGAATACAGATTCAAGTGTAAACTTCAGCGCAAGTTCAATAAACGGAAACATTGCATCTGTAAGTGGCTTGACAATCAATCCTGTATCAACAGGTAAGACACAGATTATCGTATCAGGCGGCGGCAGACAAACAACTGTTGAAGTAACTGTTCTTATGAACGGCTATAAGACCCTTCCGCAGGTAGCCGCAGGTGAAGGATTTACTGTTGCACTTGATAAAGACGGTAAAGTATATACATGGGGTAAAAATGACTTGGGTCAACTTGGTGACCAAGGCAAAGAAAACAGAATTGTACCTACAGAGATTACTTTTGATTTCGGTAATCCTTCAAATTATATTACAAGAATTGAAACGGGTAACGGTCATACTGTAGCTGTTGACAATACAGGTAAAGTATGGACTTGGGGAAGAAATGACTTAGGTCAGCTTGGAAACGGTACACGTAACAATTCTAATAAACCTGTACAGGTTAATCTTCCTGACAGCACAAAGGCTGTTGAAATCGGTGTCGGCGAAACAACAAGCTATGCGCTTGATAAGGACGGACATATTTACGCATGGGGTAATATCAATAACAATACAGGTTATGGTAGTAAACCTATTCAGCTTGATTTGTTCGAGAGAATGATTCAAATTTCAGGTAAATACGGTCTAAAGGCTGACGGTACAATATGGCAAATTCCTAATAAGAATGCGTCATCGGTAATAATTCAAAAAGATACTAAAGATGTACGTTTTATAAAGGTTGCATCTAATGACCACATCGGTGACGGCAGCGCAACTAATATTGATACAACTCATACTCTTCTTATAGCAAGAGACGGAGGCCTATATACATTCGGTGATAACAAGAACGGTGAACTTGGTGTCGGTGAATTGAGCGATATAAGTTCAGTTGGTACAAACGATATTCAATTTATAAGCACACTTGGCAAGGTAATTGATATTGCAGCCGGTTATCGTTACAGCGTAGCCATAACAGAAAACGGTGACGTATATGCATGGGGTATCAATGAAGAAAAGTATCAGTCAGGTCAGAAGATTAAGAAGGACTATAAGAGCCCTTCAAAGGTCGAATACATTGATTCTGCAAAGAATATTATCTTTGTTGCTGCAGGTATTAACCATACAGTAACTATTGACAGTGACGGTTATGTATGGAGTTTCGGTGCAAATGAATACAGCCAACTTGGTAATCAGGATAATGCGAATGCATATATTCCTGTAATTGCGGGTAAAATGCAACTTAGCGTTAAACCGCAGGTTATCAGATTGGATAAGGGTTCAAGCGTTAATGTTTCTGTAGGTGACACTAATAATAATGCACTTACGGTAACGATTGCCGAATATCTAAATCTATTAGGTAAGACTACATCAACCGATAACAGTTATACAGTTGAATCACTTGATACATCAGTTGTTAGGGTAGAAAGCGACGGACTTACAATAACAGGTGTTAAAGACGGTAAAGCAATCTTGAAGGTTGTTAAGACATCTTCAAACACAATCGGTTATGTAACGGTTTATGTAGGTCAAAACGGTGGTATCTACCCGATGGTAGACGGCGGCAAAGGACACAGCATTGCCCTTAAGTATGACGGTACTGTATGGACTTGGGGTCTGAATGACTCAAATCAACTTGGATATGAAACAGAAAACGGAATGTCACTTGAACCTAAGAAGGTGACGTTAGGTGCAAACAATGAACAAGCTGTTCTGATTGCGGCAGGTGATAAGTATAATCTTGCAATAGGAATGAGCAGTAAAGTTTACTCGTGGGGTAATAATAACAATGGTCAGCTTGGTAACGGTAATGATGACAGATCGGCTACCGGTATTGACACAGTTAAATACAAAGACGGTACAGATGTAGAAGGTGCAGTTGGAATTTCAACTCACGGCAATACAGCATATATCCTACTTGCAAACGGTACAGTTGCAGTATTTGGAGAAGAATACGATAATCAAAATTACGCATCAATCGTTTCAGGTTTGAATAACATTCTTCAAGTAAGCGGCAATTATGCTCTAAGTATAAGCGGTGAAGTTTGGAAGATGTCTAAGGATAACATTCCTACAAAGGTAATGGGATACAAGGACGATAACGGAAATGAACTTTCAATCTTGAAGATTGCACACGGTACGAACCATCTTCTTGCTCTTGATACTAACGGAAATGTTTGGGCATTAGGCGCAAATGAACACGGTCAACTTGGTACAAACAGCAGAACAGCAAGTACTGTTCCGGTAAAGGTTTATAAAGGCGAACAAAATTCGGGAGATTCATATCTGGCGGGAATTGTTGATATTTCAGCAAGTAAATTCGTTTCAGCCGCGATTGATGTAAATGGTGACATTTACAGATGGGGTGCAAATGAATACGGTCAGCTTGGTATCGGCAACACAACAGAGAAGTATGTACCTGCTAAGGTTATTAAATCATCAGATGATTTGAAGTTTGACCTTGTTGCAGGCGGCTCAAATCATCAGATGGCAGTCGATGAAAACGGAAACGTTTGGATTGTAGGTAGTAATGAATACGGTCAGCTTGGTGACGGTACACAAATTGATAAGAATGTACCTCTGATGGTTGGCGGTAACGAAGTTGTTATTTATGAAAACGGTACGGCTCTTTATGGCACAATCTATATGAATGTCGATGATGTTAAGGATTTGGATGCAGGATTTAATGTATTCAATCTATATCAGAGCGGCATACTTAGTATGAATGAATTTGAGTTTGTTTCAAGTGACCTTGGTGTACTTGAAATCAACAAGTCAACAGGCGTTGCAACTGCGAATAAAGCAGGTACGGCATACATTTCTGCGGCTGAAAACAAATACAGTCAAAAGAGTGCATACATAAAAGTAATCGTATCAAATAATAATGTAGGATTTGAACCTAAGGCTATAACGAAGGGTAACCATTCACTTGCTCTAAGAGCAGACGGAACTCTTTGGGCATGGGGTATAAACAAGAACGGTCAGCTTGGTACAGGCAACACAATATCTGTTGATGAACCTACTGATGTAACACCGTCAGGTGTTAAGTTTATTGATATTGCAGTCGGTGAAGAATTTGCACTTGCCGTAGCATCAGACGGAACTGTTTACTCAACAGGTCTGAATGACTGCAGTCAGCTTGGAGTTGCATCAACAGCAATATCGGCTCGTACATCATTCGCAAAGATTGACGGACTAAGCAACATAATTAACGTTGCAGCAGGTGATGCGTTCGGTATGGCTCTTGATAAGTACGGTAATGTATGGACATGGGGCAGCAACAATAAGGGCCAACTTGGTATTGGTAATATCGGTACGGCATATGCTGCTCCTCAGAGCGTATCAACAGTTGACAGTGTAACTGCTATTTCGGCAGGCAGTGAAAATGCATTGCTATTGCGTTCAAACGGAACAATTTGGGCAATGGGCGCTAATGATTCGGGACAAGGCGGAGTCGGTAATAACACAGGTGAATTGTGGTTGCCGACAGAAGTAAGAGATACCGAAGATATAGTTGCTATAGCTGCAGGATATGATCATAGTATTGCTCTTGCATTTACATCAAATGTTTATGCAACAGGCAGTGACCAACACGGTCAGCTTGGTAATACACCGAGTGCAACAAAAAATACATACACAAAGATTTTAACAGATGCAGTAACCATAGCAGCCGGTAATAAATACAGTACAGTTATCGGTAAGGATGGTAATATGTATGTATTCGGTCAAAATAATAAGGGTCAACTTGGTATAGGTGACACCGTTGAAAGAAATATACCTATTGCAAATGCTGTTATTGATACTATCAAGTCATCATATAACGATTTCGCAATCGCAGGTGTAAGTCTTGGTGATGAATATTCAGTATTCTATACAAGAAATGGTGACGTTTACGGTTATGGTGACTATTCACTTGGTACACCGGTTGCCAGAAACGAAACAAAGAGTTATGTTCCGGTTCTAATCGGTGAAAGAACAGAACTTATTTCTAAATATGAAATGACAATTCATGTCGGAGAAACTGCTACTCTTGACACATATTCGGGTAAGAAGTTCAACTTGATTACTGATTATGCTAATCCTGGAAGTATCTCATTTGAAAGTAAGAATACAGCTATTGCAGATGTTACGGCAGTTGGTAATGACGGCGAGATTACAGGTAATAAGATTGGTATTACTCATATCGTTGTTAAGAAGGGCAACCTTACATCAGTATGTATCGTTCATGTAATAGATAAAGACGCACAGACAGCTCCTATGATTTCAGCAGGTAACTCTCATGTTATCGCTCTTAAGTCGGACGGAACAGTTTGGACATGGGGTAACAATGAATACGGTCAGCTTGGTGACGGCAGCGTATCTTGTGCATATGAACCTATAAATGTAACAGCATTAAACGGTAAGGATATTGTATCTGTTCACGCAGGTGAATATCATTCAATCGCACTTACTCGTGACGGTGAAGTTTATACATGGGGTCATAATGATTACGGTCAGCTTGGTTTGGGTAATGCAAGCATAGTCGTATCAACACCTCAAAAGGTAGAAAGTCTGCCTGAAATAGTATCTATCTCGGCAGGTAAACAACATACAATGGTACTTGGTGCAGACGGATATGTATATAGCTTTGGTGACAACAGCTTAGGTCAGCTTGGTGCTCCTTCAAAGGATACAAGCAAGAGATCAAGCACTCCGGTTGTAGCACAAGGCTTGAACAAAGTTATCAGCATTAGTATCGGTGCAGGCGGTAGCGCAACAAAGGCAGTACGTTATGACGGTACACTTTGGGGTTGGGGTGAAAACTCGAATCACCAAATTGATAATACCAATAATCGTTACTATTCGTACCCTGTACAGATAGACCTTGGTGATGAATTTAACGGTCATATTTTAAGAACGTATGATGGCTTATATCACGTTGTTGCAATGCTTGATAACGGCAGAATTATATCGTGGGGCGCTAACAGCGAAGGTCAGCTTGGACAAGGTATTGACGAAAGCGGAAGCTTGTTATACTACGCTCCTGACTATGTAGATGTATTTGACGGTACTAATAATTACGCAGTTGATATTTCAGTCGGTGCATTGCACAATATTGCGATAACGGCAGACGGAAGAGTGATGAGCTGGGGTAGTGCAGACCTTGGACGTTTGGGTATCGGTAATGTAACAACATCTGATGACAAAGTATCTCCTGTAGAAGTAACTGTTGATGACGGAAGTCTGTCGGCAATTTCGGTTGCAACAGGCGGTGCAACATCATACGTTGTACTTGAAGACGGATACGTATGGAGCTTCGGTGAAAATACACACGGTCAGTTGGGTGACTCTTATGCGGGTGAAGATCCTGCGCACTATAAACCTGGTACAACAAACGCATCTGATTCTAACGAATTCAGCCCTGTGCTTGTAACAGGCAGAACTATGAAGCTTATTCCTTCAAGCTTGAAACTTTATATCGGTTCCGCACCTTATCAGATGAAAGTTTCATTCAATAGATTTAACTTGATTAAAGATAATGCAACAACAGGTAACACATACAAATGGGAAATCACGAATGAAATGGATAAGGATGGAGTAACTGCTCTTATTCCTGGTTCACTTGTATCTGTAGATTCAGACGGTAAAGTAAGCGGAAAGACTAAGGAAGGTGTTGCAACGCTTGTTGTAACAGATGTAAAGACAGGTACAAAACAGACTGCATATGTAGAAGTTGCCGATGCAAGCGATAATCATGTTGAAGCAATCATATTTGATTATTCAAAACTTGATGACACAGCAACTCAAGCCGCAGTTGAAAAGGGTTATCTTGACAGTGATGAATATACAGAGATAATATCTGTTGTAGGCGATAAGTCTTATAAGCTTGTTGATCCTCTAAAGAGTGTTTATACAGGTCTTGTACAAACAACAATTCCTAATGCTACAACTGTAACGGTACACGTTAAGAGTATTGTAGACGCAGATGTTATCTATATGGTAGATAAGAACGGTCAAAATCCTGTTATGGGTACATTGTTGACAGACGCAAATATTGGTTCAAAAGACCCTAAGTTTATAGGATACTATGAATTTACAGATGTACCGATCAGTGAACTTGAAGATAATTATTACTTCGAGTTTAAGAACAGCAACACAAGCTTTGACGGAATATATAAAGCTCATACAACAAGATACTCAAATGACGGTGATTTGAGAATTGTAAAAGTTGGTGAAAACGATCCTGCTACAGATGTAGCTGATTGGGTTTATTATGACCAACCTGAGAACCATATTAAATTGAAAGATGCGGCAGTATCGGATTATGTAAGAAATGGTGTTCTGATAGGTAATACAGGTAACTATTATGCAATCATTAAGGAAACCGGCGATGCTAAGGATAGAGATATTTATATCTATAGCCAAGTTTCTCCGTCAGCTAAAATCTCTATTGCGAATGTAACTGTAAACAGCGATCATGACAAGGATAACGGTCATGACGGTTACTATGACGTACAGAAGATTACAATGTCGGCAAATGAAACATATAAGGTCATTCCTATTAGAGTAACAGCACAAGACGGAACTGTATCAAACCATTCATTGACTATTTACAGACAGTCTGAGGCAACAACAATCAAGGAAATTAAGGTAGAAATCGTTGATGCAAGCGGAAATGTGCTTAATACATATACCGCGTACCAGAAGAATCCGAGTGATACTCAGAACTACGAGGTTGTAATCCCGATTAAGGATGTTGCTAATATTAACATCATCACAACTCCTATGATCGGAGATGTCGCAAAGGTAACATACACTCCTGATGGTTTGCTAAATGCCGTAAAGGAGGCAACAACACCTGGTGAATTCACATATGATGGATTTATCCTTGATAATACAAAGACATCAGATAAGACATATATTAAATTGACAGCCGATTCGCTTGACGGTGCTCCGTACATACTTACAATTTTCAAGCTTGATGAAGAGAGTGATCCGTTTGTATCAGTTGATAACAGCGGCTATATTAACTCAACTCTTGTAAAAGAAGACGGTAATGAAAAGTTAATGTATGTATGGGCAGTTGATGACGATGCTAAGACAGCGTCTGTAACATTGACAACTGCAGTAACTAACGGACAAGTTCAAATTGAGAACGGCAACGTATATTCATATACAACAACCGAAGATGTAACCTTGAACTTCAATGACAAGGGTTATATGGATATTGCTCTAAAGGTAACAACAACATTGGGTGCGGTTAATGAATATACACTACGTATTTACAAGAAAACAGCAGATTCTCGTTTGGGAAGCCTTACTGTTGATAAGCTTGAGTACAAGCCGACAGGTATAATAATCGGTGAAAATTACAATGTTACATATGATAAGACAACCGGTAAGTATGTTGCAAAGATTAAGTATGATACTAACTATGTACAGGTTAATGCCGTAGCGGCAAGCACAAGCTCAAAGGTTGCAATTCGTCCTGATGAAGCAACTGCAAAGAGTGACTCTATGTCAGGAATGCCGTTCGACATGAGAAATGTTTCGATTACAGCAGATACAACAACACTTTATATTGCTGTAACTCCGGCAGATACATCATATCCGCAGGGTGTATATCAGCTTGATATTATAAGAATGTCGGCTAATACTGCAATAAAGGTAACATATGGCGGCGAAGAACTTTCGCAGAATGCTGACGGTGAGTATGAATATACTTTGCCTGCGTCAACTGACGGAACAGATAACACAACTCAAAAACTTGTAGCAGAGGGTGTTATTGTAGACGGCGATAATGTTACAACTGATGAAAGCATTAAGCTGACGATTTCAACAAGCAGTACATTCTATGTAAATGGCGATGCAACATATACAGATGAAATGGATGTTAAAGCAACTCAGCCAAAGGCAAATGCTGTATATATCCATGTTAAGTCAGAAGACGGAACAGAAAAGACGTTTAAGGTAAATATTTTGAAATTACCTGAAACAAACGGTATAACAGCAGTAGACTTAACAGAAAATAAGGTTGCTGCAACATATAAGACTTCAATTAACACATATGAAGGTCAAGCCCCTTATTCGGAGGACGGTATTGTAATTTACGTTACAACTGCCGATGCACGTTCGCAGGTAGCAGTCGGAACACCGACTAACTTCGTAACTCCAACACCTATCAACGCTGCCGATCCTACACAGGGCGGTATTGCAAAGGTTCTTCTTCCGAAAGAACTTCTTGAAGAAGAAGCGAACGGCAGTACAACAACTAAGTTGTATGTTAAGAGAGCAGACGGTATTGTCATAGACAACAGCTCAATGAATATACCGACACTTATTATTAAATACGCATCAAATAATGTTGGTCTGTATAAGGTTGATTCAACACCTACAACAGACCCTGTAAGCCCTGACTACACAGGTAAGGTAAAGCAGATTACTGATGAAAACGGTAATATTGAGTATTATCTTGGTATTAATGCAAGTGATATTATAACAACGGGTACAGCTCTAAGCATTAATATTACTGCAGAAGCAAATAATACAAGCTCGAAGGTTGTAATTTACGACCCTGCTACAGAACAGCCTTCAACTATGACAACGGGTGCAACATATAAGGCAATCAGAGAAGTTACTCTTGACCCGTCATTGAATGATGGTCCAACTGAACTTTCAATCAGAGTAATAGCAGAAGACGGAGTTACATCAAAGGATTATAAACTTGTACTTCGCAAGAAGTCTGATAATACAGAAATTGAATTTGTAAAAGCAATCTATATTGCAAATGAAGACCCTGACTTAAGCAAGAATACCGCAGGTGAATTCTATACATATGTAGATTCGGGCAGAACAATTCTTCCTATCAGAGTAAAGGCTAAGGACAGTCAGTCAACAGTTGCAATCGAAACAACTTATAAACCGTCAGCATATGTCGGTTCAGCTGCAATAACATATTCAAACAGCAATGATGCAAGCGTTAATGTTGACCTTACAGGTATAACTGATGACGAGCTTAGAGCAGGTGTAACAATTCCTGTATATATTAAGTCAGAAGACGGAAGTCAAGTAATGACTTACTTCGTAAAGGTATCTTCTGTAGAAGGTAACCCTGAGCTTAAGAGCGTTGATGTTGTTGTAGACGGTGTTGTAAGACCTGCAAAATATGATGCAGATGATAACAGCAAGTTCGTAATTAAGATTCCTGATACAACTTCAAGAGTTGATATTATAGCAACTCCGCAAACATCGCTTGTTCAGTACGTACATATAAACGGCAGCTATGACAGCAAGGATGAAGCGACCGGAGCTGTTACTTTGAGCAATGTGGTTGTAAACAGTAAAGAAACAACTGCAACGATTGAAGTTAAGGCAAAAGACGGTACAACAAAGAGATATACTCTTGTAATTACTAAGGTTGCTGTAAACACAGACCTTATGAATGTAACTGTAAACGGTACTACAGTAAGCAATGCAAACGGTACTTACACATATCTAAAGACCGGTATTTCGAGTGATAAGACTGCTGATGTTTCAATAACAACACAAGATGCAAATTCAACTGTTAAGGTTGAAGCTATCACAAGAGATTTGACAAAGTCACCATATGGATTGTCATACAATGAAGTGGGCAGCGAGTCACAGAATGTATGGGCAAATGATGCGGTAACTCTACACAGTCAGCCGGTAAACAGATACCGTATAACAGTAACAGGACAAGACGGATTTACAACTAAAGAATACACCTTAATAATCAGAGATACAGATACAAATGCAGATGTAGAATATATTAAGGTTGGCACATATTATGCAGTTAAGGAATCATCAGACGTCAACGGTGAAACATGGACTGTTGAAATCCCTGATACAACTAAGTTTACAAATGTAACTGTACAAGCATCTGATGAATTGGCAGAACTTACAGATATTGAGAAACTTAGACAGAATGCATATGATAATAATCCAAGCAACGTAGGATATGTAACTCAAATCGTTTCAGGTTTGGATTTACAGACAGGCGACGAGATTAGATATGTTAAGGTAGTTTCACAGGATGGCTCACTACAGAAGATGTATAAGCTTGTTATAAAGGGTACAGACGAAGCTCCTTCTGTTGAAAGCGTAACAGTAAACGGTTTGGATGCAACTGCACCGACTGATTCAGAACCAAGATATACATATCTTGAAGTACTTCCTAACGCAAGTGAAGTATTGATTGGTGTTACGGCAGCGAGCAAGAACCACTTCGTAAGCATTAACAATGGCGATATTACAGCCGGCGGTTATGCAGAGCTTAAGGTTTCGATGCCTATCTCTGTAACCGAAATGGAAGTACCGTTCAGATTGTACAGAACAGCTGACGGTGACCCTGCATATGAAAACGTTGTATATCTAAAACGTTTGAGCGATGATTATGCATTGACTGTAAAGGTTGATAACAATACTGTTAAGAAAACAAATCTTGACGGCTCATATGTATATTATGTAGACGGTACAGCAACAAGTGCAGATGTATGGGCTCTTGCATCTAACGCAAATTACCGTGTAGAAATTACAGGTAAAGACGGCGTTTCAGGCAATAACAACACAAATCCGACACTTGGCGCAACTGTTACAACAGACCTTGAAGATACTATAAACAGTAACTTCACAGAAGTAACAATCACAGTTAAATCTGATGATATTACAAATACAGCAACAGCCGAATATAAGCTATATATTTATAAGAAGAGTAACAATGCAAATATCAAGTCGGTAACTGCAAATCCAAATGACAGTGAAAACAAGGATACAGATACTACAGCAGATGACAGTGTAAACTTAGACGGTAATATATACAATGCATATCATGTATATGTTCCTAAGTCAACTACATCGGGTTATACAGTATTTGACCTTGCAATCGAGCTTGAAGATGTAAATGCGGCAGTAACAAGCATTGATAATGCACCGTTCGCAAATACAAACGGCGGTACTGCAAAGGCAACATTTACAAAACTTACAGCCGATTACGACTTTGACGGTGACGGCACAAACGATTCATTCGTAATTCCTGTAACCGTAACATCGCAGAGCGGCGGTACAAAGGATTACTACATCATCGCAACACCTACAGATATGGATATGGAATTGACTGTAGAATACGATGACGAAAAGATTGCGAAGGAAGAGGACAAGAACGAATATATTGTATATGTTCCTACAACTTCTAACACAGCAACTATATACCTAACATCAATAAACGGTAATATTGCTGAAGTAAGAAATACAACAAATGCAAATAATATTATAACTGTTGATTCACCTGACAGAACATTGTATAGATTACAGGTTAGTAACTTGTCAGCTTTGACGGAAAGCAATCCATATACTTATGAAGTTGATGTGGCTAAATCAGGCTCAAGTTATAAGAAGACATTTAAGCTAATCATTATGCCGCAGAGTACTGATACCGATATTACAGTAACAGTAAACGGTGTAGAAGCTAACTGGGTAGCTTCAAACGGCGGCTACTATGACGGAAGTATTGAAACAACTGACGAAATAGCAAATGTTATAGTAAAGGCTAAGAATCAATTTACAAAACTTGCGATTACAGAAGATGGTGAGCCTGCACCAACGTTGGTTGATAAGGGTATAACATCTAAGGCTTATACAATCGCTCTTACAGAAGCAACTGATACCGCTAAGATATATACAATCTATGTTCAATCGCAGAATACTTCACAGCCGATTAAGACATATAAGTTACACGTCACAAGAAGAAGCGGTGAAAATGATATTATCAGCATCAAGCGTGGTAATGTGGATGCTACAGAAGAACCTGTAGAAAACAGTGATGACGTTAAGTACATATTCTTCGTAGACTCAATGACAGAAGTACCTCAAATTACGATTGAAACTTCACCTAAGTCAATATTGAGAGTAGGTTACTATGATTCACAGAATAAGTGGCATAATAACGGCGATAGCAGTGCTTCAACAGCAGGCGATACAGCCGGTTGGACAACAGATAATAATTGGCAGGATACATTGCCGGCAAATGCAAACGGTGGTAAATATGTAATCGAAGTAAAGGCTGAAAACGGCTCGAAGAAGAACTATGTTCTTGAATTCAGAGAAAAGTCAGACGATACATCAATTAAGAGTATAACAACAGAAAAAGGTTTGGACGGCGAATACAATGTTGATATGTCAATGACAGTATTGTATGAAGCAAACGTTCCTGACCACGATATATTGCTTGACATACTGCTTACAGATAAGTATGCAACAATCGAATCAATACATGAAGTAGCATTGCCTGATGACAGTGAAAACATCATAGATTCGACAGGTGACATCATCACAAGAAAGAAGACCGACGAAGGTGCATTCCGATATAAGGTTGTAGGCGGTGTTCCGATTGGCGGTAAGAGATACTTGAGAATTACCGTTAAACCTCAAAATGATAAGGCAGAGTTGGTTAAGAACTACTACTTATTATTAAAGGGTGCATCAGATGACTTGTCACTTGACAATGTAAAGGTTAATGATACTGTAAATACAACTCCTATCTCAAATGGTTTGAAGTATACATTCAGTGTTCCGACAACCGTAACTGAGGCAGATGTAACAATTACAGCAAATCAATATGCTAAACTTGTCAATGTAGCAGGAAATGCACTTTCAATTCCATACATCAACGTATGGTCAGATACTTCATATACATTGTCTTCTGAAGAAGAAACAACTATAACTGTAGAAGTTCGTTCACAGTTGTATGTTGATGATGTACGTACACCAAATGCTAAGAAGACTTATACAGTAAGTATCTATAAGAGCAGTAATAACACGGAGATAGGCGAGGTTATCGTAAATGGTATCGCAGCAATCACAAGAAAGAATAATCCTACTATCTATGAGATTGCAATTCCGTCAGAGCTTAACGGAGGCGATTCAAGAGCAGAAAACCCTGCAACTATCACAATACATACATCAAGCGGTATTGCAGAAATCTCAATGAAGAATAGTGAAACAGGCGGTTACGATGTAGCCCACGGTGAACTTATTGCAAAGAGAATGCTTGATGAACCCGATGTTTCAAAGGTAAATAAGTTTGAATTTACAATTAGATCATCATCAGGCAGTGTAAAGCAGACATACACATTGTATGTATATACTGATTACGAAGACACAGATGTCAAGTCAGTTTCACTTAATAAGACTGAACTTACAGCCGGTGCCTCAACAGATGTAGATATTTCGTTATTCTCAGTTCCTGATGACCGTATCTACACAGCAGCTGTAAACAGACGTAATCCGGTTGACCTTTCAATCGTTCCTACAGGTAACATGGCAAAGGTAGAACTTACAGGATTCGGTATTGACGGTATTCTTGTAAGTGACAACTCACACGGTTATGTATTTGAAAATCTTGCACTTAACTCAGAAAATGATACAGTATTTAACTTTAGAATTATGAGTTATGACGGTAAGGTTGTAAGTGATCCATATCAAGTAATAATTAAGTATGTTGAAGATTCAGACGTAGCTCTAAAGAGTGTTGTCTTTGACGGTGTAACAGCTGAAAAGGCAGACTTTAAGTCTAATACATATCTTGTAAGAGCAGACAGTACCGTAACAAACGGCATACTTACAATAACTGCGGCAAACGAAGATGCAGTAGTTAAACTTGACAGCGATAAATCAACAAACGGTGTCTTGAACGTATCTTATAATGTTACAAAGAACGTATCTAAGGTTGACTTTACCGTTACATCTAAGGACGGTAAGGCAGAGCAAGCATACACATTGTATATTATAAGAAGCAATACGGGTGAAAAAGAAGTCTATGTCAACGGAACCAAGCTTACAAAGACAAGCGACGGTTACACTTATGAAGTACCTTACGGAGCAACTGCGGCAGATATTAAAGTTGTTGCAGACAGCGAAGTTTCAAAGGTACAGATTGGTGACAGCGAGTTTAAGGTAAGTGAAAATACTGAAACAGTAACTCTTGATTCGGGTAAGACAACAACTGTTAAATTCAAGATTTACTCATATCCGTATGACGATAACAGCTTTATTGCAGAAACAATTACACTTGTAAGACAAGACCAGTCTTTGGCACTTTCAAATGTAATGGTTCAGAGCAAGTCAGAAAGAGATTATACAAAGCTAACTCCGGATAAGTACGGAAATTATAAGACAGCTATTCCGAGCACAGATGACAGTGCAAGCATTGTAATTGCAACAAGAAGAAGCGATTCAAAACTTGGACTTATCAGAGTAACAGACACAGGTGATGTTGTTCTTGGTGAAGATCAAGGTCAATTATCAGTACCTGATATTGCAAACCTTGGAACAGTAAATAAATTCTATATTGTTGTTTCTGACGGAACAAAGACAAGCAGATATGAACTTGTAATTGTTAAGTACAGCAATAATACAAGTGTAGAAAAGGTAATCGCCGAAAGAGGTACAGAGGACGAATATGTAGCTAAAGATGCATCGTGCGGCGGCGGCTCAACTATCCTTCCTGAAGACCCTGACGGCAGTAAGGCATCACCTTACCAGATTACGACGGCCGAAGAACTTCAGGCTATGTCAGATCATCTTGATGCATACTATGTATTGATGAATGATATTGACTTAAGCGGTACTGCATGGACTCCGGTTGGTACAACTTCCAAACCGTTTACAGGTAACCTAAACGGTAACGGAAAGTCAATATCAAATCTAACAATTACAGCTACATCAAATGATACAGCATACGGCTTGTTTGGTGTAAATAAGGGTGAAGTTTATGACTTCAAACTTGAAGATGTAAATATTACATCTGTTGCAGGCACATCATATCAATATATCGGTGCCGTGGCAGGTAAGAATGAACAAAACGGTGTAATTTCAAGAGTAGCCGTAGCTTCAGGTAATATTGAATCTTCATATGCAGCCGGCGGTGTAACAGGTGATAACCGTGGTACTGTCGAAGACGCATATAATAAAGCAACAATTACATCAGGTGAGTACGCAGCAGGTATTGCAGCATTGAACCATAACGCTGTTAAGAATGTATATAATGTAGGTTCAATAAGCTCAACATCAAGTAATTTAACCGATGAACACGTAGCGTCGATTGTTGTATTGAACCTTGACAACTCAACAATAAATAATGCATATGCAGTAATGCCTAGCCAAATCTACAGCAAGGTGGGAAGCAACAGCAATGTATATAACAGTGCGTCAGTTTTTCCTGAAAAGCTTGGAGATATAGCAACATTCAATGATTGGGACTTTGCAAATACATGGGTAATCAAGACAGCTCAGTATCCTACATTCAGGAACCAATCAGCTGATGCAGATATATCAAATCTTAACATTCCTGACGGCAGCCAAGCACGTCCGTTTGAAATCACATCAGCCGCAGGATTGAAGAGCATCGGTAACGATGAGGAAAGCTTAACAAAGCATTATGTATTGAAGAATAATATTTCAATGAAGTATAATTCGGATTACATTCAAATGGATCCTATCGGTTCAGAAGATACACCATTTACAGGTAGTCTTGACGGTAACGGATTTACAATTTCCGATTTGAAGATTACATCACAGAAGAGCGTAAACGGTCAAGATTATTCAGCTTTGTTTGCTGTAAACAACGGTACTGTTAAGAACTTGAGATTTGCGGTTGCGACAATCGGTGAAAGCGGAGTTGAAAATGCATCTGTTGTAGCAGGCATTAACAACGGTACAATCGAACAAGTTGCAATTGAAACGGGCGGTAAGATTACAGCTAAGAATGCAGCCGGTTTTGCAATCGAAAACAACGGTACTATTGAAAACTCATATATTACATCAACTGCACTTGTAAGCAACAATGCTTCTGCAGGTATAGTAATAAGCAATAATGCCGGTGCAACAATCGGATATGTATTCGCTAACGCAAATATGTCAAGCTCAATGTTTGATAAAGCATCGATTGCTATTAACAGTGACGGTACAATTACACATACACACGGTGTAATGGGTGCATTGTTTGTTAAGAATGATACATCAATCGTTACGACAAATGATAATAGCAGTATTGCTGCATCTGACCTATATGTTCAGTCAATCTTTAGCGATTGGAACTTCAATGATATATGGTATATGACATCAGGCAGCTACCCAATGCTACAAGTTACAAATAAGGCTTCGTCAGTTTCTGCACAAAGCATTGACTTGTTTGCAGACGGAGAAACAACTTGCGAACATATTGTATATATCAGAGATACTAAGAATTCGGCTAATATTTACATAAAGGCTCAGAATCCTTATTCAACAATCGCAATCAGAGGCGGTTCATATACAGGTGTATTTGAAGGTGTTATAAACGGACTTATCAATGATAAGACAATAATTCCGTTTACAATTACATCAACAAGCGGTGCAAGTCAGGAACATCATCTTGTAATTATTAAAGAACCTACTTTGGCAACACTTGACAGCGTTGTTATTGACGGAACGACAGTTGCTCGTGTAAATAACACATACGTTGCAGAAATAGGTAAGTCAGCTGATTCTGTAAATGCAGAAATTACTCCTATATCAGGTACAGTTGAAGTACTTGACAAGGATAGAAATGTTGTTTCGTATGAGAGCATGAACGGCTTGACATGGATTAATACAGCACTTCCTGCAAATGTCGGTACTACAACAACTTATACATTGAGAGTAACAAACGGTAATGCACTTTCAACAGTTGAATATCCGTTAATCTTGAAACCTGCTGAATATCATACAGGTTTGAAGTATGTACAGGTTGATCCGCTTACTCTTATAGGCAATGTTCTTGTAGGTTCGGGTTATACAGATGTTACAGATATAAATGAAAATGTTTATAACTATGTAATTACCAAGGACCTTGAATATATCAATATTAAGGCTGAAACTGTAAACTCTACTTCAAAGGTAAGCATTGCATCAGAGTATAATTCGGCTAATGTACAAGAAATCGAAAGATATAACCTTGATACATCAATTAAGGATATTTACATTCCGATTGACGTAACAACAGAAGAGAATGTTGTTGAACATTATGTACTTCACTTAACAAGAAAGAGTATTGATGATTCATTAAAGACTGTTAAGGTAACATACGGTAGCAATGTTTATACTCCGACAGCTGAAAACAGAGTAATGGATGAAGAAACAGGAGCAACTGCAGACGTATATGTGGTTAAACTTGATACTCCGGGTAATGTTCCGTTTACAAATAAGACATATGTTGATATTTTGATAGAGGCTAATGATATTTATACACTTGTAAATGCAGACAGCCCAACGGCAACAGACCCAACATCAGCTAATTCGGATAAGTGGACAGCAACTAATGTACTTCTTGACGGAGAAGAATTAACAATCTATGAAATCAAGTCAAAAGCTGCTGACTTAGAAACAATTAAGGTATCATATCTATACATCTACAAGAAGAGTGATAATGCAAACCTTAAGACATTTACCGCAACTTACGATGACGGCGGAACAAAAACAACTGTTGAAGCCGGTAAGGATATAGACGGTGAATATCAGCTATGGATTCCGTCTGATGTTACAACAGTAGATCTTGAGGCTATAGCATCAACTCTGTTGGCAGAAGTACAGATTGACGATAATACTTCGTCATTACATAATAATGTTTATAAGAACTTTACAATAACAGGTAAGAACACTATTAATGTAATGATTAAATCTTCATTAAATACTACTGCTGAGTATAAAATTAATATCAATAGATTGAATCTTGATCTTGAAGCTGTACAGGCAGGACCTTACAGCGGCGGCAACTTGTCAAATGCTCTTTGGGACAGCACAAGAAATGCATATGTTGTTCGTCTTGATCCGCAGACTGATGATTTGCCAAGTGCAATCGCATCAGTGTTGGCTAAGGATGCTAATAACTACATCAGAATAGGTCACTTGACAAGACCTGAAAAACCTACTCAGGGAAGTATGACAGATGAACAGTATGCAGCAGCACTTGCTCAATATGAGAAAGAGGTTGCAGCATATGAAACAGCCGCAGCAAACGACTATTCAGCAACCGATGCAAGCGTTGTATGGGATGGCGGATGGCGTCAGACAAGCAACCAGTCTTATAAGATTCCTCTAATCAAAAAAGACGGTGGATTTACAGTAGTTAAGATTCAGGTTGGTGTAGCTAATAACTATAAGGCTCAAGCAGATGCAACTATTGATGAAAAGATTGGTACTGTTAAGACTTATACATTCCTAATAGGTCAGAAGTATAAGAACACTGATGCAGATATTGATATTTATATTGACGGTAACTTGCTTAAAAATCCTGAAAAGGTCGGCGATGAGATTATCTATAGATACGGTATCGTGAAGGATGCAACTGTAAAGGTTGGACTTCGCATTGATGAACATGCACCAACTCCATATGATCCGACAGTATCAGTAAATTCAGTATCTGAAAACGGAATTGTAAACAGATCTGATTATAATTATCCGACAGATGGTGTACTTACAATTCCTGTAAATACAGCAAGATCAGTATCTGAAGATACTCCTGATACAAATATTACTATTGTATCAATACCTGAAGCAGGTACAGGATATACTCATCAGTATAAGGTTGTAATCTACAGATTGTCAGAAAATACAAATGTACTTCATAACAGCAGTGACAACTCAGAAACTGTTGTAAATGAAACTACAAGATATGACGGTGAAACAAGTCCAAATGTTGTAGATTATTACAAAGTAAGCGAATCAACACTTACAGTTGATGAAAACGGTAATAAGTATTTAAGAGTATATATCAAGACAGAGTATTCAAAGGCTAAGATTACTCTAAACGGTAAAATATATACCGGAATAACAGATGATGACACTGTAATAAGTGGTTCAAATGTAGTAAACGGCGGAGATATTCACGGTATCTTGATTCCTGTAAAGGATGGCGAAAGCGTTAAGGTAATTCCGTACGTAGTAACATCAGAAGACGGCAGACATACTTCAAACAATGCATTAAACGTAACAATCCAGTCGATTAATACTAATGCCGATTATGTAACGGTTAATGGTGTAGAAGCATATGGTCCGTTCACTGAGGACGATTCGGATCTGCCGTATTATAACAGCTATATTCCTTACAGTGTATATGAAAAAGCAGTTAATAATGCCGAAAAGACATCGGTTGTTGTTCAGGCGGCTGTTCAGTCGAAGGATACAACAGCAGAACTTCTATGGGAAGATGGCGACTTTGATTATCACGGAAATGATGCTAAATACAACATTCCGTTCAGAGTATCCCACTCATACTTGTTTGACGATGCAGATCCTGATATTCCTCATGTGGTTAAATTCAGAATTATCTCTGAAGCGGGTACAATGCAAGAATATGAATTGAGAGTTTATCTTGCAGATAACACAAACAGAGATGTTGAATATGATGCCGAAAGTGATAATTACAGTGTATGGGTTGGTCCTGCAGGAACAATTAACAGCATACCGCCTGCTAAGTATGATAAGAACACAGGCAGATACACTGTAGAAATTGAAACAGGTATAACATCTGTTGACATGAAGGTAATCGCAGATTATGAATATGCGGGCGTAGATATTTATGACCCATATACATCATCATATACAAATAACTATGAATTACATCAAAAACAAGTACAACTTTCAAATCTTGAACCTAACCAAAACTACACATTGTACTTTAGAATACGTTCACAGGATGAAATGTTGTCAGGTGTTGGTGATGGTAAGGAATACATAGTAGACCTAATCAGAAAGTCTAATAACAGAAAAATTGATCACGTATATGCATATCCTGAAGATAAAACGGGTAAGTTGTTCCAGTCAGTTGTTGAAAATATAACTGTAAACAATCCGATTATCATAAAGAATATAACATACGGTACATCAATCGTTCCTATTGAAATCGGTGCTGATTACTCAACAGCAAGAGTTGGTATGACGATAGACGGTGTAGATACTGTTTCGACAAATCAAACTCTAAAGATAAATATTCCGTTTGACAGTAATGACGATGATGTTGATGAAACAACAGGCGAACGTTCAAGAACATTCCAGGTAACGGTATGGAGTTATGAAGGCGATATTGCTCCTGCATACTACACACTTAAGATTATCAGAAAGATGAATAATCTAAAGCTTAAGGAAATTACACTTGACGGACGTTATGCAGAGCAAGACAGAAACGACCCTTATACATTCAGAATTGATGTAGGGGCAGATGAAACACTTGTAAATGAAATCAAAGCTACTGCTCTGAACGCCGGGGAATACGTAGAATTTGAGAATAACGGATTTGCTCTTTCAAGCAATTCATATTTGAATTATGACGTATCAACAATTCCGACATCGTCATCGGTAACGATTGATATTAAGGTTGGTTCACCTGATTTGCTGTCAGATGGTACAACTCCTGATGAGATAGCAATAACAAAGCTTATTATTACAAAGCTTTCTCCTGAAGAAATGCGTTCTGATTTGAAACTTGATATGTTTGTCAGCGATATTAAGTTAGTTGACAGCTCATATGTAAAGGCTGCAAAGCAGAGCGAAGATAAGATACTTGTAAACGGCAAATATGTTTATACATATAATTACATAAGCTATATTAATCCAACGGCAAATATGGCATATGTTAAGTCACAGACTAAGTCGGCAAGCTCAAAGATTGAATTCTTTACTGATTTTGGTAAACCTGCGATCGCGAGCGGAATGTTGGCAGTTGATACAGAGGCATCAATGTCAGGTATAGATGACATCATATTGAAAGCCAGAGTAACAGCCGGTGACGGCAAAACACAGGATTACACATTGATGATTCAGAAAGCTTCAAGCGAACTTGGTATAGACAAAGTATATGTTGACGCTACAGGCGGACTTTCTACTGAAACTCAGCAGACAACAAGAGTTACAGGTAAGGTTACAGGTTATGAAGCGGGTGTGGAACCTAATACAACGGCAATATCGTACAAAGTTGAAATGCCGATGAATACACACATTGCACAACCGTTTGTATTCGCAATAGACCCATATGCGGTAATTCAGTTCTATGAGTACAGAGATGGTACATATGTACTGAGCAATAATAAACAAATTCAAGGAACGAATGTAAACTTCGCAGGTGCTACAACGGATGCCGCCACTATGGAAGACAGAAATTTATATAAATTCAGATTTAAAGTAACATCGAGAACCAACAACGCATCTCAGGAATATGTAATCAACCTTATTAACAGCCCTGAGGGTACTCAGTTGAAAAATGTTAATATCGGTTTGAGAAAAGAAGGATACAAAGATTATCCTATAGATGAATCTGAAGTAATCTTGAAGAATGCAAGTATAACAGGTCTTACAACTTACTTGGCATCAGTTCCGCAAGGACGTGATACAGCTGTAGTAAAACTTATAAGTGAGAATAAGTTTGCTAAGATATATGTAAACGGTGTTCATCAGAACAGCGCAGTAAATACATATATTGATGATGTAAAACTAAACGGTCGTGTTACGCAAGTTCCTGTAACGGTAGAATCTCCGTCAGGCGCAACACAGAACTATACGATTTACATTGTTCAGTACATCTACAACTTCGATTTGAACACAGTAGTAAATGACGAACTTACAGAAAGAATCGGCGATCCGGTTACAAATGAAGACGGTGTTATCATTTCAAACTATGAACGTCCGACAAAACTTCCGTTCTACTTGAGCGATGCAGATATGCAAATTAATATGGCAGACCCTCAAGGTCATAAATATTACGTTCAGATTGATGACGGTGAAAAGATACTTGTAGATGATACAACTAATGAGCAGACTATTAAATCAACAATTAAGCTAAAAGAAGTTAATTCGATTGTTCAGCTTCGTGTATATGACGAAGACGGATTCTTAATAACAATTAACAATATTTTAATTAAGCGTGATATGCTTGACGCAGCACTTGGAGCAATCCGTGTAAATGACAATGATGCAGTTAAGACAACTCTTGACAGCGGCAAGATTATATATGAGGCATACTCATATTCAGAAGCAGAAAATCCAACTGCTAAAGTTGATATATATGCTGTTGATAAAAACGCCGCAATTACGTTGACGGGTCTTACAGTATCGCAGACATATACATTGGGAGCAGGTAAGGGCGGTCAGCTTACTGCAAACGTAGATTTGAAGGTTGGCGACAACTACTTCTCGATTGAACTTAAGAAGTCGGACGGCAGCCCGTCAATCTATTATACATTACGTATCAAGCATATTCCGGTTGACGTATATCTTGATGATTTGTATATCACAAAGAAGGACAATTCAAATAAGATACCGTTCTATAATTCATCATTTATAAAGACGGTTACAACTTATTCGATTAAGACTGAAAATGATTTACATGAGTATGATGTATATGCAAATGCACATGAAACACATCAGAAACTACTTGACTATGCGAAGACACAAGGCTGGAATCCTAATGATTATGAAACAAGAATCAAGATTACAGACGCAGGCAGTGAGCAAATCGACGATTTGAGTAAATATATTAAGCAGTATGTCAACAGTATGAAGACAGACGGAACAACTTCGGAATACTTCAGAATACCTATTTACTTGAGAGTTCCTCACTACACAAAAACTTATTATATAGAAGTTCATGACCCGAGCGATGAAAACCGACTTGCAGATTTACAAGTTATCGGTTATGACTTGGATCCTGACTTTGATAAGGATAATTATAAGATAAATAAGCCTACAACAGATGATGAAAAGAAACAGGGTATTTATACGGTAAATGTTGAATCAGAAAAGACAAATGCAGACATTTACGCTAAGGCATATCATAATCATGACGGTGCTAAGACGATGGTTACAATTCTTGATTCAAACAAAAAACCGATGAGTAATGCATTTGTTACAATTACTCAGAATGTAAACCTTGAATACGGCGATAATGTATTCTATGTAAAGGTAACAAGTGAAACATCTAAGGAATTAGAGTATGAACTTCATATTTATCGTAAGCCGATAGACGCAAGCGTTAAGTATATCTTGGTAAATGATATGCCTGCCGCATTGCAGCCGGACGGAACGTATGTTGCATATGTAGAGTCAGGTACTAACCCTATAGTTAAGGCTATGGCAAGTGATTCAAGAGCAACAACAACATTGAAGACAAACGGTGCCGCAGATGTTTCGGCAGTTGGTTGGGTAACGTTAAATGTACCTACTGTATCAACTGCAACGGCAAATGTTGATATTAATGTTTCTTTGACAGCCGGTAATGATACAATCAGCAGAGATTATGTATTGAAGTTGATTAGTGTAACGGGTGATATTCTAAGCATCTACATGGATGTTGACAACGGCGACTTTGTAACAGATACAACTCGTCAATATGCAAATCCTATTGCAGCTGTTTGGAACAGTGAAAATAACCGCTTTGAAATAGGTATTCCGCATAATGCGACATATACACCGATGATGAGAGTAACAACTCTTGCCGAAGGTAAGACAGTTAAGATTGGTACTCTTGCTGAACAAAATCCTGATGCGGGAACAACAAAGCAGTTTACCAATAAGACATACTTGATGAATAATCCTCAAGATATAACCGTTACTGTAAAGGATGTTGCAACAGATGTAACCAAGACATATATTGTACACGTAACAAGAATGTCAGGCGATGCAGACCTTATCGAACTTGAACCTGAAAGCGGCGTAGTGATGAAACCTACATTCGATAAGGATGTTCATAACTACGAAATCGATGTAGATACAGCTGTTACACAGGTGACATTTGATAAGATTACAGCAAGCAATAATGCTACAATCAAGCTTATGACATCTACAAGCAACGGTTCAAAGCCGGTTATCAACCATACAAGCGGAAATAGTTTTGTATTTGATAGCTTGACAGTTGGTAACAACATATTGAAGATTGAAGTAACATCTGAAGACAGAATAACAACTAAGACATATACGGTTACAATAAATCGTAAGATTCCTGATACTGACGCTACTTTGGACGACATCAGAGTCGTTATCGACGGTAAGTATTACAGCTTAGTTCCGATGTTCGACAGAGATATTACGGATTACTACTTCATTGTTGAAGGTGAAAATATTAATGATATTAATATTGAAGCAACACCAAGCAGTGCTGCAAGCGATGTGGCTTACAAGATTGACGGCGGTTCTACCACAAAGGGAACAAGCGTGACAATCAAAGATGGTTTGACTGAGAAATCAACAACCGAAGTTGCATTCAATGTATCGGCAAGCGGCGTAGTAATGAAAGAGTATAAGATTACACTTTATAAGAATACTAATGCTAATATCAATCCAAAGCAAAACTTCTTATCAAGTATATCTCTTGCAAATCATACATTGACAATGATGAACAGCTCATCAGATGTAGATTATAACTACTATTCAAATGTAACTAATACGGAAACAGAAGAAGCAATCACAGTAATTCCGAATACAAATGTTACGGGTACAGACGGTAATATGACTGCAACATTGTATGATGTAGCCAATAATACAACCGAAACTATGTTGTCCGGTCAGCCGACACCGGTTAAGCTTGATGCGGGTAATAACTTGTTTATTGTCAAAGTAAGCGATGGCAACGGCAACAGTCGTTACTACTCAATTACAATAAACAGAGCAATAGATAAGAATACAAGCGCATTGCTTTCATCTCTGACAGCAAGCGGTCAAAGTATGACGCCGACATTTGATAAGAATGTGACATCATATAAGATTACTGTTGCAAATGACGTCGATTCAATTAAGATTAACGCTAAATCCGAAAATACAATGTCTGCTATTTGGGTAAGAAGTGAAGCCTTAGATATTGACGTTGATGCGGTTGGTACGGTAAATGCTGATATTAAGCTTGTAGAGGGTAGCAATAAGATTGTTATTACGGTAACTGCTCCTAACAATATTGCAAAAGCAGGCAATAGAACATGGAATAACACTAAGAAGGTTTATGTAATTAATATTTACAGAGGCAGTGAAAATGATAATGCTGACCTAATAGATATTAAGTACACAGCAGGCGGTGTACTCACTCCTATATTCGACAGTGATGAAACAAATTATCATTTGACTTATACTTATGAGCATGAAAATGTTGATTTGATACCGATTGCAAGAACTCCGGATGCTATAAAGGATATAACCGTTACATCAAGCGAAACTTCTAAGGTGATAAGCAGCGGAGATACATTCTCATTGTCACCGCTTGCTGTAGGCGAAACGGTAGTAACATTCATTGTAAGAACAGTAAACGGTACAGAAAAGACTTATACGGTTTCGGTATATCGTAATAAGTTTGAAACTCCGATACCTGAAATGACAGGTTTGGAACTAAAAGACCAACACTTTGATGACTATGCTATAACACCTACATTCGATAAGGATGAACATTCATATTATGCAAGTGTTCCAAGTACATTTGAAAAGGCAGATATTAAGGTAACTGCTGTATCAAATGACCCATCGGATGAAGATAATCTAACGATTAGAGTAAACGGCAGAGTAATATCAAGCGGTACATGGAATAATATCTTTGAACCTATTGAATACGGTGATAACATATTCACGATTGAACTATCGAATACTCAGGAAAATAAAGAGTATTATACATTGGTAATCAATCGTCAACAACCTGACCTTGACCCTAAACTTATCGACTTGGCAGTTAAACAGAACTTTGCATTGTCACCGGCATTTGATCCGGATAAGACAGCATATGAAATTAATGTAGATGAATCAACATCATACATTAACCTTATCCCAACTGCCAATGATGCGAAGATTACTGTTAACAACATTGAAGTTGTAAGCGGTATGGCATCAGAAAATATCGAACTTAAGAAGGGTAAGAATCAGATTAAGGTTGTTGTAACTGCAATAGATAATACAAAATCTCCTGCAGAGTTATCAATAACTAAGCGTGTATATCTTGTAAATGTATATCGTCCTGATTCGGATAACGATAATGCTCTAACAGAACTTGTTCTTAATAAGGGTACAGTCGTACCGGCATTTACAAGAGATGTAAAGAACTATTATGTAACAGTTCCTTATCAGGTAAATAAGGTAACTCTTGAAACAGCTGCATTAAATCCGGGCAGTGTGATTAAAGTAAACGGCACAGAATATACAGGCGCTATGGATATAGACTTGACAGACGGAGTATATAACTCAGTTGCAATCAAGGTATATGCATCAGCTGATGATTCATTGCCTGAAGTAACATACACATTGGATATATTCAGAAAGAATATGGCAGCCGATGTTCCTGACCTAAGCAGCTTGACTGTAGACGGTAAGGACATAATTCCGGATTTCTCGGCAAGAGAGCTTAACTACTACACATATGTAGATGCATCAACAACCCGTGTAACAATAAATGCTAAGGCAGCAAGCAGTTCTGCAAACGTAAGCGGTATCGGAACATTTGCATTGAACGGTAATAAGACAGTAAGAATTATTACAGTCAGAAACGGTGCTACAATGCAGAAGTATTCTGTAACAATCTTGCGTGATACTGCAATCAACGGTATCAGCGGTACATTGAACGGAGATGCGATAACAAACAGCACTCTTGAAACAATAACAGTACCGGAAGGTACAACAACAATTCCGCTTAATATAACTTCAGCCGACAGCGATGCAATAATTACTGTAAACGGCAGAGAGATTGAAAGCGGAAAGGACATTGACTTTACAATGTCAACACAAAAGGAAAGATTCGACATTAATGTTGTAAGCGCAATAAGCGGTATTAACAAGTCGTTCGTTGTATATGCTGAAAGCGATGCAGACAAGCCTTATGAACCGTTCATCAATCATATTATGATTGATCCGACAATCAATCAGACAGGCAAGGATGCAACATTCTTCACAGCGTTTGACGAAAAAGTATTTGTTTACAGTGCCGTTAATGACGGTGCTACACCGTACTTGTTTGCTAAGAGTGATGACCCGGATGTTTACATTGAAGTAATCAATGAAACAATGAGAGATTACTCATTGCAAGAAGGTATGGGTTCATACTTGGCACAGTCTATAGGCGAAAGCGGACAGGCAACATTCACATTCCGTGCAACTAAGTTTACTGAAAGCGGATACGAGCTTATTAATGAATATGTAGTAACTGTTTACAATACAGACGCACCTATCTTAACTGATTTGTGGACAGATAATGCTACTATGAAGACTAAGTTCTCACCGATAGTAAGAAATTATGATGTTGAAATAGGTAAGGATACCGAAGCATTTACCGTACATACAAAGAATACTTATGAAAATGCACAAGTAAGTATGAGTATTGACGGCGGAGCTTATGTAGACGGTGACGTAAGAACATTTGATAAACTTCCTCTTGATACTAAGAACTTTACCGTAACGGTTAAGATAACAGTTGACGAAAAAGACGGAATTTATGTTCTGAATGTAACTCGTCTTGATAAGTTAATTCCTGAGGCATTCCTTGAAAACATTGAACTTGAGGATGAAACAGCTGCAGGCGACGGATTATATGAAATGACTCCTGCATTTGAAGAAAAAGATGCTGAATATTCTGCCAAGGTTAATTACACAGACAATACAATTACATTGACTGTAACAGCTAAAGATCCGGCAAATGATAAACTTGCCGTTACTACAAGCGACGGTAAGGTTACAACGGTAACAAGCGGCACAGCCACTGAAATTACATTGCCGTCAAGCTTCCTTGACAGTGAACATTCAACAGAAACTGTAACGGTAACTGTTGAAAATAAGGACGGTAAGATTGGCAAGTACGAATTGAAGATTACTCGTGATGACAGAGCAAACGGAGATGCAAGACTTGCAAGTCTGACAACCGATAAGTTCGATTTGTCAAAGGTATTTAACCCTGAAATCTTTAGTTATGTTGTTAATATCTCACCTTATGATGAAGATATTACGGTAACAGCAGAAGCTAAAAACCCAACTGACAGTATAGTATTTACTCATAAGGGTAAAAATTCGGCAGAATCAATCGGCAGTGCAAGTGAGAAATTTGAGCTTGACGCGGGTGAAGCTGTAGATTATGTATTCGTAACAGTAGCTGAAACTCCATACACTTATGTAATTAAGATTGTAAGAGAGAACACAGCTTACCTAAGCAACATTATCGTAACAGATACAGTTGATGGAGACGGATACGAAGAACTAAATCCTAAGTTCGATGCAAGTGTAATAAGCTACGATGTTCTTGTAGATCCGCTTGCAACAGAAATCGAATTTACGATTAAGACTACAGAATATAATCCAATCCTAAATATGAGCATTGAAGGCACGCAGGTAGCAAGTAAGTCGGCATCAGAATTAACACATATGTTTGACCTTGCACTTAACCAAAAGTCGTTTACAATCGACTTTGAGATTGTAAGTCAGGTAAGCTCTACGGTAACTAACGGCGGTAAGTATCGTGTAACTGTTACAAGAGATACTGCCGAAACAGTTCCAGAACTTCAAACTTACATAACAGGCAGAGTTCATTCGGTTGCTCAAGGTGACGATACTGCAGAAATAAGAATGTATGACAGCAGCAATAACCTTGTTGCGGTAGATGCAGCAGGAAATACGGTTTACCAAGTTGGTCTGAACGGCAACTTTGAAATCTCGCTTCCTGATGCAGATACATATCATATTGTAATAAGCAGAACAGGTTATTTGGATTATGAAATCACCAACATTGTTTCAACCGAAACTTTTGTGAAAGCTAAATATGACTTTGGTATGATTAGAATTACACCGGGTAACGTTACAGATTATGATGTAAGTGACGGCATCATAGATTATGTTGATATTAACTTAGTAAATGTATTCCTATATAACATTATTATGAATGACTATACAGGACAAATTATTAAGGATTCGATAACAACAACTGAAGACGGAACCAAGGATGAAACTAAGGATACTGATAAGAAAGACGATTCGAGTGATAATCCTGAACCTCCGGATAACGGAGCAACGGATAATCCGTCAACGCCGTCAACTCCTGACAGCGGAACAACGGATAATCCGTCAACACCGTCAACTCCTGACAGCGGAACAACAGATAACCCTGAAACTCCGAGTGAAACACCGGATACACCATCAACTCCAAGTGATGGAACAAACAGTGGTGACAGTAAGGATGACAGTACAACGACTGATACACCTAATAAGGGTGAAACAGGCGATAATACATCATCAGATACTGAAACGGGAGATAAATCCGATAATACAGAAACACCGTCAGATGGTAATACATCAAGTGATAATACATCAAATGGTGATACATCATCAGACAGCAAGTCAGATAACACAACAGACAGTGCGACATCAGACAACAAGTCGGACAGCACAACAGACAGTGCGACATCAGACAGTAAGTCGGATAGCACAACAGACAGTGTGACATCAGACAGTAAGTCGGATAGCAAATCAGACAGTGCTAAGAGTTCAGAATCATCATATTCTGTTTCAACAGCAGTAGCAGGTGTATCTGCTCATACAGAAATCCAATATGGTGATGGCACTAATACAGCCGGCGCTTATTACGAAGCAAATGGCAAGAAGATAATTTCTTGGATTAACTTTGAGGGCGGACGTGTTGAAAGAGCTGATTGTGATTTTGACGGTGACGGCTCAATCACAACAAAAGACCTTCTGTATGCAGGTATGTATTTTGGAAAGAAGACTCCTGTATTGGATAACCAAGGTCCCGACAAAGTCAAAATAAAAGCATATTAATTAGCTTTAAGGAATCGACAGATTTAATTCTGTCGATTCTTTTTTTTGTTTTATACGTTTTATGTAATTTTATTAAACAGTAATAATTGTAACATTTACACAATATACGATAATGAACTGTAAAGAATAAACGGTGTTTTTCTTGAATAGAAATGTTGACTTTTGGTATAAGTTGGTGTACAATTAAAGTGTAGAATTACTCATAATAGGGATAATTGTAGCAGGGAGGGAGAGCATGCATATTGGGAAAAAGAAAATCACAATAAGTGCATTTATTGTGGTTGTTTTTGTATCTGTTATTGTTTGGGCTGCAACATCTTACCCAAATGCAGCTATATCATTCAGTGGCATAAAAATGGTGGCTAACGGTTCAACAACTCAAGGCTTCGTTGATATATCTCTGAAAAATATTGATTCAACTGCAATATCTTATTGTATTGAATATGATAAAAATTACATAGAGCTTTCGGATGTGGCGACGAATACGCCGATTAAAAACCCTACAACTTCTTCGGGAAGTGTCGGATATTCATATGATATTGCTCATGATTATTTTGAACAAAATACTGATGATTTCCCAATCGGAAGCTTTGGTGACTTTAAGTTACCGTCTATGATTGGTGTAAGTATGCCGATTATAGGTATTGCAGATGCCGACAACGGCAGAGCGATAATGAACTTCTTACCGCAAGAAGGTACAACTTCTAAATACATAACTGCGGTAAAAGGTCGTGACGAACATCTTATTCTTGCAAACGGTAAAAATTTAAAACTCGGACGATTGAGCTTTTATATAAAAGACCCTGCAAAGTTTGCAAAGCTTTCAAAAAGCGAACTTAAGGATGTTATTAAAATTTGTACCGTTTTCGACAATGATTACAGTGCAGGACGATACTATTACAGATGATGACGGTGTTCATATAGGTTATATCGACAGCAGTGACGGAGATGTCAAATGGTACTCAAGAGCCGATAAAAATGTTGAGTGTAATTTTGAGATTGAAGCGGCACTTTCAAATGTTAAGGCACTGAATGAGGAGCTGACAGTTACTTCTTATGACATCTATAAGAATGGTACAATAGATGATTTACTTGATTTCATAAATGATAAAATGTCGATTATATCACTCCAATATGCAGACGGTTCCGAAAGACCGGCAGTGTTTAAGTGGGATAAGACGACAAGCAATCTAAGCTCGATTTCGTGGAATCCAAAAGAAGGTGACTATACGGTTGTTCAAAAATACAATGATGATTTTGATATAACCGTTACAATACATGTGACGCCGATTAATTTGATTGGTTTCACGGCAGAAAATGAGAATTTGACGTATTGGACCGGCGCGGCGGATTATCCTACAACAATAGACGATTTGAAACTTGCACCAAAAGCAAAACCGATACTTGATAAATATATTCCAAACGGCGGAGTACCGGAGTTTAATATCGGATGGTACCAGCTTAGCACTGAAACATCGCAGCTGCTTGATATACCTGACGATATCAAAAATAAAGTGGTAGGCAAATATACAATTTTGGGACACATTGCGGATATAAACAAAATATCGATTAATTATCCGTGGCTTACAGTAAAGGACAGCTCTGATGTCAACTTTATAAGAAATGTTGTCGATAACGAGAGTGAGCTTCCAAAAGAGTTGGTGGTTGTAAGTGCTGTCACGGCTGATGACGGTACTTTGACAATAACAGTTAAAAATAAAGATGGGAACACAATTCCTGCAGGTACAACATTTGATGTTAAAATGCCGGGCGGAGAACTTATTGATTCTTCAATGTCGGGTTATAATGTTGTTGTAAATGATGACGGAACGGCAACAATTACTGTAAAGGCTGATATTGCAATAGACTCTGAAAAGAAACTTGCACAGATTATAAACCTTGGAAGTAAAGCCGGTAAGTTTGAAATATCATCAACGGAACCGGGAAAAAATCCGGGACCGTATACTGAATTCAGTTCAAATCCGAGAAAAAATATTTATTTAGACAGCTATACTTTTGATTATTCGGATTTGCAATCGGCAATGTTTCCTATCAAAGCGGGTGTGAGTTTGCCGACAACTGTAACGCTTCCTGTACTTTCTGATTTTGTTGGAACAACATATGATGGATACGACGGTACGGAAATAGGTAAGCTTTCGACCTTTACAGTTGATTCGTGGGATGTTATTGACGGAGACCCTACATTGGTTGGCAGTGTTGTAACTGTAAGGGGTACGCTTTCAACAACGTCATATACAAACTACGGAAATGTTGTAAATGAGAATAATAACACAGTTGAGATTAAGTATTTGGTTGTCAACGGTGATGATAGAGATGAAATTGATGTAATACCCGATTTTACATATGACAAAAAACAAGTTGGGTATGATTATAATGATTTGCAAACAAATTCATTTACTGTTAAAAATATAGGCTCAACCGATATATACGGCTTGACAGCTGCTATTTCTTTGAGTAAAGATGGGAATAAAGAAGCATTTACCATCAGCAAAAAGTTGCCTCAGATTTTACAAAAAGGTGAAAGTGTAGACTTTGATATAACAACTAATATAGGTCTTGATGTAGGAACTTATGAATGTACAGTTTCTGTTATATCAAATGATGGAGTCCTTCGAACGTTTAAAATCTCTTTTGAAGTTACGGAAGCTCCTACATATAAAATAGAGCTTGTTTCTGATAATGTAAATTATGGTAAAGCAGAAACGGACTCGGGATTGTATACTGCAAGTGAAGGTGAAGCTGTTTCAATAACAGCAACTCCCGAAGAAGATTGCGTTTTCGCCGGATGGACCTGTGAAACCGGTAATGTGACATTCGCAGACAGCACATTGGCTAATACGACATTTGAAATGCCGGCAGAAAATGTTAAAATAACGGCTCACTTTAAAGAGTCGCTTGGAGCGAAACTCAGAGCGACAGAACTTATGGTTAAAGATACAAATGACAATGATCAGGATTTGCATGATCAGAATTGGAAAATTGTAAAGTTTGACCCTGTAAAACGTGAGTATTATGTTGCAGTGCCAAATAGTGTTGACAAAGTAAAGCTTTGGTTCAAACTTAGAGATGAAGCAAAAAATGCGACGCTGTCTCTTTCGCGTGAACATAATTCTGTAACTGATACATTGACCACGCCAACGGAGGACGCAACGGATAATTATTATAAGTCGGAGGATATAGAGCTTGACGTCAGCCCTGTTGATAACCTGCTTACATTGACGATGACATATGATGATCCTAATGACGATCCTGATGAAGGCGAAGTTACAAGGTCGTATAAGATTCACGTTTACAGAAAAATAGAAGAGTCCAAATTGATGAAATTTAATTATGGTAACTCGCCGTATGGCTTGATTATGCGTGATACGGCAATAACGGATAAGGCGACGGCTAAAAATGAATTTGACAAAAATGATTATACATTTACTGCAGGATATACGCCGGCAGGTGCAACGGTGGGTGTAAATTATTGCGGTGAAGCTTGGACGTCGGGTGTGAATTATGATTTGGATGATACAGCATTGTTTGTTTTGAATTCGGGAACTTTTACAGACCCGGGATATGAAAGCGTTATTAATTCGATTGGCGGAGCGGTAACCGATGTCACCAAAAAGATAACGGTTAATGTTTTAACGGAAACAAATGCGGCATATCAAGATGGCGGTTCTACGGATTATTCATCTGTCAATGCACAGACAATTAATCTGCCGTCGAGCGGTACAATATCCGAATTAAATGCGGAACGAATCCGACCTGATAAATATGAACTTGTTTATTCGTTTGCAGATTTCGACGGTTCAATCGTTTCAATAAAAAGACCGTTAATCTTGCTTAATACTCTTGGAGATGTCAATAATGATAAACAAGCAGATACAAAAGATGTTTCAAGAATAAGAAACAGATTCAGTGCAGATTTAGCTAACAACACAAATGTTACAGGTTATGATGTTGGCGGATTGCTCAATAGATATCGTATCTGCGATGTAAATAAAGATAGAGCGGTGAATTTGATAGATGCAAATAATATACGTGCTAAAAAAATGATTCAGTTCTATACTAATGATGGAGGTGGTGCGTAATGAATAAGATTCTCAAAAGCTTAGTGTCAGGATTTACGTCACTATCTATGTGTGCTGTATGTATGATTAGTATTCCTGCTATTGCGGATGAATACGAAAATATAGAAACACAGGCAACAAACAGAACTTTGTCTGTAGATTTTATGGGCAGAGGTTCTACACCAAATGATGCAAGCCCCGGTAAAGCAGGATTTAGCAAAGATGATGTAAACTTAACCAATCCGCTTGAATTTTGGGTAGGTATCGGCGTTGAAAATGTAAACGATTTACCGTTGTTTACTGACGGTGTTTATTCGTTAGATGTAGCGTTTGAATATGATCCGAATTACGTAAAGCCGTATTGGGATAAAACAACTGCATCTTCAACTGCAGAACAAAGCTGGAATGATGAGCTGGTAAAGGGAAACCTGAGCTCAACAGGTGACAGCAGTGCTTGGTGGGATGATACACAATATGAGATTACATCTGTTCGTGAATGCGATATAGATACTGCGTTAAATGATAGAGAAAATAGCACAGAAGCTAATCAACGTGCTTTAGACGGCTGGAAAATGTGCTATGTGGGTGTGGTATTTAAAGGGGACTCGCTGTTAAGATTTAAAGACTTGGCAAGTAATTCAAAGCAGTATTTGCTGAAATTGCCTTTCGTTCTTTTGAGTGCTCCCGATGAAACTGCGGCAGACCAGAATCCTACTGTATTGAGTATGGTTCGAGGCGGAGATACGTTTGCTATCGGTTCCGGTAGTGACGGTACAAATCCTTATGCATCATGGTTTGCTACGACACATCCGGCTCCGGATGATACTAACCTTAAAAATTTATTTGATTTCAGCGGCGATATAAGTCTGTTTGGAACAAATGATGCAATAGATAATATAGTTGCGGTAAAACCGGGAGAAACTCCGTCAGATCCGGGAGCGACTCCATCACCGGATACAACTTATTATTTATCATCGGACAAGACTTTACAAGAAGATAAGTTTAAAGCGGAAACTAAAACGTATTATGTAAGTGTTCCTAATGAAACGGAACAAATCAGAATGGACATAAGTTCATCCGAAAAACCGACTGTAACTGTTAATTCGGCAAGCGTAAATGTGACAGCATCAGACGCTAAAAAGTATTCGTCAGATTTATTTGATCTTGCTGAATTGGACAAGACTGTAAACGACGGATATAATAATACGGTTACAATTACCGCAGGTGGAACAACATATACGGTATATATCCGTAGATTGCTGAAACCGAAGATTATCTTAAATCCTGGTAATTCGCCATATGGATTGATTCAGCAAGATGATGTAAATTTCCCTACACAAACAGATAAAGACGAGGCCAAAAAAGCTTTTAATGATTCACATACAACAAATAAAAAGTTTGCTGCAGGAAAAATTCCTACAGGAGGTCAGACAACGATTGCATATACTACTGTTGCATGGGAAGATTATGATACAAATTACGATATGGTTGATGAGACTATGTTTGTTTATGAGGCTTCATCTTTTCATGATGTGGGAGTGAAAGTGTTTGATGAACTTGGTGATGAAGTTAATGATGCGACAATTAATGAGCAATTCACCGCAAAGGTCATGGCGAAAACCGGAGTTCCTTCATATTCAACTACTGAAACAAAGGATCAAATATTTGCTCCAACAGCTGGGGTGTTTGATTTGTCCGGTAAAATTATACGCCCTGATGTATATTTTATAGAATATGAATATAATTATATTGATTTAACTACAAAAACTAATAAAACTATTAAAGCTAAAAGACCAATATGCGTTTTGTCGGAACGAGGAGATGTTTCTTTAACGACATTGCCTTTGTTGAATGCCAATGACGCATCAGAGTTGAAAAATAAATGGACAACTATTGGATCTAAGAATTCTCTTTTTGCTTTTAGAGTCGCAGATGTGAATATGACGACTGTTCCGTTGTTGAACGTCAATGATGCATCTGAATTGGCACGAAAGTGGGCAAGTGGATTTCAAGAGTTTTATACAACATTAAAATAATAAGGAGGAAAAAAATGAAAAGTAACAAATTTATTTCTGTTATATTATCGTTGGCTATGCTAATGTCGATATGTGGAATTCAACCTATAGCATCTGCTTATGATGATACAACAACAGGAATGTCAACCCAAAGAGCTGACGTGTCATATGTTTACTTGGGAAAGTCTACACCTATAAATGAAACAACCAAGTTAGGTGATTTCCCTGGACAGACCCCTAAAGACATAGATACGAATTTGGATGTTGGCGAGGTCGTATGGATAGGCGTACAAATGTCCAATATGACGAGAGTAAAGGACTTACTTGACAGAAATTCAAGCGATAATAATAGCGGTGGTTTGGGAACATTATGTTTAGGTATGGCATATGATTCTGAATATTTAAAACCGGTTGGTAATGCAAGTTCGTTGTTTAATACAAGTAAGATAAGAAGCAATTATCCAACAGACGCGGAGTTTGGTGCATATTATTCAATGACGATGAACTCTGATTTGGTATGGTCAGAAAGAGGCTCAGAAGAAAATTTGTTGGATAATAAAAGCACAACAAATGATGTAATAGTACAAGTTCGTATTAACGATCAAAGTGATGCTGTTGCCAATGACGGTGATGGAGGAAGAGGACTTGAAAGAATGTTTGAGGCTACATCAAATGATGATCCAGTAGTTGTAGCAGCCTTTGCATTCAAAATCTTAAAAAAACCAACTAACGGTTTAAAAGTACTTCAAGCACATTTGGCAGGTGAAAGATTCACTATTGGTGTTGGTTATGATGGTGCATCACCTACAACACAGTGGGTAAACGATAGAACATCAGACGCATCATCTAACTTAAAGAACTATTTTGATTTGACGAATGCAAATGGTGGTGTTATAGATATTTTCCCTAAAACATGTTCAGTTAATTTCTATAATGATGATACATTAACTGCTCCGGCAGTTAAGACTGTGTTGGTTGCTCAGGGTAATACTATATCGACAGATGATATTCCTACAGATGCAGATTTTTCACCGTCAACAGGAATGTATTTTAAAGAATTGAGATATACAACATCAACAACAGCAAATCCTACATCGGATCCTGTATTTGATTCAAATACAACGGTTACAGATGATATCAATGTGTATGCGGTATATGAAGCAGGTCACACGGTTACATTCAACAGTAACTATCCATCAGGTACACAGACAACAAAGGATGTTACAGTATCACCAAAAGCCGGTGCAACGATTGCTGAAGCGCAAAAACCAACAGTTGGTACATCAAGTGATGACTTTGAAATACCTGCTGGTTACACGTTTGGGGGCTGGTTTACACAGCAAAACGGTGGTGACAAAATCGTATTTGATGATGGTACAAACACATCATCAGCAACAGATGTTTCTTCAATCACCGATGTTTATGCTCATTGGGTACAGAATGTAACAGTAACATTCCATGAGAATTATGGACAAACAGAAAACACAACAAACAAAACAATCAGTGCCGGTTCAAGTTTGAAATCAAGTGATATTCCGACATTTACAAGAGCAGATTATGCATTTAAAGAATGGAATACAAAAGCAGACGGCTCAGGCACTACATACTCAAATACACAATTACAGGCAGAAACAATTTCAAGCAATACTGACTATTATGCAATGTGGACACCGGAGAATCCGGACAATGCAGTAACATTGACATTTAGTCCTACAGGATGTGACGCACAAGTAACACCTGCATCTATGACGGTTGTCAGAGGTGATACAATTTACGCATATCAGATGCCTACTCCGACAAAGACGTCAGCAACAGGTGATGCATACACATTTAACGGTTGGTACGGAGCGGCTTCAGAATCCGATACTACTGATAAAGCACCATTTACTTTAACAGATAATAAAACGGTGTATGCACATTGGACATATGCAGGCAGAGATCAGGTAACTGTAACATTTGATTATGACGGTGCAACATCACCTACTGCTCCGACAACTATAACTGTCGGTAAAGGTGATTCGATTGGCGATGCAATGCCAGCAACACCGGTGAAAACAAATTATAGTTTTGATAAGTGGGTAAATATAGCCGATAATTCAGATTTTGATAAGACAACAACAGTAAATTCAAATATAACGGTAAAGGCAACATATAAATCTGATATTACTGTAAACTTTAACATTAACGACGGAACAACTCCGGCAGCGCCATTTGCTACAGACAAAGGTGCACCTTCAAAACCTTATACAGCACCTTCAGCCCCTACAAGAGCAAATTATACATTTGTAGGATGGAATACAAAGGCAAACGGTTCAGGTAAATTCATTACTGCAGCTGATTACGCTACATTGAATGATGTTTCAACAGCTGCCGGTGGAACAAATCCGGTAGAATTGTATGCATACTGGGCAGATGCTCCTGTAACACCGGATAAATTACCGGATAATGAAACACCTAATGATAATGGTGTAAAAGTTACATTTGACAGTAATGCATCAGGAAGTGCTTCATCAACAGTAACGGATGCAAATCCGAAGTATGTATATCCGCATCTTGGAGATGCTCTTGGTACATTGATGCCGGAAGCTCCTACAAGAACAAATTATAAGTTTGTAGGATGGAATACAAAAGCAGATGGCTCAGGTACAACATTTACAGATGCAACAGCAATAACAACAACACTTGACGGTGTAACGGCTAATGGAAGCAAATACAACTTGGTTGTATATGCACAGTGGGATATTGCTGATAATGTTGATGCTAATGATAAAGTAACAATAACATTTAATGATAACAAAGACGGCAACGGTGGTACAAACGTTAAGACAGTAACAATTTTCAAGGGTGACTCTCTTGGCTATGATGTAACAGCACCGACAAACAAAGGTTATACGTTTGATAACTGGTATGAAGGTACAGTAACAGGCGGTTCATTGTCAATGACAACTACGGCATTTGACAAGACAAAGCCAATAAACAGTAATACTGATTACTATGCAAAATGGCTGTCAGATATTACAATCAGCTATGATGTAAATGGTGGTGTAGGTACATATAATGACGTTGTAGGTGCGCCTACAGCAAACTATACAGATCCTGCACAGAATCCTACAAAAACAAATTATGTATTTATAGGATGGAATACTAAACCTAACGGCGCAGGTAATTTTGTTACTTCAGCAAAATATCCTACATTGAATGATGTTTCTCTTGCGGCACAAGGCAGTGAGGCATCAGCTCCTACTACAGTAACATTATACGCATATTGGGCAGCTGCAAATGTAAATCCGGGAGAAAATGTTATTCCGGATGATATTCCTAAGAACAATGGTGTAAAGGTTACATTTGACAGTAATGTTACAGGAAACAAAACAAATGCAGCAGTGACAGATGCAAATCCAAAGTATGTATATCCATATCTTGGTGATGCACTTGGCAATATGATGCCAAATGAACCAACAAGAACACATTATGTATTCAAAGGTTGGAACACAAAAGCTGATGGCAGCGGTGTAACTGTTGATTCGACAACAAAAATAGACCAAGCGACACTTAAGGATGCACTAAAGGAAATTGCAGGTACAAATACTGCATATGAAACAACATTGTATGCACAATGGGATATAGATCCTTCAGTTCCGACATCTGACAAAGTTAATGTTACATTTAACAAGAACTTGGATCTTAATGGTAATGACACATCTCCTCGTGTAATTACTCTATACAAAGGTGATTCAATCGGATACGATATAACAGAACCAACAAACGGTACATTTGAATTTGACGGCTGGAAGACAGCGTTTGACGGTACCGGTACTAAGTTTGATAAGGATACAAAAATAGACGCTGATAAAACTTATTATGCAACATGGTTTAAGTATTTGAAGGTTGAGCTTGTAAATGCAAATGCTGAATATACAGGACAAGTTATTTCGCCTAAGTACAATATTTATCAAATTAAATATGATGATGCAAGCAAAACTACATATACAAAAGTAGCGGACAGCGATATTGCAAAAAATGAAACGCTTCCGGCAGGCTTTACTGCAACTGTAACAGATAAGGATAATGCTACAACAACAATTCAAAATGTCGGTGTTTATACAATAGCAATTTCTATTGATAATGCCGGAACTTATGCAAACGGTTATAAAATCGGTGTACAGGATTCAACATTTGAAGTAACATCAGCAAAACTTACAGTAAATGTAGATCCTGATACTCAAAAACAAAAAGCAGGTTCATCTCGTAAGGACCCTGTTGTCACTGTAGTTGATGCTACAGGCAATACAGTCGGAAAAAGCGAATATGACATTAAGTATTACACATGGACCGACGCAGGTACTGCTCCTGACGGAAATATTCAGAAGAGTGAATTAAGTGAAGTTACTGACATTACAAAGGTTGGTAAGTATGTAGTTGCTGTTGAATTAAAAGCTAATTCAAACTATGTTATTGATTCGGTTAAGTCAACAACAACAGAAGCGGTATTACTTTATGATGGTAAGACAACAGGCTATGCTGAATATACAGATGCCAAAGTTGGCGGAAACATTGTTTATGAAGTACTTGCAAATGACCCTTCGATTAAAGAAATAAAAGCTAATTCTGTCAAGGGTTCAACAGTTGATTCAACTGCATTGCCGTTTAAGGATAGCCAGTATAAGAATGATGTAGCATTTGATAATGCTGAAACTCCTGCAATTAAGGATTATTATGTAAGAGTTCCGGATGTTGATGCTGATAGCATTCAGTTTAATGTAACACTTACAAATCCTGATACTACAACAATAACAGCATCAGACGGTACAACTCTTACACCTACAAAGAATGGTGACGGTACATACACAATTAAGGCTCCTCTTACAAATAAGGGGCAAACTGAAAATACTATCACTATTACAACAAAAGCAGGTACAGATAATGATGCACCGACTCTAACATATACATTCCATGTTCAACAACTTGTTGAAGCTAAAGTTGAATTAAATCCGGGTAATTCACCATATGGATTGATTCAAAGAATGGCTACAGATGTTACAGATCCATGGACTGCAACAAAAATTCAACAGGCAAAAGATGCATTTAATAATTCAGATGCAACAAACAAAACATATGGTGCCGGTCTTGTACCGACAAATGGTCAAACTACATTGAAATATACTGCATCAGCATGGGAAGGTCAAACTAAAAACTATGATACGGATGTAGATGCGATATTTGTATATGAAGCAGCACAATTTACCGATCCGGGTCTTGTTGTGTATGATCAGACGGGTGCTCAGATAGCATCTCCAAATGTAACAAAATCTTTGACATTAAGAAAGATTTCTACAGGTGTGCCAAAGTATACTGCTGATGAAGGAACAATGGTAAATGTGTCAGAGAAGTTAATTGACGGTGTAAATAAATATGATTTGTCAGGAGCTATTTATAGACCTGATGTATATGAATTAAAGTATGATATTAAATATACAGATTTGACTGATGGATCAACAAAACATTTAAATATTATTAGACCGGTAATTGTCTTATCAAAACATGGAGATGTATCTTTAACAACATTGCCATTATTGAATGCTAATGATGCTTCTGACTTAAAGAACAACTGGACAACTTTAACATCAAGAAGTAATTTGTTTGCATTCAGAACAGCGGATGTTAATATAACAACAGTTCCTTTGATCAACAGTAATGATGCTTCAGATTTGAAGAATAAATGGACAAAGGGTTTTGATGAATTCTATACAACACTGGACTAATAAATAGGAGGATAATATGAAATTAAAAAGATTTTTATCAATTTTGATAACAATTCAGATGATTATAGCTACTGTAGTTATACCCAACAGTGCATATGCGTATGATACGTCTAATGCAGGAGCTGTATCATCTTCAAGAGCAAATATGTCTTATGTATATTTGGGTAAATCAGCTAAAGCAACAAAAGGTAATTACCCTGGTGATACAGAAGCAAAACCTTCAGACATTACAGTAGGAAGCTATATTTGGGTAGGTGTACAATTATCTAATCTATCTAAAGTTGCTGATATAATAAAGCCGGAAAAGAAAGGTACAGCGGAAGGCGGTCTTAACATTTTCGTTGCAAGTATGACTTATGATGCTGATATATTAGAACCGGTCACACAAGCAGCTAATATTTTTAACAATACAGTAAGAAAGAATTATCCTGTAAATAGAATATTAAATGATGATGAAGAAGAGGTAGATGACAGTACATTGTATGCTGCAACTGTTATGCCGAATTTGAAAGTTAGCGGCAGTGCGCAAGGTGGAGAACCATCAAAATTGCCATCAACTGCTAACTTGAAAGACGTTGTTATGCAGATTAGTTTGAACGATCAATCTAATCCATATGCACAATTAGGTACTTCTGCAACAAGAATGTTCCAGACTAATACTACATTAAGTGATGATCCTGTGATGGTAGCTACATTTGCATTTAAAGTAAAAGCTATACCGGCAGACGGTACAAAAGTTTTGCAAGGTAATTTAACAGGTGATAGATTTACACTTAATTTTGGCGACCCTTCTATCGCTGAAGGATATATGTGGGTTAACGACCAGACAAGCGATCCAAGCATAAACTTAAAGAATTACTTTAATATCACAAATGCTGCAGGAACAGCCGCATCAGATGCAGTTGTAGATATATTCCCTGCAGGTGCAGCTAAGAAGACAGGTATTTCTGTTAAATCAGGTGCATTTAAGAGTACTCAATATGTAGGTGCAACATTTGATTCAGGTGTTACAATGCAATTCGATTACAACGATGGTTCACACGAAGATCTTGGCACAGGTGATACTGTTACATATAAGTATGGTGCAGCAGGTATTACAGCAGCAGACAATGCAGGCTTGACAGTTGTTCCTACAACACTTACATCAGCAGTGAACGGTAAGCACATATATGCAATCGTTGGTAACTTTATATGCGACCTTGGTGCATTAACAGTTAGCGACGTTAAGACTACAAAGGTTGAAGTAGTAAGCGGAGCTCCTACAACTGCTTATGACGGTACAGCAATTAACTTCAAGGATTTGGTTGCTAAAATAACAAAGAATAATGGCGACACAGTTACTGATATTAAATTTACAAACTTTGAAAATGCCAGTAATGGCTTGGCAATTTACAAATCTAATGCTACTGGCGACGTTCTTGAAAAAGTAACAGCTGCTGACAAATATGCTCACGGCAACAACTACTTTGTAGTAGCAACAACAGACAAAGCAATTAAGAGTGAAACATTTAATGTAGTATCAGATTATGATTTGATTACACTTTCAACATCAACAAATAACAAGATTAAGAGCTCATACAATGCTGGTGATGCATTTGACCCATCTGGTCTTGTTATAGGTGCTAAGAAAGCATCTGAATCAGCGGCTACTGACGTTAAATATGCTGACTTTAATACAAAATTAGGTAGCAACAAGTGGTTGGTTGTAGTTGCTGTAGATGATACAGCTGCAAAGTCTGCAACAGCATCAACAACAACTGTTACAAAAGAAATGATTGACAATAAAAATAAGATTTTTGTTGTTTACACAAATCAAAAAGGTGAGAAACAAGCACTTCAAGTTGCTACACTTGGTGCAAAGAAGATTAAGAGTGCCACAATTAGCGGTGGAAAGACAGCTTATACATATGGCGATAAGCTTAAGACAGATGACCTTAAGTTGAATGTTACATATGATGATAACTCAACAGGCAAAATCTCATATAATGATTTGGCAGCAGCAGGTATTACAGTTAAAATCGGTGATACAGTTGTTAAAGCTGACACTGTTATCACACCTGATATGAAAGATAAGACAGTTGACTTTATCTATGACAGTAAAACACTTACTTCATCAGCTAAGATTACTGTAGCTGCAAAGACAGTTTACTACACAGTATCAGACGCAACAATTACAAAGGTATATGATGGCGGATTAACTATTCCTGCAGATCAAACACTACCTACAATTTCAATTAAGGATTCAGCTACAGCATTTGTAGGTACTGACTCATACACAGTTACAGGTACATTTGCATATACAGATAAAAATGTAG
>OJAL01000239.1_pt1 | contig 47374 bp, 48 predicted proteins | sample 1589301 | NCBI WGS metagenome assembly OJAL01 (sample SAMN03283261) | human gut metagenome | biome: human-associated habitat; material: feces | host: Homo sapiens | place: USA | collected 2013
GCATCTACACCGGCGAGGACATCAAGGAGATCCGCAAGAACGCCATCCACGCCGGCCTGAAGCTGGTGGACTGCCCCATCCGTCATCTGGGCACCGAGAAGGCCCAGCAGCTGTATCTGGCCATCCAGAACTATCTGGCCGACAACGGCGTGGAGATGCTGTTCAGCACCGAGTGCGAGAACATCATTCTGGAGAACGAGGAGTGCAAGGGCGTGCTCATCAGGGGACCCAAGGACGAGGAAGCCCATGCTGTTTATGCCGATACTGTGGTCATCGGCACGGGCCGCCGCGGTGCCGACTGGCTGGAGAAGATCTGCGCCGAGCACCACATCGCCCACAAGCCCGGCACCGTTGACATCGGCGTGCGCGTGGAGTGCCGCAACGAGGTCATGGAAAAGGTGAACAAGGTGCTGTACGAGTCCAAACTCATCGGCTACCCCAAGCCCTGGAAGAACAAGGTGCGCACCTTCTGCCAGAACCCCGGCGGCTTTGTGGCTCAGGAGAACTACGACAACGATCTGGCCGTGGTCAATGGCCACAGCTTCAAGGAGAAGAAGAGCGAGAACACCAACCTGGCCATCCTCGTCTCCCACAACTTCACCGAACCCTTCAACCAGCCCATCGCCTACGCCCAGAAGGTGGGTGAGCTGACCAACATGCTGGGTGCGGGCCACATTCTGGTCCAGCGCTACGGCGACATTCTGGACGGCAAGCGCACCTGGCCCAAGGAGCTGGCGCAATCCAACGTCAAGCCCACCCTGAAGGATGCCGTGGCCGGTGATATCACCGCCGCCATGCCTTACCGCGCCATGACCAACATCATCGAGTTCATCAAGATGCTGGATATGGTCGTGCCCGGCTTTGCCGCCAACGAGACCCTGCTTTACAGCCCCGAGCTGAAGTTCTACTCCAACAAGGTCAAGATGGACGAGAACCTCGACACCAACATCCGGGGCCTGCACTGCCTGGGTGACTCCTCCGGCTGGACCCGCGGCCTGATGATGGCCTCCGTCATGGGCGTGCTCATGGGCCGGAAGCTGGCCGAAAAGGAAGGGTGCTGATCGCACCTTCCCGCCCCTCAAAACGCAAAAAGGACTGCTCCGGTGGAGCAGTCCTTTTTTGTAATTTCAGCGCAGCTTATTCCGGTTTGGAGAATTTGACGGGCAGCGGGTTCTGGCGGGATCCCGGTTTATTTTGGAATGACATGCATTTTCTTGCCAGATTCAATTGATTTTTCACCAAAAAATCGGTATACTATTCCCAGAGTACTGTGCGTTGTGCCCAATGCACAGCGCGCATAGGGAGGTATTGCTATGCACGATTCCCCGGGAAGCGTCGTCACCCAGCTGTGCTCCGGGCTCCAGCTTTACAGCGCCGAACGGCGCATTGCGGACTGCATTCTTGCAGATGTAAAGTGGGCCTCGGTCGCCACCTCTGCGGAGCTTGCAAAGGCCAGCCACTCGTCCGAAGCCACGGTCACCCGGCTGTGCCACAAGCTCGGCTACGCAAATTATCGCAAATTCCAACTGGAGCTTGCGCGGGATGTGCTGGAGCAGCAGGAAACGGAGGCCCGCAAAAGGCCCCCAATGACCCGCTGCATCAGGCCCTGCTCGATCTTCAGAACAACCGTCAGGAGGAGGTTCAGGCCACCATTCAGGCCTTGAACCTTGTCCAGCTGAGAAAGGTGCTTTCCATTCTGCGGGCGGCAGAGATCATTGAGATCGAAGCCAACGGCAGCAGCCTGCCCGTTGCCATGGATGCTTCGCTCAAGCTGGGCAGTCTGGGCAAGCGTTGCATGATCAGCCCGGTGCCAGAAAAGGCACGGTCTTTCGCTTCGGCACTGACCCCAAAAGATGCCCTGCTGCTCATTTCCAGCGCAGGCCGCTGCGAGGCGTTGGAGACGGCCGCCCGCGCCGCCAAGAAGAACGGCACACCGGTCATCCTCATCACCTGCGACAAGCGCTCGGCGCTGGCAGGCCACGCCAGCTATACCCTGCTGGCCTCCAACCGTATCCAGCGCATTGCCAGCGATATGATGCCTTCCCAGCTTTCGGCAGCGCTGGTGGTGGAGGTGCTCTACTACCTGCTGGTGGGCAATTTCGATCTGAACGCAAAAAAGTCCCGGCCGTTCTGGTCGGGACTTTTTGCTGTGTTTAAGCGATCATGCGTTAAAAACGTACTTGTCCATGCGGTGGAACGCCTCCTCGATACGGGAACGGGGAGAAGCCAGATTCATGCGCAGGTGGCAGGGGCCAAAGAACATGGTGCCGTCCTGGATGGCAGCGCCCACATCCCAGCAGGCGTGCTCCACATCCTCAATGGTCTTGCCGTGGGCCTTGCACCAGTCGGTGCAGTCCACGAACAGCATGTAGGTACCCTGCGGCTTGGAAACGGTCACGCCCTCGAAATGCTTCTCGATGTAATCGCAGGCAAAGTCGATGTTGCCGGTCAGCACCTCGCAGAGCTCGTCGGTCCACTCGTAGCCCTCGGGCTTGTAGGCACCGATCAGGGCGTGCATGGAGAGGACGTTCATCATGTTGTAGTGGCTCAGGCTGGACTCTTTTTCCATGCGGTCACGCCACCAGCTGTTGTAAACGATATGGTAGCTGCCCACCAGACCGGCCAGATTGAAGGTCTTGGAGGGGGCATAGAAAGCGGCGGTGCGCTGGCGGGCATCCTCGCTCACAGACTGGGTGGGGATGTGCTTGTTTCCGCTCAGGATGATGTCCGACCAGATCTCATCGGAGACCACATACACATCGTACTTCTTGTACAGCTCCATGGCCTTTTCCAGCTCCCAGCGCTCCCACACACGGCCGCAGGGGTTGTGGGGGTTGCACATGATGGCGGCATGGATCTTTTCCTCTTTCAGGTGCTTTTCCATGTCCTCAAAGTCCATCCGCTACACGCCGTTTTCATCCTTGACCAGCGGGCTGTGGACAGCCTCGTAACCGTTGTTCTTCAGGCTCATGGTGAAGCCGATGTAGGTGGGGCTGTGGATCAGGATCTTGTCGCCCTTGGAGCAGACGCAGTTCAGGGCACTGATCACGCCGCCCAGCACGCCGTTCTCGTAGCCGATGCACTCCTTGGTCAGGCCCTGCACGCCGTTGCGCTTTGCCTGCCACTGGATGATGGAATCGAAGTATTCATCGGTGGGGTTGAAGTAGCCAAACGCGGGGTGGTTGGTGCGCTCGATGATGGCTTCCTGGATGGTGGGCACGGTGGGGAAGTTCATATCGGCCACCCACATGGGGATGGCATCAAAGCCCTCCTTGGGGGCGGCGGGGGCAAAGCCGGTGCCAAGGCCATCCACTGCAATGGCATCCTTGCCGTGGCGGTCCATGATGGAAGTGAAATCGTATTTCATAGCGGTGCTCCTTCTCTCAAAATTTTTATCTGGCCCCACTTTAACACACTTTGCCGCCGGGTGCAAGCAACCAGCACGTTTCCCCGGATATCGTGCGGAAAAATCACGAATTTTTACGGTAATTGCACGCAAAAAGCCGGTCGGCATACGCCGACCGGCTTTTTTATTGGTATTGACTTTCCGGATCAGCCCAGCATCTCGTGAGCGGTCTTGCAGATGGTCGCTGCATCCAGACCGTACAGCTTGAGCAGGTCCCATGCGGGGCCGGAGCAGCCGAACTTGTCCTGCACGCCCACGCGGCGGACAGGGGTAGGCAGCTTCTCGCTCAGGACGGCGCAGACGGCCTCGCCCAGACCGCCGATGACGCTGTGCTCCTCGGCGGTGATGACCTTGCCGCACTCCTTGGCGGCCTTGAGGACGATCTCCTCGTCCAGAGGCTTGATGGTGTGGATGTTGATGACCCGGGCGTGGATGCCCTCGGCAGCCAGCTGCTCGGCAGCCAGGCGGGCCTCGTTGACCATCAGGCCGGTAGCAATGATGGCAATGTCGCTGCCCTCGGTAATCTGCTCGCCCTTACCCAGCTCAAAGTGGTAGGTAGCCTCATCGTGGAACACAGGCACAGCCAGACGGCCGAAGCGCAGGTAAACAGGGCCCTGCATGGCGTAAGCGGCACGCACAGCGGCGCGGGCTTCCACATCGTCTGCGGGGCAGATCACGGTCATGCCGGGCAGGCTGCGCATCAGGGCAAAGTCCTCGCAGCACTGGTGGGAAGCACCGTCCTCGCCCACAGAGATGCCGCCGTGGGTGGCACCGATCTTGACGTTCAGGCGGGGGTAGGCGATCGAGTTGCGGATCTGCTCAAAGGCACGGCCTGCGGCAAACATGGCAAAGCTGGAAACAAAGGGCACATAACCCATGGTGGCCAGACCTGCGGCCACGCCCATCATGTTGCCCTCGGCAATGCCGCAGTCGAAGTGACGGTCCGGGTGCGCCTTGCGGAACATACCGGTCTTGGTGGCGGCAGCCAGGTCAGCGTCCAGCACCACCAGGTCGTCGTGGCCCTCGGCGGCCAGCTCCTTCAGGGTGTTGCCGTAGCTGTCACGGGTAGCGATCTTCTTCACTTCTGCCATCTTACTTGTCCTCCTCTTCCAGCGCGGCGTAAGCTGCATTCAGCTCCTGCATGGCCTGTGCGTATTCCTCATCGTTGGGGCCCTTGCCGTGCCAGTCAACGGAGTTCTCCATAAAGGAAACGCCCTTGCCCTTGAGGGTATCCAGAATGATGCAGGTGGGCTTTTCGTTCTCAGCGTGGAAAGCGGCGATGGCGCTCTCAATGGCATCCAAATCGTGGCCGTTGATGGTCAGCACGTTGAAGTTGAAGGCCTTCAGCTTCTCCTCCAGCGGGGCGCTGTTCATCACGGTCTCGGTGGTGCCGTCGATCTGCAGATGGTTGCGGTCCAGCATAACGCAGAGGTTGGACAGGCCGTAGTGAGAAGCAAACATAAAGGCCTCCCAGCACTCGCCCTCTTCCACCTCACCGTCACCCAGGATGGTGTAAACATTGATGGGCTTACCGGCGTGCTTGGCACCCAGTGCCATACCGCAGGCGGCGCTCACGCCCTGACCCAGACTGCCGGTGGACATATCAACACCCGGCACACTGTTCATGTTGGGGTGGCCCTGCAGGTAGCTGCCAATCTTGCGCAGGGTCTTGAGGTCCTCCACCGGGAAGAACCCACGCTCAGCCAGCGCGGCGTACAGCGCCGGGGCCGCATGGCCCTTGGAGAGCACCAGACGGTCGCGGTCAGGGTTCTTGGGATCCTTCGGATCCACCTTCATCTCTACGAAATAGAGGTACGCCAGCACCTCGGCGATATCCAGGCTGCCGCCCGGATGGCCGCACTTGGCGCTGTGAGTGCCCTCGATCACGCCCATGCGGATGTGGCAGGCGTGTTTTGCCAGGGTAAGCTTTTCTGCATTTGTCATCTTTGGTCCTCCCGTATGAACCTCAGCGTTTGCATCGGATATGATACGCACCCGGGCCGTACGCCCCGATGCGCTATTTCTCAAGTCTATATTATCTATTCTATGCAAAAACGTCAAGGTTCTTTCGTCAAAATGTACATCCCTTGGCAAAATCGCTTGTAAATGTTCCCGTTTTTGTTGAAAATGCAGGGCCATTTTGCCCCCGCAAAACATTTTTGCAGCTTTTGGCCGGCTTGCAATATCATCTTTTGCCGCTGTATGATATAATAAGATGAATTTGTTTGCTTTTTTTTATCATTTTGGGAGGTTCCTATGTCTTTTTCCGCACCCACATCCCGGGCACAGCGCAGCCGCAGGATTTTGCTCTGGCTGCTGTACCTGTATGCCCTTGTGCTGTTCGCCATGCACTTTGTCCGCATTTTTGACAACTCCTTCTGGGGAGATGAAGGGTTCAGCATCGGCCTTGCCCAAATGAATGTTTTTGAAATGCTCCAAGTCACAGCGGCAGATAACCATCCGCCGCTGTACTATCTTTTCACACAGCTCCTATATCATCTTCTGGGCAATCACGGATATGTCTATCATCTGTCGGCTCTGATTCCCTATGGCCTCATTCTGATTCTTGCCTGTACAGTGATTTTCAGACAGTTCGGATTGATTCCCGCAGTTGTTGTTTCCACTTTTGCCTCTTTGACTGATACCGCTATCATGTTCAATGTCGAGGCCCGAATGTATTCACTCAGCGCTTTCTTTGTGTTAGCGGCCTATCTGGCACTCCATAACATTCTTCATTCCGGTAAAACCTCCGATTGGGTCATTTTCAGCATCGCCTCTCTTTGTGCCGCTTATACGCACTACTATGCCCTGATTTCCGTTGCATTTTTCTATCTGGCTCTGCTTTCTCTGCTTCCGCAGGATAAGAGCAGCTTTAAAAAAATCCTTATCACTTATTGTGCCGCAGTGGTCGTCTACCTTCCCTGGCTTCTGGTATTGCTTCCCACTTTCAAACGTGCTGCGGCAGACTGGTGGTCCACCTTCATTCCTTCTCCGATCAATTGTATCGGATTCTTCTTCAATCCTTCTTGGACAGTCCTCATTTTCGGTCTTGCATTCCTTCTTTATTTCACAGCACAGGCCAAGTCGTCCTCTAAATGGCTCTTCGCCCCTGATACGATCTGGCTTTTGACCGGCTTGCTTTCTGCCGCCGGCACCTCCGCAGTCGGGCTGATCGTTTCACATGCCGTTCGCCCGCTTTTTCTCGTTCGATATCTTTATCCGCTCACCGCAGTCGTTTACCTGGTTTTTGGCTTTCTTCTGTCTAAAGTCCGTTGGAGAACCATTCTGTCCAGTATTCTGATTTTGGGAACGCTGGTGTGCAGTCTACCGGATTTCTACCAAACCTATCAGCGGGAAAAGCGCATCGACCTTGCGACCACCCAGTGTCTGAAAGTTATTACCCCCTCTCAGGATGCAGTTCTTTATACAACGAACTACTTCCTAGACTGGACACTCTTTGATTATTACTTTCCGGGACGTGTCCATGCTCAAATCGAATCCTCCAATACTTCTCAGTGCTTCACTTCTTCCGATCCTGAGATCTGGCTCTTTATGGAACATGCGCTTTCTGATGCCGAATTGAATGCAGCCTCCGACAATGGTTATTCTCACACCAATGTCTGTAACAGTACATTTGCAGAAGGCCCCGGTGAAGATTCCTTTTATTACATCTACAAATTTCAAAAATCGGCAAACACCACCCCGTAACCATCCTCATCCGCTGAGCTTGACAAGGCGGCTTTGCATCTGCTATACTTTTTGCACAATTCCCGGCTGAAGCCGGGGCTTTGCGGGCCGAAGCCCGTGTTTCTCCCCGCAAACATTATTTTGAAACAGACACCATGAAGGGGTCTGCCGCTGGCGCGCGTGCTGGCGGCAGGCCCTTTTTTCTGTGCATTTTCAGGAGGAATCATTGATGAATACCAAGACCCGTTCCACGACCCGTGATCTGGTGCTGGCCGCACTGTTTCTGGCACTGACCTTTGTGCTGCCCATGATCACCGGCCATGTGCCTCAGATCGGCAATATGCTCTGCCCCATGCACTTCCCGGTGCTGCTGGCTGGCTTTGTGCTGGGCGGCCCCTGGGGCCTGGCACTGGGCTTTGCCGCCCCGCTGCTCCGCTCGGTGCTGTTCGGGATGCCCCCGATGTACCCCATTGCCATCGCCATGGCCTTTGAGCTGGCCACGTACGGCGCTGTGGCCGGTTTCATGTACCGCAAGGTGCAGCACACCCTGCCCATGATCTACGCCGCCCTTGTCACCTCGATGGTGGCAGGCCGCCTTGTCTGGGGTGCGGTGCGCTTTGTGCTGGCCGGTCTGTCTGGCTCCAGCTTCCCGTTCAGCGCGTTCCTGTCCGGTGCGGTGCTCACTGCCGTGCCCGGCATCGTGGCACAGCTCATCCTCATTCCGTTGATCGTGGCCGCGCTGCAGAAAGCAAAACTGACGGCTTAAAACCCCTGCGGCGGCCGAACCCACACAGCAAAAAAGCCCGGAACCGTACCTGCTATGGCGGCAGGTGGTTCCGGGCTTTTCAGTTCATATTACAGTGTGGCAGCAGCTGTAACAAAAAAGAAGGAGAATCTTCAACCGGCAAATGGGAGAAGATCAGCCGGCAAAGCTTGCATTGACAGCGCGGCGGTTGCTCTGGTTGACAAAGTTCTTCTTTGCGCTCTCGAGCAGGCTTGCAAAAGCCAGGCCAATGCCGCAGTTATCGGACACGCCCTCGGTGACAGTCAGGTAAGCGTCCATCATAGTGTTGTCCAGAATAGCAGTGTTCTTGTTCATCATAATAAATATCCTCCGTATATCGGTAAATGTCATTGTGTTTTTTGGCAGGGCTTCTATCTCCCTGCATCCTCAAAGCGGAACCTTTCAGAACCCTTCGTTCTTTTGTTCCCCTCTCTGAGGATGGCCATATTATGCCACTCAATTATGAAATCGTTTTATAAATTCTATGAACAAACTATGAATTTAGTGATACATTTTTAACGTTCTTTCGTTCTTTGCGCAACTAGCACAAAACGTTTTTTATAAAAAATAAAGTTCTTGTATACATGGACGATTGAAGCCTTGTTTGGAAAGTTTTTTCAGATTTTCTCTCCGTTTTGCCCAGAATTTCTTCTGCAAAAGGGGATACTCTCATGCAAAATCCGTCAGAATCCGTCAATTTCAAACAGGACGAGGGCTTTCCTGTACAAAATGCCCAGAAAAAAGTTCCAAACAAAAAGGCCGCCGTGCCAGCAGCACAGCAGCCTTTGAAAAGCCATTTCAGTTTTGCATCACTTGCACAGGAACGCCGGCAGGGGCTTGCCCTCCTTGCGCCACTGGTGATATTCCGCAGTGGCGGCAAATTCCACGTCACCGGCGGAGTTCAGGGCAGTTTCCACGGAATCCTGCACCACGCCAATGATAAAGCCGACACCGACCACCTGCATGGCGATATCATTGGAGATGCCAAACAGGGAGCAGGCCATGGGGATCAGCAGCAGGGAGCCGCCAGCCACACCGGAAGCGCCGCAGGCACCCAGAGCACTCATCACCGAAAGAAGGATGGCGGCGGGCAGGGACACCTGAATGCCCAGCGTATTGGCCGCTGCCAGCGTCATAATGGTAATGGTGATGGCGGCACCATCCATATTGATGGTAGCGCCCAGCGGGATGGAGACGGAATACATATCCTTATCCAGCCCCAGCTTTTCGCACAGATCCATATTGACCGGGATGTTGGCGGCAGAGCTGCGGGTGAAGAAGGCGGTCAGGCCGGATTCACGCAGGCAGCGGAGCACCAGCGGATACGGGTTGCAGTGCAGATACACAAAGATGATAAAGGGCGAGACGACCAGTGCCATAAAGAGCATGGTGCCCACCAGCAGGAGCAGCAGCCTGCCGTACTGGGTAAAGATGGACAGGCCGTTGCTGGACACGTTGGTGTACACAAGGCCCATGATGCCAAAGGGTGCCAGATTGATGATCCAGCGGACGATCTGGGAGACTGCATCCGCTGTGTTCGCCAGGAACAGCTTGGTGCTGTCCGCGCCGTACTTCTTCATGGCCAGACCGAACAGGCAGGCCCAGAACAGGATGCCGATGTAATTGCCGTTCAGCAGGGCACTGACGGGGTTTGCCACAAAGTTGGTGAGCAGGGTGTTCATCACCTCGCCCAGACCCTGGGGCACCACCTCGGATTCTGCCGCCTCAGCCAGAACGACGGTCTGAGGGAACAGGAAGCTGGTCACCACCGCAATGGCGGCGGCCAGGAAGGTGGTGAGCATGTACAGCCAGATGACCGTGCCAAAGCGCCGGTCCAGCCTGGACGTACCCTGCGCCAGCGCACTGGCCACGATAATGAACACCAGCACCGGGGCAATGCCCTTCAGGGCACCCACGAACAGGCTGCCGAACTCTTCCACCCAGCCCGCACCGGGCACCGCCAGTGCCAGCACCGCACCGACCACAAGGCCGATGACGATGCGCAGGATCAGGCTGGTGGCGTTGTACCTTGCCGCAACCGCTTTCAACGTTTTCATAACTTTTCTACTCCCCTATCCAGATTGTACGCCTATTGCGCACAGTTTTCCCATTCCTCTACACGGAACAAGTACGATTATACGCCTCGCAGGCCAAAAAGTCAAAGATTTTACCTGCTTTTTTTGTTTTTCATTTCAACATATACAGACACGAGCTTTTTTCACTGTCCGTATATAAAATACAGATTCACAAAAAGAGACCGCACCCCGTGTGTTTCGGGATGCGGTCTCTTCCTGTTTTAGTCGAGATAGGACACCTTGCCGGGTACAAAGCCCTGAATGCCCATGCCGGGCGCGTCGGAGACGGTGATGTTCTTTTCGTTGAACACGGCACCGCCGAGGATGTGGTCCTCGCTGCAGAGCACCGGGCCGTCGAGGTCGATCTTGGTGATGATCTTCTTGGCGCAGGCCAGCTCCACGGCGGCGTTGACCGAGATCTTTGCTTCCAGCATACAGCCGATCATGCACTCCACGCCGTACACCTCAGCGGCGGCGGCAATGCGCAGGGCATTGGTGATGCCGCCGCACTTCATCAGCTTGATGTTCACCAGGTCGGCCGCGCCGGTCTGCATGATCCGCAGGGCATCTGCCGGGCTGAACACGCTCTCGTCGGCCAGCACGGGCACATCGGCATGGCGGGTGACATACTGCATCCCCTCAAGGTCTGCGGCGGGCACGGGCTGCTCCACGAACTCAATGTCCAGCCCCTTCTCCTGCATCTGGTTCAGGATGCGGACCGCCTGCTTGGCGTTCCAGGCCTGATTGGCATCGATGCGGAGCTTGATGTCCCGGCCCACGGCCTGCCGCACCGCGGCAAGGCGGGCCACATCCAGCTCAGGGTCAATGCCTACCTTGACCTTCAGGCAGTCGTAGCCGCGCTGGACGGCGGTGCGGGCATCCCGGGCCATCTCCTCGGGCGGGTTGACACTGATGGTGATATCGGTCACGATGTTTCTGCGGGCACCGCCCAGCATCCGGTAAACAGGGGCGCTGTACTTCTGGCCCAGCAGATCCCACAGGGCCATGTCCACAGCGGCCTTGGCGCTGGTGTTGTGGACAAGCGCCTTCTGCACAGCGGCGGTCAGATCCTCAAATTCATCGAGGTCGCGGCCCAGCAGGGCAGGGGCGATATGATCCTGAATGGCACCGAGGATGGCCCCGGTGGTGTCGCCGGTGATAACACCGGTCGGGGGTGCTTCGCCGTAGCCCACCGCACCGGTATCGGTGTGGAGCTCCACGATAACATCCTCAACGCTGTTCACAGTGCGCAGTGCTGTTTTGAACGGCACCCGCAGCGGGGTGGAAATGCGGCCAAGCCGCACCTGTGTGATCTTCATAGTCCCGTCCTCCTTCTTATTCCAGCGGCAGGTTTGCCAGCTTGACAATGGCGTTTGCAATGATCTGGGCGTTCTGCACCAGACGTTCCAGATCGATGCATTCATCGGGCTGATGCTCTGTGACCGGGTCACCCGCGAACAGGGGGCCAAAGGCCACCACGTTGGGCAGCATCTTGGCGTAGGTGCCGCCGCCGATGCACTTGGGCGGGGCATTGTCGCCGGTGGCATCCCGGTAAACCTCCAGCAGGGCGCTGACCAGCGGGGTCTCGGCAGGGTAGTAGAGCTTTTCCTTGTGCACCTGCCCATCCAGCGCCCAGCCTGCGGCCTCAAAGGCGGCCTGCACAGCGGGCTGGCAGTCTGCCCGTTCCATGGTCACAGGATAGCGGTAGTTCAGCTTGACCCACAGATGCTGCGCGTCGCCCTCGATCAGCCCCCAGTTGCAGCTCATGGGGCCGGAGAGCGCATCCTCCAGCCGGCGGCCCAGCAGGCGCTCGCCGTAGGGGTCGGTGCCCAGCTTCTCGGCCAGAAAGTGCACGGCCTGCTTGGCATCCCCCTCCAGCGGCAGCCGGTCGAGGTAGCACACCAGCCGCCCAATGGCGTTTTCGCCCTGCTCCGGGTGGCTGCCGTGGGCCGAAACGCCCACCGCTTCCACCTGATAGCCGCCGGGGACGGCTGTCACGGTGATGTGCTCCGCATCCGGCAGGGAGGCCCCCGCCGGGGCGGTCAGCACAGCGCAGGCGTAGTCCGGCACCACATTGCCGGCCACGCCGCCCTGCACCCTGCTCAGCTGCCAGGCCCCGGTCTGGTGCAGCTGAACAGCATAGCTCTCGTTCAGGATGCCCTTTTCGCCGTTGATGAGCGGATACTCGCCGTCCGGGGTGAAGCCCAGCACCGGGATCTCCCCGCCGTGGGCCTTGTAGTACAGCACGTCCCGGTCGTTGGTCTCCTCGTTCAGGCCGAACAGCAGCCGGACACGGCGGTTGAGCGGAATGCCCAGATCCCGGATGGCTTTCAGCGCGAACAGGCTGGCCACCACCGGGCCTTTGTCGTCAATGGAACCCCGGCCATACAGCCTGCCGCCCTCGATCTCGGCGGCGTAGGGCGGGTGATGCCAGCCCTCGCCCTCGGGCACCACGTCCAGATGCCCCAGCACCGCCACCATCTCGTCCCCGGTGCCGATCTCGCACCAGCCGATGTACCGATCCATGTCGGTGGTCTCAAAGCCCAGCTCATGGCAGAGGGTCAGCGCCTCGGCAAAGCAGGCATCCACCTCCTCGCCAAAGGGCTTGCCCGGCAGCGGGTCGGCCTCCACACTGCGCCTGCGCACCAGCCGCTGGAGCGCCGCCACCATCTGGGGCCGCAGCGCCGCCACGGCCTCGTTCAGTTTTTTGTCCATACGTTCCACCCCTTTTGTGATTCATTTCACAGCTTGTATTATAGAACGATTGCCCCCGCTCCACAAGCCCCCAGTTCCACGAAAAAACGCCCCCGGATACTTCATCAGAAGTATCCGGGAGCGCTCGGTTTCAATTGAAAATTGTCAAATCCTATGATATACTGTTTTTAATGCTGGTAACAGCAGGAAAAAAGGTGCTGTCTGCAATGCAGGTGGTCATGCTTCTCGCTCCTGGTGTGCTTACAACGCCGCGCAAGCGGCAACGTTGCTCCGGGAAACGGAACTTTTTTGATTTTGTACCCTTTCCCGGAGCCTTTCAGGCGAAGGGAGGGATGTCGAATGTCTCTGACAGAAGTTTGTGCTCTGTTGACGGTAGTGATCAGTTTGCTGGCGCTGCTTGTCACCGTTGCGAAAGCCGCATTTGATGCTGGCTGGAAGATTTCTCACGAGAAGAGCGATAAAAACAAAGAAGATTGACCGCCACAGTTCCCCAACTCAAACGGTCAATCTTTTTTGATCCACTAGAAACGGGAAGCTGACCAAACATTGCTCGTCAGCACCTTTTCTATTTGTAGTATAGTCAATTTTAAACGATTTGTCAAGGGATTATCCACCACTGTCAGACTGCCGTCTTTTTTGTTCCACAAGCCCCCAGTTCAGTGGAAAAGGCTTGACCTCTAGCAGTAGGTACGTTATCATGTATATTAAGAGGTGATGCACGATGACGACCACCAAGGATGGCAACGCTGTCCTGCTTCCCGAGGAAGATTACAGCGGCATTGTGGAAACGCTTTATCTCGTCTCCGTGCCGGGAATGCGGGAAAAGCTCATGGCGGCCAAGGCCGAACCACTGGAAGATTGTGTTGACGAATCGGCTGTGGAATGGCAGCCATCAAGATTTTAAGCCTTTGGACACATTACGAAAGATGACCCGAAAACGGACTGTTTTGCAGTTCGTTTTTTTTTTTCAAATTTTTTTGAAAAAGGGTGAAAGGATTCCGCGCGGCGTGTATTTAAGGAAGTAAGAGCATCCATTTTTGCCGGAGCTCCACTTCCGGCCCAAAGAAAGTGAGGGACCCCCTATGAAGAAACGACTTATCAGCCTTCTGGTGGCGCTGTGCATGGCGGTAACGCTCCTGCCTGTGTCGGCAATCACAGCGTGGGCGGAGGAAGGCGGCTCCAACTTGAAACCTTTGCGATTTAGGCAAGGTTATCCGGTTCTCGATGATATAACTCCTACAACCAATTCTGATGGGCACGAAATTTATACCGGTAAGGACTGGAGCTATGATGCTACGGCTAAAGTTTTGACCATCGCCCCCGAAAACCCTACTACCTATGATTTGAAAGAGTGCGGAAACATCCGTCTGGATCCAAAGAGTATTTTATGTTCTGCCATCATAAGGAAAAACGCAGAGATTGTAAATGGTAAATTTTGGAACGCCGGAAATCCTGGTTCCAGTATTACCAATGATGGCACTATAACGAGTGGCGTTTACTCAATGCCCGTTATAAATCATGGTACAATTACCGGCGGCATGTTTAATTCTACCGTTACCAACACTGGCACCATAAAGGGCGGCATTTTTCATAAAAAACCAGAGAATGGCCAAGTCGCTGACGGCTATACCTTGAAAGTGAATTCCCAGCAGAATGGCAGCTATGAGAGTTACGATGCAGAAATCAGTTATTTCGGCAACAGCGGTTATGTCATTCCCAATTCCGACCATGATACCAGCATCACCATCTATATTTCTCTTAAAAACAGTCAAGCAGTATTATTTCCTATTGATGTTACATTCGGAGACTCAAACGACACACATTGTTTGTTAGAAGATTGGGCACCAAATGCAAGTCATCACGATGATGGTATGGGTTCTTTTTCTGTCACTTTTACCGCACCACACGCCGATGCGGACACCGTTACCCTGAGCATACTGACCCGGCTGGTGATCGACGAAAACGGCTACCCCGTTGGCACCGAAGGCGGCACCCAGAATTACAGCGGCAACGGCTGGAAGTTTGAGAATGGCACACTGACGCTGGAAAGCGGCCGTTATGATTTCTCCGGTGAGGAAAACGCACTGAACCCCCTGAACCCGAATGTCCAGTTGGTGGTTGAATCCGGTGCCAAGCTGACCGGCGGCGCAGCTGGAGATGGGTCTGGTGTCACTTGGCAGCTGACCGAAAACACGGATGACCCGAGTACTTATACGTTGACGATTCGCGGCAGTGGTTCAATGAAAAATTTTCCCTTTGGTAGCGATCAGCCATGGTACAGCTTCAAGCAGCAAATCACCTCCGTTGTCATTCATCCCGGCGTAACTTCGATTGGAGAATGCGCTTTTAGCTGGTTTCCTAAGCTAACTCATGTTGATATTGCAGATAGTGTAATATCCATTGGCGAACAGGCTTTTTTTAAGTGTTCCAGCCTCACTAACATTACAGTTCCACAAAGTGTCACATATATCGGTGTGAATGCCTTTGAGTCTTGCACCAATTTAAGCAGCATAACACTTTCAACAAATAACATAACTTCTATCAGGCCTTATACTTTTTCTGGTTGTTCTGAATTGAGCAGTATTGTAATCCCCGACGGCGTAACTTCTATCCAATTGGGTGCTTTTTCTAACTGCACTAAGCTCACCAGTATCACGATTCCCGGCAGTGTAACTTCAATTGGCTCGAATGTTTTCACTGGTTGTACTAGCCTGAATGACATCCGCTACTCTGGCACAAGTGAAAGCGTTATTTCTGCTCTTTCTGACTATGTCCCCACTCTCGTTACCTTCGACTATGGCGACAAAGTGCCTGAAGCAGAGCGGATGATAACAGTATCCGTCAAAACGGGCGAAACATTGACAGCTCCCACCACCCTTCCCACCGTTTCCGGCTACAAGTTCAAGGGCTGGCTCACCAAAGATGACGAGCCGTATGATTTCACTGGCGCTCCCACCGGCCGGTTCACCCTTTACGCCAACTGGGAGAAGATTCCCGAACCCAAACCCGAGCCCGAACCCGAAGCCCCCACCTACACCCTGACGGTGAAGGGCGGCACGTTCACCTACAACGGCGGCGAAGCCATGACCAGCGCCAGCGTGCCGGTGGATGCCGAGGTCAAGGTGACGCTGAACCAGAGCGCCGTGCCCGAGGGCATGGTGTTCGACCTGTGGGCCATGGATGAAGCCAGCCTGCTGGGCAACCTGGCGGTCGCCTACAACCAGGAGAGCTTTACCATCCCGGCGGGCAGCGTGGCCAAGGACAGCACCGTGACCGTGGAAGCCCAGTACCGGGATGCCACCATCGAGAGCGAGCCCAGCATTCTGGGCACTGCCGCCATCATCGGCGTGGCCGGTGCAGGCACGGCGGTCATCGTGTGGCAGGGCTACCGCATCGGCATGGAGCTGTACGAGAAGTATTTCCAGCCCACGCCGGAAGAAACTGCGGCAGAGCAGCCCGCCCCGGAAGCTCCGGCAGCAGCTGCCGCTTCCTGAACGCAGGCGCACCCGCTCCCTTCCACGCCTGACAGAACTGCATAAAAACAGCGCCGCTCCATCGTTTCCGGTGGGGCGGCGCATTTTTGCGGTTCAATCCCGGCGCAAAGGCAGGGTAAGGGACATTTTCTGGTAGGCAATGCGGGGCGTGCCATCCTCCACATGGATGATGCCGCACTTGGTAAAGCCGTTTTCTTCCAGCAGGTGCTGCATGATCTTGTTGTCGGCGTGGGTGTCGGCCCGCAGGCTCTCGCAGTGCTCCAGACACCAGGTGATCACAGCGGCGGCAACGCCGGGGTGCCTGCCCGCCGAAGCCAGCCGGTGGATGGTGCCGTAGGGCAGGGTATCGTTCAGCCACTTGCCATCCTCGATCCGGGCATAGGTGGGGTCCGGGCCAAGGATAAAGGCAAACACGCCCTCCAGCTCGCCGTTGACAAGGTAGAGGAACAGCCGGTTGGAATCAATGTCCTCTTCCAGCAGCTCCTGCGGCGGGAAATGATCTCCCCACTGGGTGGGGTTGCCGGAATCCGCCATCGCCTGCCGGGCGCGGGCATAAATTTTCAGGATCGCATCCAGATCTGCACGTCTTGCTCCACGAAACATCTTCATCCAACCTCTCTTCCGGCAGGCCGCTGCCCGCCCTGATCGTTCTGCCTTAATATAACACAAAACGGCCCTCTCCGTCAAAGCCTGCTGCAAAGGCGGAGAGGGTCGTTCACTGATGCGCTTATGTGCGCTGGCTGCGTGCCCGGCGGTACTCCCGGGGGCTCTGGCCATACCGCTCATGGAACAGGCGGTAGAAGTAGCTGGTGTTCTCGTAGCCCACCTGGGTGATGATCTGCTGGATGTTCAGGTCGCTGCGGCGCAGCAGGCGGGCGGCGGTCTCCATCCGGTGCTTCTGCAGCAGCTCCTTATAGGTCTTTCCGGTCTGGGCCCGGACGCACTCGCTGACATACGCCAGCGAAACGCCGTAGCTGCGGGCCACATTGGAAAGGCTTGCTTCGCGGTAATTCTGGGTGATCTCCTGTAATGCCGCCTGGACCAGCGCTTCGCGGCTGACCGCCTCGCCGCGCGTTTCCAGCGGGAAATTCTTGGTCTGTACCATAGCGTAAAACCCTCCGTTGCGGCAGCGGCGGGCGGGGACAGGGGGATGCCGGACACCCGCCGCAGCCAGTTCATCAGGCTTTCTGGGGAAGCCTTTCTGCCTATAATACGGGCGGGTCACAGAAATAATTGCAGGAAGCTCAAATTTTTACAGAAACAAAAGATCAGAACATATTTTCGTTATGATAACGCCCGCTGCGGACGAACTCCACCCACTCGGCCAGGTTCACGGCGTGGTCGCCGATGCGCTCCAGGTACTTGATGACCATGAGCAGATCCAGGGCGGCATCCACCTTGCCGGGGTCGGCGGCGATCTCCTGCGCCAGCGTATGCTTGATGGCGTTGAAATCGTAGTCCACCTCATCGTCGGCGGCAATGACCCTGAGGGCGGCCTGCTCGTCCTCAGAGGTCAGGGCATTCAGGGCATCCAGGATCATCTTGTGCGCCTTCTGGCCCATCTTGATGGCCTGGCTCACAGCAGGGTCGCCCTCCTTGCGGACAGTGACCAGATGGGGGATGATCTCCGCGATATCGGAGGCATGGTCACCGATGCGCTCCACATCCGTGACCACCTTCATGGCGGTGGAGATGCGGCGCAGGTCGCCTGCCACCGGCTGCTGGCGGAGCAGCAGGGTCATGCAGCGGTGCTCAATGTCCCGCTCCATGTTGTTGATGCGGCCATCGCCCTGCGCCACGGCGGCGGCAGCCTCGGCATCAGCGGTGCAGAGGGCTTCCATTGCAGCTTCCACGGCATCGGCAGCACTCTGACCCATCTCGGTCAGGGCTGTTTTCAGGGCAGCAAGGTCGTTTTCGTATTGTGTACGGTTGCTCATTGCGTTTTTCTCCTTAGCCGAACCGGCCCGAAATGTAATCCTCGGTGCGCTTATCCTGCGGGGTGCTGAAGATCTGCGCCGTGGGGCCGGCTTCCACCAGCTCGCCCAGCAGGAAAAAGGCGGTGCGGTCGCTGATACGGGCTGCCTGCTGCATGTTATGGGTCACGATGACCACGGTGTAGTTCTTTTTCAGCTCGCTCATCAGCTCTTCCACCTTCATGGTGGAGCCGGGGTCCAGGGCGCTGGTGGGCTCATCCATCAGCAGGACTTCGGGCTTGACAGCCAGAGCGCGGGCAATGCACAGGCGCTGCTGCTGGCCGCCGGAAAGGCCCAGAGCGCTCTTTTTCAGGCGGTCCTTGACCTCATTCCAGAGGGCGGCACCCTTCAGGGAGCTTTCCACCAGCTCGTCCAGCTCTGCCTTGTTGTGCACACCGTGCAGCCTGGGGCCGTAGGTGATGTTATCGTAGATGCTCATGGGGAAGGGGTTGGCCTTCTGGAACACCATGCCCACCCGGCGGCGCAGCTCGGTGGGCTGCATCTCGCGGGCAAAGATGTCCTGCCCTTTCAGACGGACATCGCCCTCGATGCGGATCCCGGGCACAAGGTCGTTCATCCGGTTCAGGGTCTTCAGGAAGGTGGACTTGCCGCAGCCGGAGGGGCCGATAAGGGCCGTGATCTCCCGCTCGCCCATGTCCAGCGAAATATCTTTCAGCGCCTTGAAATCCCCGTACCAGAGGTTCAGGTTTTGGGCTGTGATAATGGGTGATACGTTTTCCATAGTTTTCCTCTTGTATTGACTCCCTCAGTCGCGGCTATGCCGCGCCAGCTCCCTCTGAGAGGGAGCCTTTTGCGTTGCGGGCAGGATAAGCCTCCCTCCGTGAGGGAGGTGGCATCGCGCAGCGATGACGGAGGGAGTTATCTACTGCTTCTGTTTCAGTTTGGTTTTGGCCAGCCGGGCTGCCAGATTGATGGCAAGCACCAGCACCAGCAGCACTGCACCAATGGCCCAGGCGGAGTCGAAATCGCCGTCCTCAAAGGCACGGAGGTAGAGCAGCACCGACAGGGTGGCACCGTTGGAGGTGTAGGCCTTGAGCACGCCGTTGGCAATGACTTCGGCGGCACCGGCGGTGAAGAGCAGCGCGGCGCTTTCGCCCACGATGCGGCCCACGGCCAGGATGCAGCCGGTCACGATGCCGTCGATGCTGCAGGGCAGCACGATGGTGCGGATGATGTGCCACTTGCCCGCGCCCAGACCCAGCGCACCCTCACGGTAGCCCTGGGGCACCGTTTTCAGGGATTCCTGGGTGGTGCGGATGATGGTGGGCAGGTTCATAATCACCAGCGTCAGGCTGCCGGAGAGCAGGCAGGTCTGGAAGCCCAGCGTCTGGGCGAACACCAGCATACCCACCAGACCGTAAATGATACTGGGGATGCCCGCCAGCGTCTCGTTGGTGAACTCGATCACTGAGATGACCTTGCGGTTCTGGGCGTACTCGGTCAGGTAAACGGCCGCGCCCACACCCAGCGGCAGTACGATCAAAAGCGTCAGCAGGATGACATACAGCGTGTTGAGGATCGCAGGCAGGATGCCGTCCGTGCCCTTCAGCACACTGGCGGTGGTGGTCAGGAATTTCCAGCTGATGTGCGGGATGCCGCGCACCAGCACCATGCCCAGAATGCCCGCCACCAGTACGATGACCAGCACAGCCGAGGCCCAGACCAGAGCGTTCATCACGCGGTTCCAGGTGCGGCGGGAGGCAGAAGCACTGTTATTCATCGCGCTTTCCTCCCTTCAGCACCACATTGAGCAGGATATTGATGCCCATGATAAAGACGAACAGCACCAGCGCAATGCTGAACAGCGCCTGTTTCTGCAGGCCGCTGGCATAGCTCATCTCCTTGGCAATGGCAGTGGTCAGGAAGGTGACGCTGCGGAACAGGCTGTCCGGCATGTTGGGGCTGTTGCCAGCCACCATCATCACGGCCATGGCCTCGCCGATGGCGCGGCCGATGCCCAGCACGATACCGGCGGCAATGCCGCTCCTGGCAGCGGGGATGCTGACCTTGAACCAGGTCTCGGCATCCGTTGCGCCCAGAGCCAGGCTGCCCTGCTCATACTCCGGCGGCACAGCGTTGAGCGCTGTGACCGACACCGACACGATGCTGGGCAGGATCATCACCGCCAGCACCACGATGGCGCTCAGCAGGCAGGCACCGGAGGCCTTGCCAAAGGTCCCGGCCACGGCGGGCACCAGCACCTGCATGCCCAGCAGGCCGAACACCACGCTGGGGATACCGCTCAGCAGCTCAATGGCGGTCACGACCACGGTGCGCACCTTCGGGCCTGCGGCCTTGGAGAGGAACACCGCCGTCAGCAGGCCGATGGGCACACCGATCACGGTGGCACCCAGCGTGCCGTAAACGCTGGACAGGATGAAGGGCAGGATGCCGTAGGCCGGGTCGGCAGCGGTGGAAGCCCACCGGGTGCCGAACAGGAACCGGAGCAGCCCGATCTTCTGGATGGCAGGCACACCGGAGATGACCATGTACACCGAGATCAGGAGCACACAGCCCACCGCCAGAATGCCGCAGAGGAAGAAGATGAAGTTCATCACCGCTTCCAGCCACTCAGCAGGGGTTCTGGGAAGAGAAATCTTTTTGTTGTTCATAGCATCATTGCTTTCCGCAATTACTCATTCACAGGAACAGCACCGGCAGTGCGGATCAGGTCAGCAGCATCGGCACTGGTGGCAAAGTCGAAGAAAGCCTGTGCCTGCTCAGACAGAGCGACAGACTTGTTGGTGACGAACCCAAAGGGACGCTGCACCTCGTAGCTGCCGTCCTTAACGGTCTCCTCGCTGCACTCCACACCGCCAACGGTGACCATCTTCACGGTGTCGCCCACAGCGGACAGGGAAGCGTAGCCGATGGCCAGGGGGTTGGCCTCCACAGCGCTGATGACAGCGCCGGTAGCGGTCAGCTCCTGCGCGTACTTGCAGCTGTCCTTGACATCCACGATGCTCTCAAAGCCATCACGAGTGCCGGAGCCAGCCTCACGGCCGATCAGAACGATCTCGCCGTCGTCGCCGCCAACCTCAGACCAGTTGGTGATCTCGCCGGTAAACATCTGTTTGAGCTGGTCAACGGTCAGGTCCTCCACCTTGCTTGCATTGTTGACGATGATGGCGATGCCGTCCAGAGCGATGGTGGTGCCATCCACGTCAGCCTTCTCGTCGTCCTTCAGGGCACGAGAGGACAGGCCGATGTCCAGGGTCTTATCGGTAGCACCGGTGATGCCTGCGCCGGAACCGGTGGGGTCGTAGCTGACAGTGACACCCGGCTCAACCTCAGCAAAGCCTTCGGTCAGGGCAGCGATGACGTTCTTCATGGAGGTGGAACCACCGGTAGCAACGTTGCCGGACAGAGCAGCAGCGGTGGAAGAAGCAGTGGAGCCTGCAGCGGCAGAGGTAGAAGAAGCTGCAGCAGAGGAAGCAGAACCGCCGCAGGCGGTCAGAGCAGCAGCGGCAGCAACTGCACCGCAGACAGTGAGAAACGAACGACGCGTGATCTTTTTCATAATATTTGTCCTCCAAACATCCGGGCTTTCCGTTCCCGGCTCTTGTTTTCGTGTTTTCCTTGGGTACGGCACTATTGTATCCCAGTCGGTAAGCCGCTTCGACCACAAGCGGGAAAAATCGAGGTAAATTGTTTGGACATATTTTGGCCCCAATGTAAAATTTGGGCGCAAAAAAGCCCGGGGTGCGGGTGCACCTCGGGCTTTTTGGGGGATATCAGACTTTATCGACAGCGGAGACTGTCACTTTGCCGTCACTCGTCAGAGCAAACTCAGCTGTCCTGCCTTGCAGGGTCACATACATCTTGAAGGGTACGCCCTGCTTAAAAGAACCGTACCCACTGGCCTTTGCACGGAACTGCGGCACATAAGTCTTTGTCAGTTTAGAGGAGATTTCCTCTTTTCCATTGGTCAGTTCCAGCGCGGTCTTATCAATTTTTGCCACAAAGACACCGGCAAAATTGTATTTGATCTCGCTGGCTGCACCATTGTACCGAATCCGCACATTGGGTTTGCAGAGGTAGCCGTTGGCGTTCTCATTGCCCACGACCTCATCACCAGTGATGGTCATGTTGCCGGTCATGGTCACTTCAAACTCACCCAGCCCGATGGTTGCGGACGGGATCTCGCTGCCTCCCCCATCGCAGCCGGTGAGGACACCAGCGGCAGAAGCGGCCAGCACAGCGGCGGCAGATGCTTTCAGAAAATCACGGCGGGAAAAAACATTACGCATCAGAAATTCCTCCCATCTCAGATCTGGTTTGTTCCTATTACCATAGTACCATATTTACCCAGACTGTCAAGGGACAGAATTCAACCTCTCAGAACTGCACCTCCACGCCATCGGGGCGGTAGAAGGTGACGTTCCTGCGCCACTGGGGCTCGCCCATGGTGCGGCGGTAGCAGTCTGCCAGCTGCCGCACGGCTTCCTCGGGGCTGCGCACCTTTCCGCCGCAGCAGGGGAGCACCAGAACCCGGAACCAGGCATCAAAGAGATGCTCTGTCCAGCCGGTGTCCTTGGCCCCGCACCGGGCGTAAAAGCCCAAGCGGCGCACAGCCATGGCCTCGTCCTCCGCTTTTTCGGGGCACTCCGCTTCAATGAGGATAGCCTGCGCGCCCTTCTCGTGGTCAGGCAGGGCGGCAAGCAGAGCGGCTCCGATGCCGCCGGCCCGGTATTGGGGCAGAACGGCAAAGTAGTCCAGCTGGCTCACCTCACAGCCCACGGGCCGCACCATCAACAGATACGCCACCAGCGCGTCGTCCTCGTACACGCCCCAGGTGTGGGCGGTACCGGCGGCCTCGCTGTTCAGGATCATGCTCAGGGGCTTCAGCTCTCCGGCAGGAAAATCCCGGCGCATCTCGTTCAGGTAAACGTTCGTCAGCTCTTCGGCGGTCAGCAGCCGCCAGGTCAGGTTCTCGGGGTTCATACGATACGGGTTCCTTTCTGGTAGACCGCCTGAATATTCAGTTCCTTGTCTGCCAGGATCACATTGCCGTAGCGGCCTGCAGCCAGACTGCCGTAATCATTGTCGATGCCAATGCTCTTGGCGGGGTTTTCGCTGGCGGCGCGGACAGCGCTTTCCAGCGGGACGTTCATCTCCAGCACGGCACGCTTCATGCAGTCGTACAGGCAGGTGGCACTGCCCGCAATGGTGCCGGGGTGCTCGGTCAGGGTGGCGCGGGGGCCGCTGACCGTGACCGCCTGACCGCCCAGGCTGTACTGGCCATCGGGCAGGCCGCAGGCCATCATGCTGTCGGCGATCAGGATGACATGGTCATCCCCGAAGGTGTTGAAGGTGAACCGCACCATGGCCGGGTGGATGTGGACGTTGTCGGTGATGAGCTCCACCTCCGCGCCCCGTTCCAGCGCCGCAATGATGGGCCCGGGCTCCCGGTGGGTGATGCCGGGCATGGCGTTGTACAGGTGGGTCATGTGGGTCGCGCCTGCGTCAAAGGCGGCGTTGGCGGTGTCGTAGCTGGTGCAGGTGTGGGCAATGGAGATGCGCACCTCGTCATGGCAGGCAGCAATGAACTCCAGCGCACCCGGCTCCTCCGGGGCGATATCCACCAGCTTGATCAGGCCGTTTGCCCGCTTCTGCAGGCGGCGGAACATTGCAACATCTGCCTTGTGGAGATACTCCGGGTTCTGGGCACCCACCTTGTTGGGGCTGATGAAGGGACCCTCCATATTGATGCCCACAAGGTCTGCACCTCTGCCGTTTTGATGGGCGGCGGCAGCATCCATCACACCGTTCAGGATTTCTTCCGAGAAAGTCATGGTGGCAGGGCAGATGGCCAGCACGCCCTTACCGGCCTCGAAATCGGCCAGGGTCTGGATGGCTTCTTCATTGCCGTCACAGAAATCCTTGCCCATAGCACCGTGGAAGTGGATGTCCACCAGGCCCGGCAGAGCGTAAGCGCCCTTGGCATCCACGATCTCTTCGCCTTCCTCCGGCTGTGCAAAGGGCACGATGCGCCCCTCCCGGATGGTCAGGCTCCCCTCCTCAAAGGTGTGGCGGGGGGTATAAATAAGCGCATTCTTTATAATCATATTCTTATTCTCACGCTTTCCTTCGTGCAACCTCTCAGTCGGGCTTGCGCCCGCCAGCTCCCCTTGTAGGGGAGCCTTTGGCAAAAAGATTCACTGAAATCGGCTGCCAAGGCCTCCCCTCATTAGGGGAGGTGGCATTGCGCAGCAATGACGGAGAGGTTTAATTACAGCAGGCTCAGTGCTTCCTCATCGGCCACAAGGATGCAGTCGGGGTGCATCTGCAGGATGGAGCCCGGGCACTCGGGGGTCACAGGGCCGGAGACGACCGCCTTGACTGCCTTGGCCTTTGCCAGACCGTTGGCCACCACCAGCACCTTGCGGGCCTGCATGATGGTCTTGATGCCCATGGTGTAGGCCTGCTTGGGCACCAGATCCTCGTTGCCGTCAAAGAAGCGCTTGTTGGCCTCGATGGTGGCAGGGGTCAGATTCACGCAGTGGGTCTCCAGCTCAAAGGCCTCGCCCGGCTCGTTGAAGCCGATGTGGCCGTTGGGGCCAAGGCCCAGCAGCTGCAGGTCGATGCCGCCCACGCTGTGGATGATCTCGTTGTACTTTTTGCAGGCATCCGCAGCATCGGGGTTGGTGCCATCGGGCAGGTGGATAGCCTCGGGGCGGATGTTGACCTTGTCAAACAGGTTCTTGTGCATAAAGCTCCAATAGCTTTCGGGATGCTCCTTGGGCAGGCCGCGGTACTCGTCCAGATTGACGGTGGTGACCTCAGAGAAATCCAGGTCGCCCTTGTTGTACCAGTCCACCAGCTGAGCGTATGCGCCAACAGGGGTGCCGCCGGTCGCCAGACCCAGCACGCAGTTGGGTTTCATAATGACCTGTGCGGAGATGATGTTGGCAGCCTTGCGGGACATGTCCTTGTAATCTTTTGCACGAATGATCTTCATAATGGGGAACCTCCTGTTATTTTGCTTTGTTGTTTTCAGTATAGCATATTTCCCGGCCAAAAGGGTAGCCGGTTTGTGAACAAAACAAAATGCCGCCGAAAGCGGGGCGTAAACGCCCGCCCTCAGCGGCATTTTTACAGTTTGGGAATGGATGCGGAAGCAACCAGCCTTCCGCACGGAAACGTGCTCAGAAGGATGCTTACAGCATCTTCTTCAGCTCATCATACACGAACTGCACCTTGGTGCCGATGATGACCTGGCAAGTGGTCTTGTCGGGGCGGATGACACCGGCAGCACCGGCAGCCTTCACAGCCTTCTCATCCACAGCGGTGTAGTCCTTAATGGTGAAGCGCAGGCGGGTAGCGCAGTAGTCCACGCTGGAGACGTTCTCCTTGCCGCCGATGGCCTTCAGCACGCCAGCAGCAACCTCAGTGTAGTTGTTGTTGGCCAGAACGACCTTCTTCTCAGCCTCTTCGGCATCCTCGTCCTCACGGCCGGGGGTCTTCAGGTCGAACTTGGTGATGGCGAAGTAGAACACGAAGTAGAACACCACGAATGCAGCGATGCCCAGAGGAATGATCATCCAGGTCTTAGCAGCTGCAGGCAGAGAAGCGGAGAACACCAGGTCGGTAGCACCTGCGGAGAAGCAGAAGCCAGCACGGAAACCGGAGTAGTAGGTGATGATGGTGAAGATGCCGTACAGAGCGGAGTACACAACGTACAGCGGGAAGCACAGGAACATGAAGCCGAACTCAAAGGGCTCGGTAACGCCGCAGACGAAGGCGCAGATAGCAGCGGACAGAACCAGACCGATGGCAGCCTTCTTGTTCTTGGCGGTACGGACCATGGCCAGTGCAGCACCGGCGATACCGAACATCATGCAGGGGAAGAAGCCGGACATGTACATACCCAGGCTCCAGCCCACGTCAGCAGAGGTCTCGCCTGCCCAGAAGTGGGACAGGTCGCCCAGGCCGATGGTGTCGAACCAGAACACGTTGTTCAGAGCGTGGTGCAGGCCGGTGGGGATCAGCAGACGGTTCAGGAAGGCGTAGATGCCAGCGCCGATGCCGTCCATGCCTTCGATGCCTCTGCCAATGGCGACCAGTGCATCGAAGATGACGGGCCAGACGAACAGCAGAGCGACAGAAACAACGATGGAGATCAGGCCGGTGGCGATTGCAACGAAGCGCTTGCCGGAGAAGAATGCCAGCCAGTCAGGCATCTGAGTGCTCTTGAACTTGTTGTAGCAGGCTGCACCCACCACAGCGGCCAGGATGCCGATGAAAGAGTTGCCGGCCACCTTCTGGAAAGCGATGTAGGTAGCGGTGCCCTCTTCCAGGGTGCGCACCATGCTGACCACGCCGGGGCTCAGCAGCTGCTGCATCATCAGGTAGCTGACCAGGCCAGCCAGACCAGCGGTACCGTCGTGGTCATCAGCCAGGCCAACGGCTGCACCGATGGCGAACAGCCATGCCATGTTATCGATCAGAGCGCCGCCTGCCTTGACCAGCAGGAAGCCAACGGTGTAAGCTGCACCGGAAGTTGCAGCACCGGGGACACCCATGACACCCGGGGCCAGAGCATAGCCGAGACCCATCAGGATGCCGCAGATCGGCAGCACAGCGACGGGAAGCATCAGAGCTTTGCCCAGTTTCTGGAGATACTTCATCATAAGACACATTCCTCCTTAAAGAATGTTGTTGTTATGGAGGCCTCTGGTTGCAGGCTGTCCATAATTGCGTAACAATATTTTAACACATCCTCCGAAAAAAAGGAATAGGGTTCACGCCCGTTTTCGCAATTTTGCACCAAAAATCCTTGAATTTGCATCTTTCGTGAAAAACTTTTTGGAATTATTGCGCATTTCAGAGCAGGATCTTGAAAAAACTTTTCTTTTGCCCTTTCTTCCCAAACCGCTTGCATCCCGCGCCGGAATCGAGTACTATACTTATAAATAGAAAACACAAGACCCAGGGAGGTTCTTTTTATGGAATGGACTGATATCCGCCTGACCGTGGCCAAGGCCGATGCCGACAACGCCGAGGCCGTTGCCACCATGATCGCCGAAGGCGGCATCTATATCGAGGATTACAGCGACATCGAGCAGCAGGTGGCCGAGATCGCCCATGTGGATCTGATCGAGCAGGAGCTGCTGGACAAGCCCCGCGACACTGTGATCATCCACATGTATCTGGAGCCGGGCGCTTCCCCCGTGGAGACGCTGGCCCTCATTCAGGCCCGGATGGAAGCGGCAGGCATCGCCTACACCGTGGAGACCGAGGGCGTGGAGCAGGAAGACTGGCAGAACGGCTGGCGCAAATACTACCACCCCATGGACATTGGAAAACGGCTGGCCATCGTGCCCTCCTGGCAGGAGTACGACACCGACCGCGTCAAGCTGATCCTTGACCCCGGCCTTGCCTTTGGCACCGGCGGCCACGAGACCACCAGCCTCTGCCTGGAAGCGCTGGACGAGGGGGTCAGGGGCGGTGAGCGGGTGCTGGACATCGGCACCGGCAGCGGCATCCTTGCCATTGCCGCCCTCAAGCTGGGCGCAGGCAGTGCCGAGGGCGTGGACATCGACCCCGTGGCCGTGCGCACCGCAGGCGAGAATGCTGCCCTGAACGGCGTGGCCGACAAGCTGACCGTTCTGGTGGGTGACCTGTCCGACAAGGCCAGCGGCAGGTACGACATCATCACCGCCAACATCGTGGCAAACGCCATCATCAGCCTTGCCCCCGCCGTGCCCGGCCTGATGGCCGAAAATGCCACCTTTATTGCCAGCGGCATCATCGACAGCCGCAAGGACGAGGTGATCGCCGCTCTGGAAGCCGCCGGCCTGACCGTGCAGGAAGTGAAGGAGAAGCGCGGCTGGGAGTGTATTATTTGTAAAAAGACGAATTAAACCCCACCGTCAATGCTCCGCATTGCCACCGCCCCTAGTAGGGGCGGCCTTGGCAAAACGGTTAAGCTTTACGAAATGCCAAGGGCCCCACTATTAGGAGCAACAGCAACAACCGCCGCCAGTGGCGGATAAAGGGCGTTGCTGTTGGGGCCGCGGCCAGCAAGACATAAGTGTTGTTTACAACACGAGATGGATGCTGGGAGCCGCAACCCGTACTTGTCGAGCGTATGCGAGACTGAGGGGTTTTGTACCCAAGGAGAATCTATGCCTCACCGTTATTTTACAACCGAAATCTCCAATGGCACCGCCACCCTGCGGGGGGCCGATGCCCATCATCTTTCCCGCGTGATGCGGGGCAAGCTGGGGGACACTGTCATCTTATGTGACGGCAACGCCGTGGAATACACCGCCACCATCACCGGCTTCGGGCCGGAGACGGTGGAGTTCAGCGTGGAGCCGGGCTATCCCAGCGCCGCCGAGCCCAGCGTGGAAGTGACCCTGTTCGTGGGTTACCCCAAGCAGGACAAGCTGGAACAGGTCATCCGCCACGGCGTGGAGCTGGGCTGCACCCACTTTGTGCCCTTCTTCAGCCGGTACTGCGTGGCCGCCCCCAAAAAGGAGGAGCAGAAAAACGAGCGCTACAACCGCATCGCCTTTGAAGCCGCCAAGCAGTGCGGCCGGGGCGTGCTGCCGGATGTCGCCCTGCCTCTGCCCAATTTCGGGGCCCTCTGCCGCAGCCTGGAAGGGTACGATCTCGTGCTCTTCTGCTACGAGTTGGGCGGCGCGCCCCTGCGCCAGCTGCTGGCAGACGCACAGCCTGCCGACGGCCAGCGGCTGAAGATCGCCCTCATCACCGGTGCCGAGGGCGGCTTTGCCGTGGAAGAGGCTGAAATGGCCGCCAATGCCGGTGTGAAAACGGTCGGCCTCGGCCCCCGCATCCTCCGGTGCGAGACCGCCCCGCTGGCCGTGCTCTCTGCCGTGATGACCCTGACGGGCAACTTGGAGTAATTTTTATTTCCACAGATACAAAAAGGACGGCGCATGCCGTCCTTTTTGTTTACTTTATTTTCGCGTTCATCAGCGCTTTTTTCACCTCAATGAGGTTTTGCGGGCTGACCGAGAAGCTCCGCAGGCCCAGCTGCAGATATTGCAGGGTGTTGGCCGGATTGCCCACCGCGCTGCCGCAGATGGTCACGGGGATCCCACCCTCCCGGGCAGCCTCCACTACCATGCGGATGAGCTTTTTCATTGCGTGGCTGGCCGGGCGGTAGTAGCGCTCGGCAATGGAGATATCCCGATCCACCGCGTGGGTGTACTGGGTCAGATCGTTTGTCTCGATGACAAAGAAACTGCACCCGTGCTCCACGAATTCCTCTGCCGTCAGGCAGGCCGAGGGCACCCCGAACATCACGCCAAAGGGCGTGTTCGGGTCAAACTCCTCCCCGCGCTCCCGCAGCAGCTGGCGGCAGTGCGCTACCAGCCGCATGGCCTCATCCCAATCTTCGAGGTTGGTCACCATGGGGAACATGACCCGCAGGGGGCCGTGGGCCGCCGCCCGGAGCAGGGCGCAGATCTGCGTTTCAAACTGGTGGGTCTGGCGCAGGCTGCTGCGGATGCCCCGCAGGCCCAGCTTGGAGGATTCCAGCCCCCTATGGATATCGGCCATGGCGCGGTCCACACCAAAATCAAAGGTGCGCACTGTTACCACACCGCCCTTTGCGGCGGCAATGCAGGACTGATAGAACACGAACTGCTCCTGCTCGTCCACCGGGCGGCCCGGCAGCATCATATAGCCGCTGCGCAGCAGGCCCACGCCGGAAGCGCCTGCCTGCAGCGCCGATTCAATATCCTCCTGCCCGTAGCAGTTGGCCAGGAGCTCAAACGGCACATCATCCTTTGTCCGGTTGGGCAGGACGCTGATGCGGGCGGCTTCCGCGCTCTCCCACTGCAGCTCGCAGATGCGGCTGACCGCCTGCTGGCGGGTGTTGGCATCCGGGTCCAGGATGCACTCGCCGTTGTCGGCATCCAGCACCACGGTGCGGCCGTCGCAGTCGTCCAGAAACTCCCGTCCCACCTGCACCACGCAGGGAATGTGCATGGCCCGCGCAATGATCGCCGCATGGCTCTGCTTATTGCCCTCCGAAGTGATGATGCCCAGGATCATCCCCGCCGGAACGCTGAACAGATCGCTGGGCATCAGCATCTCTGCCGCCAGGATCACCGGGTGATCCAGCGCCAGCCAGACCCGGGGACGGTTGGTCAGCACGTTCACCACGCGGCGGGCGGCATCCAGAATATCCGCACTGCGCAGCTGCATGTAGGCGTTGTCCTCCATGGCCGCAAGCTGCTCTGCATAGCGGTTGCCCGCACGGTACATGGCCTCGGCAGCGCTGATGCCCGCCTTGATCTGGAATTTGACCTCGTTCATAAAGCCTTCATCTTCCAGCATCATGCTCTGGAACAGGAAGATGGCCTGCTCCGTGGGGCCGCTGCGGTCTGCCATGCCGTCCAGCTCACGCTGGGCTGTCCTGACAGCGTTTTCCAGCAGGCGCTGTTCCCGTTCCGCGTTGAACGGCCCGGTGGCAAAGTTTTCGTGCCAGCGCTCCAACCGGCTCACCTTTCCCATCACAAGGCCCGGCGAGGCGCTGTGTCCCTGATAGACCTTCATTCCTCGATCACCTCCGGCAGTACCGGCCCGGTAAGGGCACGGCAGACCAATGCCTGTAAGAACGTATTGGGCAGCAGAGCGGCCCGCGCGGCCTGTGCCGCATTGCCGCTGCCCTCAAACAGGGGCGCAAAGCTCTCGATGCGCTCCCGGTCGCATTTTTCCAAAAAGGCTTCCGCCAGTGTCCGGGTGGTATAGAACACGGTGGGGTCCACGCCCGCATCCTCGGCGGCAGCTTCCAGCGGAGCCAGCTGGGCATCCTTCATGTTGGCCAGCAGCAGGGCCGCATCCGCTGTCAGGGTCACAGGGTATTTTTCCCGCACCGCCTTCTGCACCTGCTGGAATTTCCACGCAAAGGCAGCGGCATCCTCACAGCTCTCGGCGCTGGTGGAAATGGCATAGGCGCAGCCCCGCAGGTATCCCATGGCGCGGCGGGTATCGTAGTAGCCCAGCTCCATGTTCCGTCTGGCGGTATCGGGGTCAAAGTGGAGGATGTCCCCCAGCTCCCAGTAGCTGCGGATCATGGTGGTTGGCAGGCCGGTGCGGTTGGGCAGGGTGATGCCCACCCCTTCCAGATCAACACAGACCAGCTCCTCCGCGCCCATCTTCTGGGCCAGCGCGGTGGGCATATTGTCCCGGTAGCCGCCATCCAGGAACTGCACCCCGTCGATCTGCTTTGCCCGCAGGGCGGGGAAACAGGCGGCCGAGGCCAGCAGATAATCCTTCACCTTGCCCGCCGGGATATCCTCCAGCGTCAGCTCCCGGGGCTTCAGCCCCCGCTTTTCCACGGTGACAAGGCCGAACCGGATGGGCGAAGCCCGCAGGGCATCCTCATCCAGCACCCGCTCCACGATCTCTTCCAGCGGGGTCACGTCCATGCCGCCGTCCCGCACCACTTCCCGCAGGAAGGCGTGCAGTTCAGAGAGGTCGGCGTTTTCCTCCGGCAGCTCCATCACGTCCTGGCTGCGGATGCTCATCCACATATCCCGGGCCGTTTCGTACAGGTCCAGCGCAAACATGGCACCGTTCAGGCTGCCCACACTGGTGCCGGTGATGATCTGGGGCCGCCAGCCCAGCTCGGTCAGGGCACGCCACACACCCACCTGATAGCTGCCGCGCGCACCGCCGCCTGCCAGCACCAGTGCCTTGACCGGGGTATCATTCTGTGCCATCTGGAACGCCTCCTAGTCATTCTTTGGAAATCTGTCAGAAGTATACCATATTTTCCGGAAAAATTCTCCCTGTTTTTGGAACAAAATCCATGGTATAATTTTGTTAACTTGTGTGAAACGATGGTGGAGGTAAAACAATGCACTGCAACAACTGGATCTTTGATATGGACGGCACCCTGACCGACAGCATGACCGTGGTATGGGAGGGTGCGCCCGATGCCCTGCTGGCCCGCTATGGCCGCACCCCAAAATCTGACCTCCACAAAACACTCCTGACCATGGGCATGGCCGATGGCGCGGCCTACCTCATCCGGGAGTATGACCTGCCCCTGAAAATGGAGGACTACAACGATGTGATGTGGGATGTTATCACCAAGCTCTACGAGACCGTGGAGCTCAAGCCCGGCGTGCGGGAGCTGCTGGCCCGTCTGAAGGCCGAGGGTGCCCACATGTGCATCTGCTCCAACACCTGGAGCGCCCAGTGCCGCACCGTGCTCACCCGTTTGGGCATCGATGAATATTTCGACTTCTATGTGGAGGCACAGGGGGCGCTCCACAAGAGCAGGCCGGATGTATTTTTCCAGACCCTTACACGCCTGGGCGGCACTGACCCCGACCGGTGCGTTGTCTGTGAGGATTCCCTCTACGCCGCCCGCACCGCCCACGACGCAGGCTTCCACGTCATCGGCATCGCCGATGCCGCCAGCAAGTCCGATGAGCCCGCCCTGCGGGAGGTCAGTGACCAGTTCCTGACCGACTGGACGGAGCTGGACTGGAATAAGGTATAAGGATACAGCAATAAAACCCCGCCAAAAAAGGCGGGGTTTTATATTTCCAGTTCTTTTTAGTTTTTCTCTCTTTTCAGAGCCTCGTGATAATCGGCAAGGATCTGTTCCAGCGTGATGGTTTTCATACTGGCGATCAGATTGTTTTTCAGTGTGTCATAGGTTTTCCCCAGCACATTGCCGATGTTCCGGCCCACCGGGCAAAAGGGCGAAGGAGAATTATGAATTCCGATCATTTTATCAATCGCCTCCGGGTCTACGACAGAACAGATCCGATACAGATCGATCTTCTCCGGCGGCAGAGCAAGCGCCGCACCGCCCGTGCCGGGCTTTACCGTGATGATCTCGTCTTTTTTCAGGGCACTGAGAATATTGCGGATGGTGACCGGGTTGCACCCTGTCGAACATGAAAGTAGTTCACTGGTCACTTTTTCCCTTTCACCGTACTCTGAAAGAAAAATCAGACAGTGCACCGCAATGGAACATTTATTGCTGATGTGCATAGGTACAGCCCTCCCGTTCTTATTTTATCGCATCTTCTTTCAGATGTAAATATTGACACTACATCTACCGAGTGATATACTTTCCTCATAGGTGTAGTTTTATTTTTTACATCAAGGAGGATTTCTTATGACCTGTTTCCAACTCATTTTCAGCCCCACCGGCGGCACGGAACGTGTTGCAAAGGCGCTCACCGAGACCTGGCCGAAGGTGCAGACCATCGATCTGTCCGCACAGAACTTTACAGCACCTGCCATTCCATTCAGCGCAGATGACCTCGTTCTGATTGCCATGCCAGCTTTTGAAGCCATGGCACCTCAGCCCGCTCTGGACCGTCTGGCGCTCTTACAGGGCAATGGTGCCCGCTGCGCCCTGGCAGCGGTTTACGGCAACCGTGCCGTTGATAACACCCTTGCCCAGATGGAAGACTATGCCCGGAACGCCGGGTTCCAGCCCATTGCCACAGTTTCTGCCATTGCGGCACACAGTCTGCTGCCTGAATTTGCCGTCGGCCGTCCGGACGATGCCGATTGCCAGCAGCTGGCCGTTTTCGGCAAGCAGATCCTCGAAAAATTCACTTCCGGCTCCGATACCTGCCCACCAATTCCCGGAGAGCATCACTGCAAAGAAAAGCGGGCCGGGCTGATTCCCACTGTCAATGCCAATTGCACTTCCTGCGGACTCTGTGCACGGGAATGCCCCGTGGGAGCCATCTCCTACGATAACTTCACCGTTACCGATCCGTCCAAGTGCATTACCTGTATGCGCTGTGTTTCCCGCTGTCCGGTTCACGCCCGGTCTGTGGATGCCGCCATTGTCGCGCGGGTGACCGATTTCCTGAGAGCCCGCTGTTCCGACCGCAAAGAAAACGAGCTGCTCCTGTAAGACACCCTACCCTTCCAGAAACGCCCGGAACGCCGCCCTTACGGCGGGCTCACGCCCCCGGGGGATGGGCACCCGTGCCCCGCTGTGCATCCAGAGCTCCCCGGAGGAGAGCTGGGCGGCAGCGGCAAGGTTGACCACATAGGAACGGTGGGGCTGCAGAAAACGGGCATCGGCCAGCAGGGGCTTTGCCACCTCGGAAAAGGGGACCCGCAGGGAGAGGGAGGCCACGTCCTCGCCGCTGGCAAGGTGGTAGTGCACCACATGATGGGTGCACTCCAGATACTCGATGTCCGCAAAGGGCAGGGCCCGCAGGCCCATGGCCGTGGTGACCGGGATGACCGGGCCGTATTCCGGCTCGGTGGCCCGGTCCAGCAGGGCTGTCAGCTGCTCCGGACGGAACGGGATATGCAGGTACTGCATCGCGTCCACCCGGAACGCTTCGTAGGCATAGGCCGTGGTGTGGGCCAGAAAGGCCAGCGGGGCCCGCACACCCCGGCGGCGCAGCTCTGCTGCCGCCTGCAGGCCGCTGCACGGGTTAGTGGCGGGCAGCTCAATGAGGTAGAGCTCGTACCGGGAGCCCGCTTCCTCCTGCTGCAGCAGGGCCGCTGTGCTTTCCAGCTGCTCCACGATGCAGGCATCGGCCCGGCGGGCATAATATTCCATGCAGTGGCGCTGCACCCGGCCCCGCAGCACAGGGTCCGGGCTGCACACCGCAATGTGAAAGATCATATCCGCTCCTCCTTTCTCTCTGCACAGCGCTTGATTTTTGCGCCATGAGGGAGTATTATGGACGAAAAAAGAAATGGGGGACACCGCCATGGATCAGCCGCTCGTCAGCATCATCCTGCCCGTATACAACGCTCAGAATCATCTGGCCCGCTGCATCGGCAGCATCCTGAACCAGACCTATAAAAACATTGAACTCATCATCCTGAACGATGGCTCCAAGGATCACAGCCTGCCCGTGTGTGAGGAGTTCCGCGCCAAGGACAGCCGCATCGTGCTGGTGGACAAGGAGAACTCCGGCGTGTCCGATACCCGCAACCTGGGCCTGAAGCTGGCCGGGGGCGAGTATGTCCAGTTCGTGGACAGCGATGACTACATTGACCCGGACTTCACCCAGCATCTGGTGGAAGCCGCCGAGACGCACCACGCAGATCTTGTGATTGCGCCCTACAAGATGGTGATCCCCGCCGGGGCCACAAAGCCCGAGCAGGTGCTGGAAAAGCTGGAGGACAATCTGGGCGTGATGAGTGTTGCCCGGCCCCCTGAGGTGCGGGAATACGGTTTCCTGCCCGCCGGGGTCTACGACAAGGACACCTTTGCCCTGCGGCTGATGGACAAGCCTGCCTCCTACTTTTACAGTGTGCTCTGGAACAAGCTCTACCGCCGCATCCTGCTCACCGGCAATGACATCCAGTTCACCAGCGAGCTGAAATGGGCCGAGGATCTGGTGTTCAACATGCAGTATATCCAGTATGCCGAGACCTTTGTCTCCATTGACAAAGCCGGTTACTACTACGTCCAGAATCCCCAGAGCATCTGCCACACCCAGATCAACCCGGCCTCCATCGTGCAGAACAAGATCCAGACGTTCCGGTATTATAAAGACCTCTACACCCGCCTTGGGATGTACGAGGAGGTGCGGCCCCAGCTGTATAAGTTTCTGGTGGATATTGCCGAGAGCACCTACCCCTCCGGCCCCTTCAAAAAGATCATTGAGGAAGCCAAGGAATATTGGAAAAACCGGAAAGAATAAACCAAAATCGGGAGACCCCCTGCGGGGTCTCCCTTTTTTGTGGTTATGCTCCGATGGCAGCGCACTTCTTTGCCAGCCAATCCCGCTCTTCTTCATTCAGGCGGGGAGCCAGCTTCTCAAACACTTCGCGGTGGTAGGCGTTCAGCCAATCCAGCTCGTCCCGGGTCAGGACACCGGGCACCACAGGAGAGGTGGCAATGGGCACAAAGGTCAGCGGACGGAAGGCCAGGAAGGTGCCGTACTGGTTGTCGGCCTTGTGGTAGCACTCCAGTTCGTTCTCAATGCGGATGCCCACCTGACCAGCCTCGTACACGCCCGGCTCATCGGTGATGATCATGCCCGGCTGGAACACCGTGGTGTTGCGGCCGTTCAGGGCGTGGGGACCCTCGTGGACGTTGCCCACAAAGCTGACGCTGTGGCCGGTGCCGCAGCGGTAGTTGATGAGGTGCTGCCACAGCGGCTCACGGGCGATGGTATCCAGCATGTGGCCGTCGCAGTAGTTCAGCCAGACAGCCTTTGCGATGTCGATGTGGCACTGCAGGGTCCAGGTGTAGAACAGCTTTTCGTCCTCAGTCAGCTCACCCAGCGGGTAGGTGCGGGTGATATCGGTGGTGCCGTCCAGATAGGTGGCACCGCTGTCCACCAGCAGGAAGCCCTTGCGCTCCAGCTTGGCATGGTCCTCCTCGGTGGCGTGGTAGTGCATCATGGCAGCGTTTCCACCGTAGGCGGCAATGGTGCCAAAGCTCTCCACGATGAATTTGTCCTGTGCGGAGCGGTACTTGTGGAGGATCTCGTCCACAGTCAGCTCGGTCAGCTCTTCCCCGGCAGCCAGACGCTCTTCCAGCTCCTTCTGGAACCGCACCATGGCAACCGCATCCCGCAGATGGGCTTCGCGGTCGTGAGCCAGCTCGACCTCGTTCTTCACACCCTTCATGGGCAGCAGGGGGTCGGCCTCATCCTTCACGGTCAGGACGGCGTTGTTCTGCAGGGTCTCGTAAACGGCAAAGTTCACGGATGCAGGGTCGGCCAGCACGGTCTGGGGCTCGGTCTCAGCGGCCAGGAACTTGAGCACGTCATCGTACTCCTGGATCTCCACGCCGTTGGCCTTGAGCTCTGCGGCAGCTTCCGCACCCAGACGTGCAGTGTTGATGAAGAGCACCGCGCGCTCCGGGGTCACATAGCAGTAGGACATGGCATAGGGAGTGCACTGGATATCCATGGCGCGCAGGTTCAGCAGCCAGGCCAGATTATCCAGCTTGCCCACCAGCTGTGCGGTGCAGCCCAGCTCCTTGAGTTTGCCGCGCAGGCGCTCCAGCTTTTCGGCAGGGGAGAAGCCTGCATACTCCTTGGGCAGGATCCATGCCGGGGTGGCAGGCCGGGCGGGGCGGCCCTCGGTCCACAGCTCATCCTCAAGGTTCAGGGTCTTGATGGTGCCCTTCTTGGCATCCAGCTCCTTCTGCACGCCGCGCACCAGCCCGCAGGAAGCAGTCAAGCCGCACAGGCCCAGCACGCCGTTCTCCGGCAGCACCTTGCCGCAGTATTCCTCCACGGTGGGCACGCCCGGCTCACCCATCCGCATCAGCTGGATCTCGGTACCGGCGATCTCCTTTTCCGCCTGCACAAAGTAGCGGCCGTCTGCCCAGACAGCGCTCTCGGTGGGGGTGACGACGAAGTTGGAGTTTTCGCCGTGGAAGCCGGAGAAATAGGTCAGGGAGGTGTAATGGTCGGGCAGGTACTCGCTGGAATGCGGGTCACCCACCGGGATCAGATAAACGTCCACGCCGTTTGCCTTCATGGCAGCCCGCAGGGCGGCCAGACGCTCAGGAACCGTGTTCATGCTCATAATAAAAAGCCTTCTTTCTTCCATCTATCTGCCGGAAAAACGTCCGGCGGCGGGGGTCACTGTGTCCTATTGTACCATCACTCCGGGCAGAATGCAATTCACCGGCAGCGAAAAGCCCCCGCCGGGGCATCAGCACTCAGGCGGGGGCAGAAAGCACGGTCACTGCACATTCTTTTTTGCAAGATCTTTGGTGTACAGGGCACGGGTGGCGTTCAGCACAGCCAGCACCATCACGCCCACATCGGCGAAGATGGCGGTCCACATGCTGGCCAGACCCAGCGCGCCCAGCACCAGGCAGGCGAACTTGATCGCCAGAGCAAACACGATGTTCTGATACACGATGCGCAGGGTGCGGCGGGCAATGCGCATGGCCAGTGCGATCTTGGCCGGATCATCGTCCATCAGGACAACGTCAGCGGCTTCGATGGCGGCATCGGAGCCCAGAGCACCCATGGCGATGCCCACATCGGCACGGGACAAAACCGGGGCATCGTTGATGCCGTCGCCCACAAAAGCGAGGTTTTCTTTGGGCTGCTTTGCGGCGAGGAGCGTTTCGATCTGGTCCACCTTGTCGCCGGGCAGCAGGCCAGCATGGTATTCATCCAGCCCCAGCTCGGCGGAAACGGCCTTTGCCACAGGCTCCGCGTCGCCTGTCAGCATGACCGTCTTGCGGACACCGGCCTGTTTCAGGCCCTTGATGGCAGCAGCACTGTGGGGTTTGACCACATCGGCGATGAGCAGATAGCCTGCGTATCTGCCCTCCATGGCAACATGGACGATGGTGCCCGGCTCGGTGATCTCAGGAACCGTCAGGCCCAGCTTTGCCATCAGGCGGGCGTTGCCGGCAGCGACGGTTTTGCCGTCCACCTTTGCGGTCACGCCGTGGCCGCCCAGCTCCTGCACATCGGTCACACGGCTGGGGTCGATGTCCTTACCGTAAGCGTTCTTGATGCTCAGGGAGATGGGGTGCTTGGACCAGCTCTCGGCCAGTGCGGCGGCTTCCACAAGGGCATCCCCGGTCACGCCGTTTTCGGGGTGGATGCCCACCACCTTGAAGGTGCCCTGGGTCAGGGTGCCGGTCTTATCAAACACCACGATGCCGGTGCGGGCCAGCTCCTCCAGATAGGTGGAACCCTTGACCAGGATGCCGCAGGCAGACGCGCCGCCGATGCCGCCGAAGAAGCTCAGCGGGATGGAGATGACCAGAGCGCAGGGGCAGCTGATGACCAGGAAGGTCAGGGCGCGGTAGACCCAGTCACCGAAGCGGGCGGGCTGGCCCATCAGCAGCAGAACGATGGGGGGAACAAAGGCCAGCGCCAGTGCGCCGTAGCAGACAGCGGGGGTGTAGACCCGGGCAAAGCGGGTGATGAAGTTCTCGGTGCGGGCCTTCTTCATGCTGGAATTTTCCACGAGGTCGAGGATCTTGGAAACGGTGGATTCGCCGAACTCCTTGGTGGTTCGGACCTTCAACAGGCCGGTCATGTTCACACAGCCGCTGATGACCTCATCGCCGGAGCGGACATCCCGGGGCAGGCTCTCGCCGGTCAGGGCGGCAGTGTTCAGGGCAGAGGTTCCCTCCACGATGATGCCATCAATGGGCACCCGCTCGCCGGGCTGGACCACGATCACGGTGCCCACCTCCACATCATCGGGGTCCACCTGCTCCAGTTTGCCGTCCTCGTCCTCAACGTTGGCGTAATCGGGGCGGATATCCATCAGGCTGGAAATGCTCTGGCGGCTCTTGCCCACAGCCACGCTCTGGAACAGCTCGCCGATCTGGTAGAAGATGATAACGGCACAGCCCTCCACATAATCGCCCAGCGCAAACGCGCCCACGGTGGCAACGGCCATCAGGAAGCACTCGTCAAAGGGCTGGCGGTTCTTGATGCCCAGCAGTGCCTTGCGGAGCACATCCCAGCCGACCACCAGATAGGGGATGCAGTAGAGCAGCAGCTCCACCGGCGTGGGGAACTGGGGCAGCAATTTGAGGATGAGCACCAGCACCAGAGCAGCAATGATCCGGTACAGGTTCTTCTTCTGCTTTTTATTCATATCTGTACTCTCCTTTTTTCTGGGTTCTGGGCCGCAATGCGCCGCGGCAGGCGGGGTGGATTCAACAGGTTTTCCCCACGGGATAGACTTTTCCACGTTTTCCCCTGAGTTTTCCACGGACTTTTCCCGGAGAAAACCTGCTTTTTCGCGTTTCTTTTTGCACTTTTTCGCAGAAGCTGTTGAAAACCCGGTGGAAACTGTTGAAAACCCGTTTTCTTTTCCACAGTTTCCCACACCGGCTTTTGGGCCGTTCTGCCCGAAAAATGTGCTACAAAAAGCTCCCCCGCAGGGGAGCCGCACCGGAGTTACAAACCCCTGTTTCCTCAGATATCAAAGATCTCGCAGTCGTCCTCGACCTTTTTGCAGGCAGTCAGAACATTCACCATGGTATCGTGGGGCTCTGCACCCTCAGCAAACTCGACCTTCATCTTCTGGGTCATAAAGCTGACGGTAGCCTGTGCCACACCTGCAACGGTGTTGGCGGCATCCTCCATCTTCTGGGCGCAGTTTGCGCAGTCAACTTCGATCTTGTAGGTTTTCTTCATCATAGGTACCTCTCTTTATTTTATGTGGACCTCTCAGGCACGCCTTGTGCGCCCGGAGGCTTTGTACTGCGTTTTCCGTTTACTCCTCAATGTGGTCCATGCCCATCGAGAGGATGCTTCTCACATGGTCATCATCCAGTGCATAGTAAACGGTTTTGCCATCCCGGCGGAAGCGCACGAGCTTGGTGTCCTTGAGCACCCGGAGCTGGTGGCTCACTGCCGACTGGCTCAGCTGCACCGCATTGGCAATGTCCTGCACGCAGAGCTCATTATCATGCAGCGCGTATAAGATCTTGATGCGGGTGGAGTCGCCGAACACCCGGAACAGGTCGGCCAGCTCATACAGCACCTCGTCATCCGGCATCACCACCGGTTCCGTGTTTTCCTGCCCCGCCGGGGTCACCTGCTCCAATCCGATCATGTCCGTTCTCCTTTTGCCGCGCTTTACATGAACGTCTGTTCATGTGTTCATGTTATCATGCAGAAGAGCTTCTGTCAAGGGGTTTTGCAAAGTTTTCTGTCCACTTTTCAAAATAGTTAAAACAAACCGCAAAACGCAAGAAATTTGCAGTTTCAATTTGCAGACAGCCGGCGTTTTGGGGCAAACAAAAAGCCGCCCTGCCCGGTGGGGCAGAGCAGCTATGCTTTCAAAACATTTTGTCTGTTGGCAAAATGTCAAGCTCACTCTTCATCCAAATAAACCCAATTGATCGTATATTCATTCGCATCTGCTCCGGATGTCGTCACAATATTCTTGACGTAATCCTCCATCAGTTCCTGCGCATGTTGCTGTGCTTTCGTGAAAAGTTCTTCATAATCGGCAGCTTCTTTATCTAACTTTTCTTGCGCTTTAACCAAAATGTCTCTACTATCTTCTGCGGTCACTTTCGCAGAATCTTTTGCAACGATGTACGAATTTTCATCCAGCGAAGTAGAATCGACCTTAGTGTATAACAGCTTGGCCTTGGGAAGCGTAATCGTAATTTCCTTTCCAGATACCTCCATCTTCACCTTTGACGCATCCAGACCATACTTTGCAACACCGGTGTATTCGACCCACAGATGTGTATCTTTCGGTTTCAGAAATCCTGTCTTCTTATTTTCTTTTTGGTACTTTACCACATTATGAAAATATCCTTCTAATACAGACAGCTGGCAAATTGATTTCAGTCGGCCTTCTTCCGGTTCTGGAAGAACAACCTCCGCCACCTCATTTTTACCGCATGAAACGCAGCAAACAAGCATCAGTCCCGCCAGGAGAAGTGCAGCATACTTTTTTATTTTCATCTTTACATCTCCTTATTCTACAACAAGCGTATAATCTTCACAAACCTGTTCAACAACAGGTTCTGCCAATGCCCTTACCACATTTATTGCATTTGTTCGAGCTGTTTCTAAAAGTGCACTTTCCGACGTGCACTCCTGCTGAATATCTGTTTCACAGGCAGTTAATGCGGTAGCCGTCACAGTCACATTGTTGGCTTTTTTATCCATGAAGAGAAAATCCAATTTATTGGGATCAACAACCGTATCAAGAATTTTGACTTCCGGAAGTTTTGCGGTAATGGTTTTCTTATCTTTATCCTCTATAAACTGAACCTCCGAAAAATCAATTCCCGCATAGACTTCTGCGCTATAACAGATGTAATAGTCAATGTTTTTAGGTTTTTTGGGGTCTGGAACTTCTACAATTCCTTCATACTTAAATACCGAAGTAGACAAATCACTTGTTTCGACAATGTTTTTCAGCGTAACTGTAATATCAACTTTCGGTTTTGGCGGTTCCTTTTCGTTCGGCTGATATGCAAGCGCTGCAACAAACAAGGCAATCAACGCAATTGCTATCAAAAGAACTACTTTGGGGCTCAATTTCCTTTTTACTGCATTCTCCATCGTGATTCCTCCATATCTTAGCCTCTGTTCTTTATGCGGACGTTCCATAATAGGAGCTGTAATTTTCGCGCCGCAAAGTTACCATTGTTTCTATGATACCCGCTTGCATTCTCTATTGTCAATCTTTTTGCACTTTTTTCTTTCGTTCTATTAAAATCCACAGCCGACACATCCCGCACAGTGCTGCCGCAGCGGCGGGCAGGAAGCCGAGGGCATCATATTTTTCGCCCAGCACACGGAGGAATGCGGTGATGATGTCATAAAATTCCCAGAAATCAATCACGTTTCCCATCCATTCGGGCCAATGATACCGCAAATTGCGCCAAACAGAAAGAGATTTGCAGAAAAAAACGCCCAAACAGGTGCATCTGTGCCAAAAGTGTGGTATTCTAACAATGTATTTCTAAATTTTCGCCTTCGGGCATCTGGAAAGGACGTATTTTTATGTTGGAAGCTGGAATCCGCGGCGAGCAGAGTGTCGCCGTTACTTCCGAGAACACCGCAAAGACCATGGGCAGCGGCACGCTGGACGTGTTTGCTACCCCCGCGCTGGTGGCACTGGCCGAAAAGACCTGCTGGATGAGCGTTGCCGCCGCGCTGGACGAGGGCTGCGGCACCGTGGGCACCCGGCTGGAGCTGGAACACAGCGCCCCCACCCCTGTGGGCATGACCGTGACCTGCGAGAGCGAGCTGACCGCCGTGGAGGGCCGCAAGCTGGTGTTCAAGGTCTCCCTGCACGACGAGAAAGGCCCCGTGGGCGGCGGCGTGCACGAGCGGTTCATCATCAACAACGCCAAGTTTGCCGCAAAGGCAGAGGCGAAGAAGGGGTAACTGCCTCGCCCTCTCAGTCAGCGCCGTTGGCGCTGCCAGCTCCCCCAAAGGGGGAGCCTTTGGCATTGTGGGCAGGCTGGCCGTGCACATACAGCGGCTCTCTGTCCTCTTCCATCACCTGTGCTTCCGCCTTTTGCTGGGCAGCGGTCAGCAGGCGGATGGCCTGTTCGTTGGCGCGGAACAGCTCAAAATACAGCGCTTTATAATCCGGCGTGGCGGCGGCCCCCTTTCCGTTTGCAATAGGGATAGTCTGCCCCGGGCCGGGACAAAAAATCAAGTGAGGAATCATTTATGAAAAAGACAAATCTCTCCTGGGTGGGGGCACTGCTGGTGTTTGCCCTGCTGCTGTGGTGCACCGCAGCCACCCCCGGCACCATTGCCGACCCGGCCAGCTACACCCCCGCGGTGTACAGCTCCATGCTTTCCCTGCTGCCGCCGGTGGTGGCCATTGTGCTGGCCCTGAACACCAAGGAGGTCTACACCTCCCTGCTGGTGGGCATTGCCACCGGCGCGCTGCTCTTTGCCAACGGCAACCTGGAGCTGGCGGTCACCACCCTGTTCTTCAACGAGGACGGCGGCATGGTCGCCAAGCTCTCTGACAGCAGCAACGTGGGCATTCTGGTCTTTCTGGTGATGCTGGGCATTCTGGTGGCCCTGATGAACAAGGCCGGCGGCAGCGCCGCCTTTGGCCGCTGGGCTTCCACCCACATCCACACCCGGGCCGGGGCGCAGTTTGCCACCCTTATTCTTGGCGTGCTCATTTTTGTGGACGACTACTTCAACTGCCTGACCGTGGGCTCCGTGATGCGCCCCGTGACCGACCGGCAGAAGGTCTCCCGCGCAAAGCTGGCCTACCTCATTGATTCCACCGCAGCCCCGGTGTGCATCATTGCGCCGGTGTCCAGCTGGGCCGCCGCCGTTACCTCCAGCGTGCCCGAAGGCTCCGGCATCAACGGCTTTACCATGTTCCTGCGCACCATTCCCTACAACTATTACGCCCTGCTGACCATTGTGATGAGCCTGTTCCTCATCTTCACGGGCACGGACTACTGCTCCATGAAGCAGCACGAGGACAACGCCCGGGCCGGTGACCTTTTCACCACGGCCGACCGCCCCTACGGCGACGATGTGGATACCGAGGACGATGCCCACGGCCATGTCATTGATCTGGTGGCCCCGGTGCTGGTGCTGATCGCGGCCTGCATCCTTGGCCTGATCTACACCGGCGGTTTCTTTGAGGGCGTGGACTTCATCACCGCCTTCTCCGACTGCAACGCCTCCGCCGGTCTGGTGCTGGGCAGCAGCATTGCCCTGATGTTCACCTTTGTGTTCTACCATGTCCGCAGCGTGATGACGTTTCAGGATTTTGCCGCCTGCATCCCCGAAGGCTTCAAGGCCATGGTCAGCCCCATGCTGATCCTGACCCTGGCCTGGACGCTTTCCGGCATGACCAACCTGCTGGGTGCAAAATATTACGTTGCCAACCTGCTGGGCGGCTCCGCTGCCGCCCTGCAGTACCTGCTGCCGGTGATCATCTTCCTGGTGGCGGTGTTCCTGGCCTTTGCCACCGGCACCTCCTGGGGCACCTTCTCCATCCTGATCCCCATTGTCTGCCACGCTTTCCCGCAGGGCGAGATGCTGGTGGTCTCCATTGCGGCCTGCCTGTCCGGCGCTGTGTGCGGCGACCACTGCTCTCCCATTTCCGACACCACCATCATGGCCTCTGCCGGTGCGCATTGCAGCCATGTGAACCATGTTTCCACCCAGCTGCCCTACGCCATTACCGCCGCTTCCTGTTCCGCCGCGTGCTATGTGATCACCGGCCTGACCCAGATGTTCCTGGGCAGCAGCGCCAGCCTGTGGACCTCGCTGATCCTGCTGGGCGTTGCCATTGTGCTGGAGCTGGTGGTGCTGAACATTCTGCGCGTAAAGCTGGGCAAAAAGACCAAAGCGTGATATACTAAAGGAAATTGAGTGTTCGAAGGGAGACCGTACCATGCTGGAAAAAGCATTCAACGATGTCTATACCAAATTCAAGCTCCATTTCTACCAGAACGTGTTCCAGCGCTTTGCCACCCGTGAGGCGACCCTGACCACGGTGGAATCCTTTTGCATGGAGGGCATTATGGCCATGGGGGAGCCCACCATTGCGGAGTTTTCCCGGATGATGCAGATCTCCACCCCCAACGCGGCGTATAAGATCGGCTCGCTGGTGCGCAAGGGCTATGTGGAAAAGATCCAGTCCACCACCGACCGCCGGGAGTATCACCTGCGGCCCACCCAGAAGTATATCGACTACTACAACATCAGCTACTCCTACCTGAGCACGGTGGTCCAGCGGGTGAACAAGCGCTTCCCCAAAGAGGACGTGAAGAAGCTGGAACAGATGCTGACCATCATCAGCAACGAGCTGATGCCCGAGCTGAACCTGGAAAACAACCCGGAGGCTCCGGAGGAAAAGAAAACCGCGCGCTGAGCCGCACCCTTCCGGAAACCCCGGAAGCCCGTGCGCCGACCCCGCGCAGCCAGACAGGACTGCCCCACAGAGATGTGGAGCAGCCCTGTTTTTTTCTGCCGGAACGGGCCGTGCGGCCAACAAAAAAAGCCCCGGAGGGCTTGCGGGACCCTCCGGGGCGAGGCAGCGGCGTGCGGGCCCGCTGCCTCAGGGAATAGCGATTGGCAGGAGATTCTGGGGGAGCAACTTTTTGGGGGAATCGTTAAGGAATGTGATGCATGGCCCAAAGGGTCAGCGGGGCGTTTGCCCGGGGCCTTTGGGGGTTGGGGTTCAGTGCTGGGACTTGTAGAACATGGCCTTGCGCTTGCGCTCCATCCAATATCCCGCTGCAGACAGCACCATGCCTGCGCCCAGCATCAGGTCTGCCAGCCAGCCGCTGGTGCCGGTCTGGATCAGCTTGGCATCCTGCACCACGGTGCCCACCGCACAGCCTCTTTGAACCTGTTCCCGCTGTCTCTGTTTCATCATGCCAGCCTCCTTCTTTTGTGCCGTTCTCCGGTGGTTTTTCTCCATTATATCACATCCGCGCTGTAATTTGCCAGAGAGCAGAGGGGAATATACCTCCGTGCCGCTTGCGCCTGCTCTGAAAACCGTTTGAATTGCAAAACGATTTTTTTAGTTGCTATACTGGGCTTATCAAATTTTTTTCGGGAGGATGCCGCAGTGACAGCACAGACAATGCAAATCGGGAACAGACCTTGCCGCATTTACGGCGAAGTCAATGCAGAATACCTGCTGCTCCAAATGACAGGTGAGCATGAGCTGCAAAGTATGGATTATGAAGTGGCAGCAATCGCACAAAGCAGCCAGAATTTTCTGTTTGCGGCTATCCCGGTGGAAAGCTGGAACGATGCGCTTTCTCCGTGGAAAGTCCCTGCCGTGTGGGGAAAGCAAGGCTTCGGCGGCAAAGCTGGGGACACCCTGCGCTTTCTGACGGAGCAGGTCATTCCCACACTGGAGCAGCAGTTTCCTCTCTTGGAAAACGTCAAAATCATTCTGGGCGGCTACTCGCTAGCGGGATTGTTTGCGCTGTGGGCATCCACCCAGACCGATTTGTTCTACGGTGTCGCCGCCGCTTCTCCCTCTGTGTGGTTTCCGGGCTGGATGGAGTTTGAACAGCAGTACCCCATGCAGACACAACACATTTATCTGAGCCTTGGCGACAAGGAAGAGCGCACGAAAAACACCATCATGGCTGCGGTAGGGGATAATATCCGCACGCTGCACAGTCGGCTTACAGAGCGTGGCGCAGACTGCACCCTTGAATGGAACAGCGGTGGACACTTTAAGGACGCTGATTTGCGTACGGCAAAAGCTTTTCGCTGGGTGATGGAGGAACACACATGACCATTTTGATTAATGCAGATGGCTGCCCTGGGGTCAGTGATGTAATGAAGAACAAGACCAGCAGCCGCACTCTGCCGCTGATCCGTTTAAATCTGCGCCTCTGGCGGAGATGGTGGGCATTCTCCCGCGGGCTAAGCAACAGCCCGCAGGGCTGATTGCTTGCGGCCTGCGGGCCGCCGCCCTGTTCTCATCCACACCATCTTTGCCGCAAAAAAAGGCACCAGCCTGAGCCGGTCCCTTTTATTGGCGGAGATGGTGGGATTCGAACCCACGTGCCCGATTAAGGACAAAACGATTTCGAGTCTTTGAAATTGTTGGATGAAGCTGGTTCCTCGCGGCTGTCATTGGCAGCTGAGGGCATTCTTGTAACCTCCAAAAAGGCACGTCACACCGCAATTTGCAGGCAAAAATCAGCCGCTTTTTGCGAAATGACGTTAGAAAAAGCCTTTTTCACACGGGCCGTCAGCGGCTGCATTTCAGGTGTAGTTGTGTTAGATGTCCGTTAGAAATATGCAGTGCTGCCGTTGCTGTGCCAGCTCACAGCAGGCTTCCCTGTCTGA
>OJAL01000271.1_pt1 | contig 43014 bp, 31 predicted proteins | sample 1589301 | NCBI WGS metagenome assembly OJAL01 (sample SAMN03283261) | human gut metagenome | biome: human-associated habitat; material: feces | host: Homo sapiens | place: USA | collected 2013
CAAAAAACTTACGAGAACCGTGGGGCGCACGGGAATAGCCTGTAGACACTGACTCGGATACGAGCCTTGAGCAGGAAGCCCCACCTCAGATCGCGAAGCGGTCAGGTGGCGGGAGCACGTCACCCTCTGTCGTGGCTGTTATACTGAAAACATCTGCATAAAAAGGAAGACTTATGGCAACACTATACGATCGACGAGCGCTCTTCGTGCGCTACAAGAAACAGTCATCCTATCCAGGACGGCAATCGGTCAAACTCGCCGACGGAATCACCTGCCGGTATAACTGGGATCTGGATAAAACCATTCTGGATTACATAGAGGAGCATGCCGAGAAATCCGACGGGAAAGTGCTGTTCCCTCTCAAGTTCAACGTGTCCGATTTGACCGTCAACACATGTAAAAAAGCGTTCTTATGGATGACGGATGACACTTACATTGAGGCCGACATTCATGATTCAGGCGCATATTACGCTTACGGCATGAATGACTATGACGGGTTCACAGCGCCGCCAAGCCTCACCATCCCCGAAGCGCGATGCTGGGTGAAACTCGAGCACGTGTCGAAAATAAAAACCAAGTTCCCCATCGACGACTACAGCATCCAGGCGTATAAGGGCGGAGGCGTCGTCAAAGAAACCCCCCTGCGCGAAATCCTGAAAACCACTCACATGAATTGCATGTACATCACCCGGAACGAGGGTTAATCATGTCGAAAATCATATCCAGCATCCCAAGCATCCGATACACGGCAGACGTGGCATATCAGTTGGAACCAAACATCACCGTCCAAGGGACACTGAAATATGCGGGGGGACGTCGCGAGCTGACCGCAAGGACCCTGTTCGTCCACTTGGACCGTGATGACAAGGGCAAGATGACGGTGACCAACGTCGCGGTCAGCGCCAGTCGTAAATCTAACGGCAACTCGGCCTTCTACCGTACCGATGACTTCGACATGACACCGGAACTGCAGCGGGCCGTCGATCACGTGCGTGAACTAGTCAACCAGGACTGCGTCGGCGTGGACGACTAACCGGCAACCTTTCCTAATATCCCGACCATTGCGGTCGGGATATTTTTTTTGGATATCGCCACCAACCGAAAAACGGGTATTTTCAATAGAATATCGGTTAATAACAACATCAAAATCTATCGTGGAATATATGCCACGAGGAAACTTCTACCGTCCAGAAAGCTTTATAAGCCCGGCCAGTGAATACGGGCTGCTCCGTTCTGCCACGCCGGATCGCACCGTATGGCTGTACGCGCGCATCCCCTGGAGCACTGCATTGCTGGATGGAGCCAACGACCGGAAACGCAACGATGCCGCGCAACAGCTGATGGCGTTCTTCGACGGCCTCGCCAATCAGGTCACGGTTGCCGGTATGCGCTACCGTTACATGCTTCAAAGCGAATATCGCGAATTCCATCTACTCACCGGATCCATGCCCGTCCGATACAGTCCGCCGGCCAGCATGAGGGACACCGACCTCGGACGATACCAAGCGCAGTACTACCGTAGCCAGAAGGTATGCAAGCAGTTCGCGGTCATCGGCGTTCCTTTGAAACTGGTCGGGGATCATAGCAACAATCGCAAGCCCGGCATGCTGCAACGCGCCCTGACATGGTATGACCGCATGTGCTATTCGGTGGCAAACGGATGCCCTATGTTCGAGGAGTATCTGCCAGACGCGCATAATATCGAACGAATCATGCTCAACGCCGGGCTGGAACCATTCACCATCATGGATGAGCAGGAACGCGAACAGCTGGTCGCCATGATGGAATCATGGTGGGTGGGGCGCGCCAACTCGTCGGCCCTGCCTATCCTGGCGGAGAACGCACACGTGCATTTCTTCCCGGATAACGCGACCTGCGCCCACGCCAAAAACCTGTACGACAATGGCGTGGACTGCACCGAGTGGAATATCGACGAAGAATACCCGGCCAGCATCTGCTTCGCACGCACGGCGGATTTCAACCAAAGCAGCATCACGGATCCAAACAACCTGTGGATTGCTAGACTCATGGAAGTCGGACGAGCCGGCGGAGCCAATGCGGTCGCCACAAGCATCCGAGGCAAAGTCGAACCGGCGAAAGTCACCGCCGACCAGATTCGACGCAACAGCCGCACCATCGACGAAAGCATTAAGGAACGGTACGAGAAAGGCCATGAAGCCCCCGGTGATATGACCGAAATCAAGGAGCGTTTGGATTATAAGAAGGCAATCTACAATACTCCGGACATGCCGCCCAGCATCATTGATCTGAGCGTCGCCACCTGCGTGGCGGGCAACGAGCAGATGGCCATCGACGCTTTGGGGTGTATCCCCAACATCGAGTTCGTCAATCTGACGACGGCTAGCGAACAGTTGATGGCGTTCAAAAGCATGCAGGCCTGTTCGAACGTACGCATGACCCCCTATGAGATCCACTGGGCCGCAACATGCGTCGCGGGAGGAGGCGTGAGCAGTTTCGCCAAAGCAGGCGACAGGGACGGAGCTCTTGTCGGATTGTCCGAAGCCAACAGGCAACCGGTGTATATCGGGACAACAACCGTGCAGGACAAGGACAGGCGTCCAATTTTGGCTATTATCGGAGATACAGGAAGCGGGAAGGCCGTTCACATTTCCTCCACAATTCCGGTTCCCCCTCAGGCTAGCTTCCCCCATGGAAAAATGGCTAAAATCAGCGATTTGCATGAGGGAGACCTCGTCTACGGGCGGGATGGGAAACCCTATCCACTCCTCAAGCTTCATCCGATTCACACGGAAGATCTTTACGAAGTCACTCTCAGTGACGGTCAAACGATAAAAGCCAGCGGGAACCACCAGTGGATCGTCTCCGATTTCAAAGATCGAAACAAATTCAGAAAACCAAAACATTTGAAATCCCAACAGCGTAAGAACATGCTGTCGGAGACATACGATGAGCTATGTCGGATGTCTGATGCGCTACCGGCCCAATCAACCATGAGCGTGAACGAGCTTGCAGAGTTTGTCCATCCAGTAACGAGTCGTTGGTGGAGCGGAGAGAGCAATGCCAGGACCATTGCCGCAGCGCTGCGATTTATGGGAGTTGAATCTCATCAAGAACAGCGAGACCGCGCGATAGCGGATACAAAAAAACCTTTTAAGACTCGGCAGAACTGTAGGCGCTATAACATGCAGGAAGCTCTTCGGGCTTTGATTGCACATTATGATGGCGTGGCGCAGCATGCGAAAAGATGGAACGATCTCGCCAGGGAGCGTGCGGATGTCCTAAGAAAGCATTTGGAAGATAACTATCCGAAGGGTATCAGCATCACTGACATACAGAAGATGCTCGAGGATCGTTCACCAAGCCGTTCCTCTATCGCATCTGTCATAAAAACGCTCAATCCAATCAGTGAGTGGGATGCGGAAGGACGAATTCACTCCGACAGAATGCGTCATGATTCGGTATCCGTATACAACGTTCGAGAAGCATGCAGAGCCATAGGGCAACGCATGATGCTTCGTTATGAGGGGGCCTTCAACGAGACCAATTCCCTTGGATATTGTGAACAGGTTGTGACTACGCGAGACATGCTTGCGTCTGGTCTAAAGGATTCAGGCAATCGTGCGCAATGGGCAATCCGAGCCGCGATGCCTGTTGCCAACCCGCAAGCCGACCTGCCACTTGACCCATGGGTTTTAGGGGCTTGGTTAGCCGACGGTAGTATCGGCACTGGAATCATCGCTTCAGATAACAGGAATGGTGATTTGCAGCATGTGAAGTCCTGTCTCACCTCTGCGGGATTTTCTCTAGGAAGCATCAATACGCCGATGGTCGTGAATGTGAAGGGGCTTGTCTCCAAGCTTCGCGATATGGGGATACTCCGCGAAAAACGCATTCCTGAGATCTACTTCTCGGCGAGCATCGAGCAAAGACTCTCCCTCGTGCAGGGGTTGCTGGATCAGGATGGGACCATCTCCTCAAATGGGAATATAGAGTTCACCCAGTCCGCCGATCATCTGCCGATTGTCCGAGGAATGGTGCGCCTGCTAAGATCTCTGGGAATCGTCGTTCACGAACCCCATCTCAACAAAGCAGGATACACGGCTGATGGTGTGCGTCACGAGGCTCAGGATCGTTATCGCATCACCTTCACGACGGATCTGCCGGTATTCTCTTTGCAACGCAAAGCGGCTTTAATCCCTACGACGTTGAGACAACCCCAGCAATGGCTATACGTCAAAGACATCAGGAAGATATCCAACGCGCCTCATCGTTGTCTGACCGTTGGAAGCCCTGACCATTCGTTCCTCATCGCTGATTACGTGCCGACTCATAATACAATGGCAGCTTTCAGCCTGTTTCTGCAATGGTCGAAGATTGACGCGCGTGACGGTAAAGGCAAGACCCCGTGCATTTACATCAATCCGAAGGCCGGTAATGATTTGGAGGATGCGACCCGTTCGCAGGGTGGTACGGTCATCCGGTTGGATTCCGATGTGGCTAACGGCACGTTCGACCCGTTCAACGTGATTCCGAATGTGGAGGAGGCCAAGGAAATCGCCGTCCTGATGATGACGAACATTCTTGGCGGTGACACAAAGATGGAATCCGCCATGACAGCCATGCTGGATTACGGCGTCAAACACGGGGCGCGTTGCGTAGGCCGGGCTCTGCTTGTCGCCGCCCAAGCTGTTGCGAAGACCATCAAAGCGGGGAACACGGCGGAGTCCATTGGATTGCCTTCCAACACCCTCGAGGTGTTTTCGACAATCAGCATGAACCTGAAGGCGAACCAGGGACTACGTCTTATCTTCGGCACCGATAATGACACCAAGCCGTTGACGATCAGCCAAAACCTGACCCTCATCAACGCCGGAGACCGTTCACTCATCCCCGAAGGCCAAGATGATTCCATGACCGCTCGCATCCGCCAGTGGACGTTGCGAATGGTCGTCATGGGAGCCGGCACCGCCGTTCGAGGCCGCGATGGCATGGTAGGTGTCGATGAGGCATGGGTGTTCATGGGCAAGGACAAGGGAGCTTCCCGAACCTTCGAACAATGGGTGCGTATGGCCCGTTCGCAACGATTCACGCCTGTCATCATCAGCCAGAAAGTGCAGGAGTTCATCGATGCCGACTTGACCGGAGGTATCAGCCGCGCCCTCCTTCTGGCGTTGGACAACCCGGAGGAAGCCAATGGCACGGTCAGTCCGGCCAAATCAGCGGAACGACTCCTAGGCATCGAAGACCCCAATGGTCGGATCTTGCAGCGCATGGGAGCCGATGATACTTTGGACAACGGTCAGCCGAACCCGAACAGTCTGAAGCGCCTGGTAAGCGCATCGACGAGGAAGACCGTTCGCGGAGCCGTCGCCTATTTCAAAGACGGATCCAAGCAGCCTATTCCAGTGGAAATCGTGATTCCTCCGGCATTGTTGAAGGAAATCAGCACCACTGCCACGGACAAGATCGCACGAGAACAACGAAAGAACAAGGAGCAGTGACCCCTTATGGGATACAAAGACATATTCGATGACTCATTTTCCACACCGGCTTCCGACAAGTCGGAGGAATCATCTGCCGTTACCCCTTTGACCCCGGAGCCGGAGGAACAGCAGCAGTCGAAACCATTGCTGTTCCCTGGTTTCGGTAGCGGACGTCCTCTCCTATTGGAACGCCCCAGCAGATATATCCAACGTCTCAGCGATACCGCATCCAAAGTGTATGCGGTACCTGACGAAGACCCATACGGAGGAGTGGAAAACCGTATCCTGTACTCCCCCGTGATCAGCCTCCCCGTATTTCTGCTTCAGGGGAATGAGCTGTTCGCGAATCATGACGTGCTCAAGTATCCTTTGCTGAATCCTCCACTGAATCACGCTTGGGATGGAAGCGACATCAGCGTGTACATGCTCACCATCATCGCCGCATATACTTCAGCGGGCATCCTGCATGAGGATGTAGACGGTGACGTGCTCGCATACGATGTCGAATATCCCCTCTCCGTTGCAGACGAGCTTTGGAATGCGGCATCCGATTGGGCTTCCGAAGCGGCTCCGCTGTTGAAGGATCTGAACACCGCACGGCTTTTGGGATTCGCGTTGAAGAGTCCCAACGAGGAAACCGATGCTTTGAGGGCTTTGTTTGAATCATGGGATGAGAATCGTTCTTCAGGTGAGATCATCGAAGCGGGGAAACATGCCGCGAATCTTCTTCGAGACGATTACAACGTGTTCGTCGACGTGGAATTCCGACCATTCCAAGAACGGTAATTCACCGAATCATTCAAAGTCGGTAAATTTTTACCGACTTTTGCCTTCCGTAAGGGGGTCATCCTTTGAAAACCAGTACAAAACTCATGGCTGCGGGAGCCGCATTGCTGGTGGGGTTGAACGGTCTTATCGTCATGAACGTGGTGAGTGCCGTTTCCGGCAGTGTCGCGGCCCTTACCAGCAACGTCGGAAAGTCCTTATCAGCCGCAGAATATGATTGCGGCACCTCATCAGATGATGATTCGACAACCGGGACCACATCGATAGCCCCCAACAAGGTCGCGGTGGCTATAGCCGAGGCATTCGCCAAAGCCGGGTATTCGAAAGCCAGCACGGCAGGCGCTCTTGGTGTGATCCAATTCGAATCTGGGATGAATCCGGAACAGGAGCAGATAGGCGAGACCAATCCCGCATTGCGTGGCTTCGGTCTGAATCAGTGGACACCGCGCAGCAAAATCCAAGCATGGATGGATCAGCATAACGTGTCTGGCAAAGACTCTGATGCCGACGTGCAGATAAAAATGCTGGTTGACACGTCCAAATCCGATTGGAACAACTTCTATCTGGATAACATCGAGGCCGAAGGGTACAACGTCACCGACCATGACCTGCACAAATGGTGGCTGCATGCGGATAATCCGGAGGACGCCTCAATCGCATGGCTTGCCGGGTATGGGCGCGGAGCGTGGAACGATCGGCATGAAGAGGAACGTAAGAAATATGCGCGCTCCTACTATGATTCACCGGAGATTAGTGCGATCGAGTTCACTGGGAAGGCAAGCGACGATTCCAGTGGTTCCGACAATGTCGTTCAAGCTTCCTGCTCATCCGACGACGATGGTGATGGAGGCAGTGCCGTCGTAGGTTCTGTGGGCGGGGCTCCTATAGGCAAAACCCGTAATTTTGGCTGGCTGTGCGATACGGATGCAAAAGTGTGTCACGACGGGGACTACGGGCCATTCACTTCCTTCGCCAGCGGCGGACATTACCAGTGCTACTGGTATGCACTTGTCAGACTATGGGTGATTCACCATCATGACGTGGCAAACTGGAACACCCCCGTGGGTGGTGACGTCCATGTGCATCTCGCCTCCGACCCTGCATACACAGTCGATTCCAGCCCACACCCGGGGGATGGCGTCAGTCAGTTCGGCGGTGCTTTGGGAGGTGATATGAGCTCCGGGCATATCGCCGTGGTCGAAGAAGTCAAGCAGGACGCAAACGGATGGAGAATCCGAATCAGCGAGGGAAACTACGGCACGAACGGAAGCGGCCCATGGGAGGGGTACAACAGTCGCTGGCTCACGCAAAAGCAGTTCGATGGCGCCGGCAACGTGTTCTTCCGGAAGAAAAGCTGGAAGAACTAGCCGCAGTATCCCGGATTCTGGCAGCCTCCCCCAACCGATGCCATGGGAACGCTATCCCAAAGATGCCAGTCAACCTTGCCATCCAAGTCCGACTGCGTGACAGGTCCCTTAAGGATGGGCGTCATGCTGGAATGGGCGAGGCCCATCTCGGGATCGCCTTTCACTGGGATGGCTATTCTGGTTCCCTCGCTTAAATCGTCGGCCATGTTATTGTCCCAGCGTGTCAGCCAAGGATTAATCCACCAAGGGTTGTCGCCGTTGATGTTCATGCCGCTGATTTTCCCGTTTGCGATGGTGAGTTCATCGTTGATGTCGTAGTCTCTCCAAGCTGGAGTCAATGCCCAGATGCTCCCATTGTTGAAGGAATCACCGTCCTGCAAAAGCATGGATTCGACCTTTCCTGTGACCGTGACCGTTCGGTCTTCGTTGACTGTCACGTGAGGTCCGTCCGTCCACCGGCTGCCGGTCGCCAACGCCTCACTGTTCCACCATGCTTTCATTGTCGGATACGCTTTACATGCGTTTTCATATTCCTCTTCGCATGGATAGCTGACGGCATCAGGCCCATCGTTCTTATCCGCTGGGATAGCGCTCAGAGCGGGTAGAGGATTGCTTCCGATGTCCGGTGTCCGCAACTGGTCGATTACCTGTTGAGCATCATGTTGGCTGAGTGAGTCCAAATTGATCGTGGGGTCACTCCCCCAGTTGCGGGCTGCCTGTTCGAATTGGATGGCCAGATCCGTGTACTGTTGTTTCTCCTCATCGGTCAGCTGATTTGCGGCAGCCTCAGCGGCTTTCTTGCGTTCCTCCGACTTATGTTTTTTCAACTGTTGGGCTTGCGCCTGCTGGCGTTCCTCAGCGGTGACTTTTTTACGCCACGTACTCCAAGCCAGGATGCCAGCGACGAGAACCACCACTGTAATAACACTGGCGAGTATTTTCATAGGCCTGCTGAATGTTCCGTGCATCCTCAACTCCTAATCCAAAAAAAAACGTGTGGTTCCAGCGTATCCTTCCCAGAAAAGCGAATGCCTCCGATTCGGATAATCGGAGGCATTCTGTCCACTGAGAGAGGTTTTCGGAGCGAAGGATCAAACATCCTTCACGTTCTTGTTTTCCTTGATTTCCTCAAGCTTGACATACACGTTCAAACCCAGGTTGTACAAGGCCGGCAATGCGAAGATAAGAACACACAGGACACCAGCCCACCGATACTCCAAGCCCCAGGCCGTGAAGAAGAACGCAGGAATCGGGATGAGAACAACCAGTTCGATAATCATTTGGACAATCAACGGGAGCGCAGATTCCAACATCCTCTCGCTGACGAAGAACCAAATAACGGCTTGCACTGCGAAAGCCGCAAACAGGATGACGAGCATGACCCCAACGGTCACCAGATCAGCGATCCCAGTGGAAGTCGCATAGTTGAACACGTTCACGAACATGCCGCCCATGTCGCTGCTGAAGAACATTCCCATCAACAGGACTATCACCAATCCCAGAACGAGAAGAAAAAGTCCAATCATTGCCAGCAAGGTAAGCATTGCGACCACCTCCAATCCATGCTCAGCGTTCTGTTATATGCAGTTGCATTGCTTCGTTTGCCTGACCTTATTCTGTGACAGAATTCATCGACAAGCAAATCAACACCAGCAGTGGCCGCATTGTCCTATCTGGATGGTTTGCGCCGCCAATAGTCATGCACCGGATGCCCATCACGATCGTGGGAGACGACATACACCATGCCATTGTCGGGAAGGACGAAGTGTTGAGGACTTGGCATGCCACTGTTTGCGACACGAATCTTGTCCAACAGCTTGGCCTGCAGTTCCGGGTCCAGATCCATATACGCAGTATGCGCATTCAACCGGACCAAGTCGCTGATGCGGATAGCCTCGTCTCGTGCAGTGTCGGGATCGAATCCACAATAATCGGCCAACCTCGCATAATGGTCCGGTGTCACTTCACTGGCATGCTCCGCTCCTGAGAATGGCATCGCGAGCTTGTCCGTCAATCCCGGCCATACCGTCGTGGTCATCACATCGTATGCTGGGCTTAGTTTCCAGGACTCACCATCCAGCGAAGTGGGCATGACTGAATAGTTACGGGCATGCGCATCGCAATTATCGACAGCCACGTTGAAGGCCAATCGTCGCAGCCACTCCTCCCCCAGTCTGCCGGACGGATCCATCTTCCGTAGGGTGGTCAGCGTATCGACGGCACTCACCTTGTACTTCTCGGATGATGGTAGGCCCAATGCCTGCACCATATCCTCCATCGGCAGACGAACCGGCATACCATTTTCGATACGACGATCGAACCGTTCCACGATATAGGTCTGCTGGCCGTTGAATTCCTGGATATCCGACTCCGGGGTTTCGATGCCGACCATCTTGGAAAGCATCATGGTCGCATGTTCTACTTCATCAGCGTCATAAATGCCGGCCGGTTTAAGAATATGAGTCGACGGAACGGCGCCATTGGGCCACACCCATTCATCGCCTACACGGGACAAGGAGAATTTGCCTTGAGCTCCTGCCAAGGAAAATCTGGCACCTTTGTTCCTGACGAACCATGAATCAGGCGTCCGTTTGACGGCGGCAATACGTGTCGCGATTTCGTCATCGGTTGCTTCTGCAGGAGGCACACTGGCAATAGTCGGCATCTCATCGTTCCGAGAGAACACCAGCGCACCAGCTGAATCCACGTTTTCCAGCAAGTCGAAGGATTCCTGAGATTTCGCGCCGACTGCCTGCATCATGGCATACTTGGCGGCACCTGATTCCGGGAGTAAATTTTCTAGAAAATTCTCCGGTGCATCCTCGCGCCACTCTCCATCTTTCGGGAGGCTGAAACTTATCCGTGGAGCATTCCAATCATACTCAAACGCGACTCCTCGTTTGAGAGAGGTGAACACGCCAACGTGGGAGCCGTTCATCCAGACGTTTAGCCGATCACCTTTTCTCATGCCACCACGCATTCCGCAGGCAAGGCAGTGGCATCCACTCCAAGAACCTTCATTATCCGTCGAGTCGGAAGATATGGTGCAACGCCGGTGTCAATCAGCCGTTGCACCACGCTTGAATCGACTCGTGCTTTCTCGGCCACTTCATCGACGGTACGGTGCTGCATGAACTCGGCCATGACCCTGCGCATACGTTCCGGTGATTCGATGAATCTCACGTTGCTGGCGGTTTTCGGCATGGCCTGCTTGATGCGCTGACGGTACTCGTCGCTAACCTGCCATTTCTCGTATATCATTTTTTTGCCTATGCATTAGTAAGGTGTCTGCGAATGTATTCGCTACGACTGATGTGGTACCGCTTCGCGGCGGCAGTGACCTGTTCGAGCTGGCTTTCGGGCATCTTTATGGTGACGGTGACCATGCGCTCGTCCCGTTTCGGCAGCATGTGGAGACCGTAGTAGATAGGGCCGGTGATACCGTGGCCGGCGTCCTCGCTTTCCATTCGTTCCACGTCACTGCTGACCTGCTCCTCGGTCATTCCGAATTTCTCCAGCAGTTCCTTGTCTCGTTCGTTGAAATCGCTCATCGTTCACCTCTTTTGCCTTCCAGCTGATTAATTTCCTTTAGTGTTTTCTTCGTCGGAGGTGTCATCACGTGGTAGATCAGTACGCTGTCGTTCAACTGCTTGTAGACCATCTCCACGTCACGGCCATGTCCGTCAAGACCTATTGCCACCCAAGTGCCATCCGCCCTACGCGCGTCTTTCATGACACTTCGAAAGGCCGTCAGCACGTCCTCTGATGTCAGCTCCGGATGCCGTTCATGCACGCGCGACAGCACGTAGATTTTCAAAAAGCAACCTCCACTCCTCTTGACGAAACTATTATAACACGCAGGTAATACCAATAGAATACCGCAGAAATGATACATGCCAGCAGAAGCCACAAAAAAACCGAGCCGCCTAATCAGCCCAACAAAACCCGCGACACCGCCCCCTCATCAGGCAACCCGGAATCCAACAATTCAGCCAAACGCGACGCAACACGATCGGCATCAACACCGGTGAACATGCCACCCATCCATTCGGACATCAGCGTCCGGACATGCTCGCAGTCGGCGGAATGCACGTGACGTGCGGGACCTTTGCTCTCATCCACTACTTCAGCCTCAAGGGGAATATCAGCCGACTCGCTCTGCGCAGTCTGTCGCGTTGGAGCATCGGTGCGAGGATAATACTTGATCCCATGCCTGAACGGTTCGGCCCTCAAATTCGGAGCCGCCTCCAAGACATTCGACAACGCCTGTTTGAACCTGCGCCGGAAGTCCTTCATCGGCAGGCCGGTGCCCTCGAACTGGTCATACAGTTGACGCCATGAAACGTAGGCGACGTGGTCGAGCCGGTATGTGCGGTACGTCAACCATATATAGACGTCCAACGCCCGCGCCGATTTGCCCAGACGCGAGATGACATCCATGCTGAGCGGGACGCTTGGCTTCGACAGCTCGGCCCACATCTCGTCCGTGAACTGGATTGACGCGATGATGTCCTGTTCTGGCCTGAACTGTGTACGGCCTTTTCTGGCGACGGTGAACGGCGTGCATTCGCCTTTGTTCTCACGACTCTCGTCGGTGTTCATGATGGAGATCGAGGTTCGCGCCAAGTTCATCAGCGTGTCCTCCGTCTCTTTCTGACAGCCGGAGTGGTTGGATATTCCGGTGTTGTCGCAGAATTCCTGGAAGCTGCCACGAAAGACAACAGTGTGGGTGTCCTGATCCACGTCGGGATTGTTCTTCATGCGAATCATGGACTGCACGTAGAGGAATATCAGTCGCGGGGTTTTCCCGTAGACCCATTCCTCGGGGCGACTGGGGGTTATGCGGACTGTTTCCCGACCGTTCGTTCTCTCTATGTAGGATGCGCTTGGTTTCGACACGGGGAAGAGGGCGAGTTTCGCCATGAGCGGCGGTGCGCCCGTGTTCATTTTCGTTGTGGCGATGGCGTTATTATTGGTCATGTAATCGCTCCGTTTCAGCGGTTGCCAGATACCCGGCCGGTACGAACGGTGCGGGTATCTTTTTTCTTTTTCGTCGTTATTTTATCGCGTTTTTCTTAGAATTCTGACACCTTTCTTAGAATTCTGACACCATATTTAGAATTCTGACACCATATTTAGAATTCTGACACCTTTCTTAGAATTTTGACACCATCTTTGCGAATGCCATCGAACCATACCCCGATTGCCTGCGATCAGAGCGGTCACAGCCTTAGAATTTTGACACCCGTTCTTAGAATTTTGACACCGACTCTTAGAATTTTGACACCCTCGCTTAGAATTTTGACACCGACATGGCCTCTCAGCCCTTATGGCAGTAGGGCTAAGCGGCACCCCCAAGTGATATTACAAATGATATTACAAGTGAATATACAAACTCTCTCTTAATTTCTCTCCCCACTTCGACCCGCGATCCACCGGGATGCCTCTGACGCGGCAAATGCCACACGCTCTCCTGCACCTGTTTCGACCTCGGAAAAGAAGAATCCAGTCGGTTCGCTTGGCAGCGAACCTCAGAGCAAACAAAAAAAAGACTGAATCTCGGACGAACAGGATTGCCGTACTCGTTCTTTCTAGTATCGGTTAATTTCAATAAATCTTCGGTTAATAACAAAACTCGAAGATAGATTGACAATCATGGCAAGCAGAAACAGCAGGAGCAGAACACAGACCCGTCCTATATCGAGTGGCGTCTGGTTTTCGCTGTTTCTTGTCTTTGGAATTATCCTCTGGTTCTTTTGGCGCCTGCCCTTGGTCCCGTTCCTTTGGCTTGGCATGCTCGCCGGAGGAATCACACAACAGTATCCGGTCAACGCTTCCGGAAGCCGCAAGGATCCCCCATCCGACAAGCAGATGATGGTCTACCACCGTTGGAAGGACATGCTTGCCGGTCTTATTCCGAATGCGGATTGGCTGGAGATTCGTCGTGTTTCCTGGTGGATGGGCTGGATGGGCGGCATGCTGCTGGGATTGAACGGTGCCGTCTGGATTGCCCTGGTGGATGGCCTGTTCGGTTTCATGCTCGCCCAAGGCTGGTCGCATTACAGGAATCGGCGCGTTGACCGTAGGCATGTCTACAAGGGCGTCAGTATTCCGGCGTTCCTGACCAAATCGCCCGCCTGGGCGCGGCTTTTGTCCGTCTCCATGGCGTTGCTGGTTTTCGCCGGGGTCCTGGTTTTCGTGTTGGCGGGATACATGAGCTGGCTGAGCGCTGTGACGCTTCCGGGGTTCGTGTTCCTGCTACTCGTATGGATGTTGGGGCGCAAACCGCAGTCCCGGTACTGGCGTGAGCTGGTCGAAGGGCAACAGCTGCTTGATGGTTGGCTTGCCGGGGACGATTTGCAGAAGGCATGGTCGGGAGCCTATCTGACGCAGGTCAACAAAATCGGTTCTTCGGATAATCCTCTGATCGTCTACCGGATTCGTCTGCAGGGGTCGGACGGTAAGCCTCGCTCGAACGAAGGAGTTTTCAAGCTCGGCGTGGAAGCGTTGCGGGCGCCGGCATTGGCGGACGGATACCGTTTCGTGTGTCTACTGTCCGCCAAGCAGAAGAAGAAAGGGGCGGAACAGTTCGACCCGTCCAGTGTCCGTCTGGCGCTTGGCATGGACGAATCCTGCATCCCCTCCATCGCGGAGAGAAAGGCCGGCGAAGGTCTTGCCTCTCTCGTCGCCGACATCGCCTATGCGCAAACCGCTTTCATCTGGCATAAACGCGCCCCGTTGACGTTGGCTCATGATGTGAGCGCCGACGAGAGCAAAGCCGCCTGGCTGTTGGAGATCATCACTCCCCCGCAGGGCGGGGATTCCATCGACCGCATCAGCTTCGACTGGCTGGAGGGAGAAGGATCGCCTGCCGAGACTCTGCGGATGCCGGTGTTCGCCGACCTGCAGGACAAGTTCCACCTGGTCGCATTCGACGATGCGAAACTATCCGACAAGGGCAACAAGTGGCGGCCGGACGGCATGACCCACAAGAAAGCCTTTGACGATTACATCACCATTTCCAAACGGTTCAAAAGCGACCAGTCCGCTTGGGTCAAATGCCTCCCGTCGAAACTCAATCCACCGGCACCCATCTACGACTATGAGAAAACCCAGGACTGCGACGGCTGGCAACTGCATTACCTGCCATTGGTACTCACCGCACCAGCCACGCCGGCCGACTACGAGCGTTGCGACCTTGGCCCATTGCAGCCGGAGGCACGGTTCATCGGACTCGTGGACGAAGGCTCCGACATGGCCGGACTGATCTGGTCCACCGGAAGCGCGCCCGTACGCATCGACCAGCTGACCGGCAACACCCCCCTTCACCGCAAGTATGCGGAAGCGTTGATATTCAAAACCCTTATCGACGTGCTTCCCGCAAAAGCGTCCGTGAACATCACGGCCTGCACTCCGCAAAGCAAAGACAAGCCGATTTGGAGCATCCAATTCCAATTAGGCAACGGCGCGACCGTGGAAGACGCCCGCAAACAGTCCGCCAGAATCCAATCGTCGGTCGGGGCGAAACATATTTACTGGGAATGGCGGTCAGCCGACAGCGCGACCGTATGGCTGTGCGACGACCCGTGCCTGGATGTCAGGGACATCAGCCACTGGAATCGCAGATCAAAGCAAAAGCATCTCATCGAACTCGCCTTAAGCGACTCGTGGGGCGTGGCCGGAGTCAGCGATCCCAGCGGGCGCACCCCCGATGTGGTCAGTCTCGGCGCATTGCCAAGCAACCATGACGTGTTGTTGGCACGATTCCAGATTCCGGCCGGATTGGATGTGGACAAGCCCTCACGGAACATCGGCAAGTTCCTGACCAGCGCCGACTACGCCTACGGGCGTATCCTCCCGCGCGGCGAGGAGCACGGTTCGAACCTGTACGACATGGTGCTGGCGAAACGCAGCCCATTCCCCACCATGGTCAACGCGGACTGGGATTTCGCCCGCCAGTCGAAACCACGCATGTTCCCGTTGGGCGTGGACGATATGGGCAAACCGGTCTACTGGAGCATGAAGGACACGTTCCACCTGCTCATCAGCGGCAAATCCGGAACCGGTAAATCCTCCATCGCGCAGATCGTGGTCGCCGAAGCGCTGCTCAAAGGCCATGACATCATCCTCATCGACCCATCCAAAGGTTGCATCGACTTCACCCAGTGGGCGAAACCGTTGGCGTTGGCGTTCGTCGGCTTGGGGCAGATGCGCGAAACCGAAGCCGTCATCGCCTGGCTGCGCAACGAGATGGCACAACGGGTGAAACTGTTCAGCCGGTATGGTGTCGGCAGCATCTACGACCTCGACAAAAGCCAGCTCAATGAGGAAGAGCTTGCCCACACGAAACCCATCGACATCGTGTTCGACGAATTCAACTCCTACCTTCAGGAGGCCGGCAAGACCACGCAGAACCCGAACAGGGACATCCAGCTGGCCAACGACAATGCGGCCGTCAGCGCGACGAACAATTCGATACGACGCACCATGAGCGCTCTCGGCAAAATCGTCGTGCAGGGACGAACCGCAGGCATCAGCGTAATCCTCGGCGCCCAGCGTCTGACCATGGACGACATGAAGCCGTACAACGCGAACGCGTTCTTCCGTTCGCTCGGCCGAATCCTCCTGGGCATGGACTCCACGGCGGGCATCATCAGCGCGCAGAACCTGCGCGAGGCGAACCGGCTCCAACAGTCGCTGAAAGGCGAAGGCGGGAAAATCCCGCAAGGCCGTGGAATCTTCGAAACCGCGCAAGGCGAACTGCTGGCCGTCCAAACATGGTGGTCGGGAGGCCAAGAAAAGCTGGCGGAACTGTTCGCCGACCGCACTCCCCCGCAACCCATCGACTATTCGCGGTTCATGCCATCCGAAGCGGAAACCTACGGCGAAGTGTCCGAAGACGAACTTTCCAAGCTGCTCAGCCAAGGAACGGATCCACAGACAGCCGGCGAGGAAATCAACGACATGGACGAACTCCACGACATGCTCCACCACCCAGACAACAACGATGCCGATTCCGAAGACGGGGACGACATCGAAGAAGTCGACTGGTAGCCAAACACAAAAGGGGAAACAACATGCTCATCAACCTGGGAACAGACGTTCACGGGAAAAACCTTGGATGGGACACGTCCACGGGAACGCCACTCACCATCACCGGGCCCGACGGAAGCGGGAAAACCATGCTGCTTGACAGCATCATCCGACAGGCAGATTCGGACGGCACGCTCGTAACCTTCACCGACCAGTGGGACAGCATCCCACCCTCCCCCACCGTCATGTGCGGACGCTACCAGCAACCCTATGAGCTGCTGGAAATAGTGCAACGGGTCAGCATGGAACAGCGACGGCGCATCAAGGGCGAACCCGAGCCGATCAAGCCGATACTGCTCGCCTTCGATGACTATGACGTACACAACGGCTACCCGGACATGAATCTGCTGAACGTCAACAGTCAAATCTCCGACGAACTCAGCCGAATCATCGAAATGGCACCCGGAACGAACGTCAACGTGGTCATGGTCCGCAGCAGCATTCACCCATCCACAGTGGGTCAAAAGCTCTACGACCGGCTTATCGCCGGCAACCATGTGCTATTCCATCCGGCCGGACAGCTCGACCCGCACACGCAACCTCTTTTCCACGCCGAAAACACCCGTGAAGCCGAAACCCTCACCTATCTCAACCGGCATTTGGACTTCAAACAGGCCCGCAATTGCCTGTACGAAACATCAGACAGGCCACTCCAGGCCTTCCACACCCCCATCTACAAGAGAAAGGAAAACTGATGGCCGACCGTCGAAAGAAAATCCCTCTCGAAAAATTCTTCCCCAATGGTTTTGATAAAACCAATCCGGACGACATGATCAAACTCACCGTCCTCATCCAAGAGAAAGCCGCAAAGAACCCTGAGTTCGAAGGCTACAGCGTATTCAGCGTCGATTCCGACAACCGGTACGCGATCATCGCGCCGATGGATATGGATTCCGATGATATCAACAACGGAATCAAAGCCGTCAGACTCAGCAACAGCGAATGCGCGGACACGGCTTCCCAGAAGAAGACGGTGCAGAACCTGGAAAGCCAACCCCAGTACGAAGGCTATTCCGTCGTCGATTTCGTTCGAATCAGTTCCAGCGAATTCCTCGTGCTGCTCCAACAGTTGGACGAGAAGGCCGCAGCCATCCGGCGTATATTCGCGAACGTTCTCAAGGTCAAGCCTTGGGAAATTCGTATCTCACGTACTCCTGAGAACGGTTGGAAAATCCGCATCAAGGAGAACACCGTCACCTATCAGGCCTCCGTATACGACAAGCGAATGCAGGAAGCCGTCGAAGTGGTCGGCAAAAAAGGCTGGTTCTTCAAGGCCGACCCCGAAAAAGGCGTCATCATGGTGTACCCCGGCACTCCCCCGACTTTTCCTGCGATGATAGCCTGCCCGAAACAGCTGATCGGTAAAAACGACCTACGTCACGCCTATCTGGGCATGAAGCTGCCCGAACGAGGCCGCGAAACCGGCGACTGGCTGTCACTCGACTGGAAATCCGGCCCGGGAATCATGGTTGCCGCCGCCGCCAACAGCGGCAAAAGCGTTGTCATCAACACGCTCATCGCCGCCGCGCTGGAAGCCGGATTCCAGCTTGCCATCTGCGACGACGAGGACAAAAGCGTCGATTTCCAATGGTGCCGGCCGTGGATCATCCCCCACGGCTGGGGTTGCGATAGTCCTGAATCAGCCGCCGCGACATTGATCCATGTGCTTGAGATCTGCTCCTACCGGTCGAAACTCATCAAACAGTATGGGGTCGAAAACTGGTGGGGTCTGCCTAAGGACGAACAGGAAAAGAACCCCCTGCTTTTGCTCGTGTGCGATGAGGTCGCCCAATGGGCTGGGAGCGTCACCATACCGAAGGTCAGCAAGGACAATCCGATGCGCATCCGGGCCGAGTATGAGGCAAGCATCCATGCGGCGAACATCACCTATGCGATGAAGATCACGCAAAAAGCCCGGTTCTCCGGTGTCTGCTTCCTGTTCTGCGGGCAATCGACCCGCCTGCAGGACGGTTTCGACCCCGGTATGCGAGTCAATCTGACCACGGTCATCTCCCCCACCCTGCAACCCTCCACCGCTGTCGAAGAGCTGCTGGGAGGGGCGAAGGACTTCCCTGAGATACCGGAAAACATCATGCAACCGGGAATCTCCAGAGGAGCCGGCCTTATCAGGCTTCCCGGCATGAAACCCGTCATCTACAAGGGTTTCTACGAGGAGAACCAGAAGCAAAGAAAATCATACAGCGACCTGCTGCGCGAACGTCTGACCGCAATCCGACCGCCGGAAGGCGACATGAACTCGGGCCACTGGTCATGGGATGAAATCGTAAACGCCCTGCCGACCGCCGCAGAAAAACCCGATGACGGCATGATCGACTCCGGCGGGGACGAGGACGACGGGTTCCCCACAGACGGTTTCGGCGAGGACGGGCGTGATGTCGCAGACCGTGACAAGCCGTTGAAGGGTGCCGCCGCTGCGGCGCATGCGAGCAAACTGTATGCGGCAGGTGTCGACGTGCCTCACATGAGCGCCATCGATGCCGCCATGAATATCGGGCGCCTGTCTGCCGAAAAAGGTCTTTGATATAGGATGTGATGATGTTGGCGAAGGATGATGATTGGCTGACGGCGGGGAATCAGTTGGATGATTCCCTGTTGATGGATGATTTGTGGGATGATGACGCAGATCCACAGAATGACAAAGGCGCAGCGTCACATTCCACTGGTTCCGCATTTCCACAGGACAATGCAGAAACGCTTCCACAGAAAGCCGGGGGTACAGGGAGTAGTTCCAATGTGCCCACAGTTTCGCAATCCAACAGGGAGTCCATTCCCGGTGAAAATGCAAACACGTTTCCACAGTATTTTGATGACTCATTTCCACAGTCTGACGAAAGCACAACCCATCAATCCGACAGCGACCCATTTCAACAGGAAGACGTAGACCCGTTCCAACAGGATGACGTAGACCCGTTCCAACAGGATGACAGGCAATTGCCTACACAGGAGAAAGAGGAATCGTTTTCACGTTCCAATGATTCCACTGTTTCACGTTCCAACAGCGCAACACTTTCACAGGAAGACGCGGAAACAATTCCTCATTCCACTGACCACACAGTTCCACAGTCCAACAAAACGACAGATTCGCAGGGCAACAAAGGCACAGCTTCACGTCCCATCAGGACGACAGTCCCCCAGAACACTGTCGAGCCAGTTCAACAGGACACTGCGGATACGACTCCACAGGAGAATGCGGAAAACCTCGATCAGATAGACCTACTCGCCAACGGCTACGACCCGTTCGAGGAATTCGCCGACTCAGCAGAAGACTGTAACGACAAGAAATCAGAAGAACAGTCTACTGTTTCCGCATTTCCGCAGAACAATGAGGAAACACGGGAACAAGGAAAAGGCCCGGAGGAATACGACCCGTTCGAGCAATTCGACCTGCAATCGGACGATTCCAGCGAACCGCCAACGGAACAGAACGAACGTCGAGACGACAACATCATTCAAGACAGTTCCGCAGATTCAAAGAAAAACGTTGATATGCAGGAACAGGGAGACATTGAAACTGTTTTCCCCTCCAATGTTCCTATGCAAAATCAAAGGGACAGCGAAACAGAAGGACAGTATGACAGTTCGTCCTTCCAACAGGAAGACAGTTCCCCAGTAAGACAGGACACTGGCGAAACATACCCGAAGGACACGGACTCTGCGGATCCGTTCGACCTTTGGGATGACCCATCCGAACCTCCGGAGGGGGAACCACAAACATCGTCCCCATCCACCGGAAGCCCTAGCGCGGATGATTACCCAACGCAAACATTCCAGACGGGAGATGACTTCTGGAGCCAGACGGACGACGAATCGAACGGCCAGTGGAATGCAGGCCAGCAAACGAATGGCATGCCCCCGCAGCAATTCGACAATCCGCCATTCCCACAGGAAAATGTCTTCCCAGTTGAACACCAGTATGATTCCCCATTCCCACAGGAAATCACTGATACAGAAAATAGGGAAAATGGTGGAACGCTGATAAAGATTATCGCAGTCGCGGCCGCCATACTCATAGGCCTCGGAGCACTGATAGGCGGGGGAGCGTACACCTATCACGCATACACCACTCACGTCGCGGAACAGCAGGCCGAAGCCGACCGCAAACAGCGCCAACAATCCCTGGTGAAGGCACAGAACAAATGGGACGGGAGGAAACGGAGGGCCGATGACCTGGTCTCCACGATCAAAGCCAGTCCCGTCGCGGAAAACAGCGACGTGCAAAAAGCCGTGGAAGCCCTCCAGAAAACAACCACAGGGAATCCGATGACTGAAAAAGACATCACATCGGCCCTGGAAAAACTGGACGGCGAATATGAGAAAACCAACAGAACCTACACGGATGCAATGCAGGCAAAAGCCAAGGAGACCAGAACGACACTCGACGGTCTGGTACAGCAGGCAAATGGTCTTGCTGACGCTCCTGACGGCAACGACAAGAAGCAGATGCAAAGCCTCGCATCCCAGTGGAAAAGCACGGAAATAACGTCTGACAACCTATCCGACGCCATTGCGGCTTCGACCGAGCTGAAGAACCTCATCAGCAAAGTGGATAAAGCCAAGAAGGATGCGGACGCGAAGAAGAAGGCCGAGGAAGAGGCCAAGGCAAAAGCGGAAGCGGAACGACAGGCCCAAGCCCAACAGGAGCAGCAGCAGGCGCAGCAGCCTCAGCAGAATCCATACGGGAACATGTACTACTGGGGCGGGGGATATGGTTCGACCGGTGGATCGACCGGTGGATCCACCGGCAACAGTGGGGGAGGGGTATCCCCGCCACCGCAGCAGGAGACGCCACCCAAGGGCAACAGTGGCGGCAACGTCGGCTGAAAAAAACGGGAAAGCCGAGGCAGATCAACCTCGGCTTTCCCGCTAATCCCATACATCAGAACATGTTGGGATAATCCTCATCGTCCACATCATCATCTTCAACCTCGACAGGAGCCGACTTACGACGGCCCCGCGAAGAGGTCTTCTTCGGACGACGGCGCGGAGCCTCCTCCTCGTCCTCGTCCTCGTCCTCGTCCACGTCATCATCTTCAACCTCGACAGGCTTCGGACGACGACGGGAAACGGCAGCCTTGCGACGTGGCTTGACCGCGATTTCACCGGTATCCTCGTCCACCTCATCATCGGAATCAGCCTCATCGAAGTCAGTATCCGCAAGAAGAGCCGCCTCATCATCGGCCTTGGAAGGCTTTGCGTTCACATGCTTGTCTCGCCAAGCGATAAGAGCCTCGATATCCTCATCGGTGAAGTCCTCATCGTATTCGAAGCTTCCATCTCGCACGCCTCCGCCAACAATCGTGAGATTATCCAAACGATAGCTGACACCGCTACCGGTCTGAGTCTTCCACGCACGTGCCGTAACCGAAGCCTGCACGTTCTGACCGGGATACACCAGCTTATCCCATAAGACCTTGACTTCCTTGGCCTTGGCATCACGCTCCTGAGCCTCCTCAAGATTGCGCGTCGCCTCCAGAACGAGCGTCTTCGCCTCCTCCTGAGCGTCTTCATCAGCCGTAGCGTAAGCGGCTCGGGCATCATTAAGATTGGCTTGAGCGGCCTGAACGTCTTCCTTTGTCCCGAGAATCGGTTCGGGGAGCTCACGCAGGATTCCTTCATCGTCGATGTAGCGGATTCCGGGACGACCGGCCTTGGAGCTACGACTGAAGTTCACATAAAAATGGTTGGCTCGATTCGGATATTTATCGGTCATGAGGACGGTTTTATCACCGTCAAGGATTTCATCCTCGTCGGCATCCTTGAGACCGTCATTGGAAACGATACGATCCTTCTTGCCCCATTTCTTCAAGGCGATGGCGTTGTCTTCCGCATTCTTGCTCAGCTTCTGAAGGATTCGGACGGTTCGCATGTGATCGGGGTCATCCTTGTCGAGAAGCACAGGGAACCCGTATGCGGGCGTGCTTTCGTTTTTCTTCTTATCGTCCTTCTTGGCGGACTTGTCATCATCCTTGTTTCCCTTGAATGCGACCGCCTCGTAGAGCTTGGGCCATCCCATCTGGATGACTCCGGTTTTCGCGTGAGTTAGCAGTTCTGTTGCCATGATGGTTCCTCCTTGACGATTTGACGATCGCTCCACAGTGCATTGAGGATGGGAGTTTTCGTCTTCTCTTTTTTCTATGTGGACATATTCAAATATACGCAGTTATCTGAACATGTATATTATTCGGCGTGTTGCCTTTATTTCCAAGGCGTTTTCCCTTGTTAGAGAATGCTGAAAAACTCAGTTTTCTGCATGTTGTACAATGGGAGCGTGAACACAACCAGAAGACTGGGCAACACCAGTCCGACCACTGCATCCAGGAGAGGCGAATGAACCAGCTATCGATCAGACGTCTGCGCCAGCTAGCAGGAAAAACAAAAAACGAGATAGCCGACCTGCTGGGCATGAGCGTCAACACGTACAGCAAGTACGAGGACAACCCCATGAGCCTGTCCTACGCCGCATACCATCAGCTCATCGAATATCTCGAAACAGCAATCCAAATCAGGAAAAAACTGGAAAAGGAGCAACCTATGAACACCCCCATCAAAGCGAAAGTCCGATTCGTCGCACCCGACGAAGACGACGAGGACCGTCTCACCGACTACACAGTGCCGATCCCCGAAGGACTGACCGAGGAATTCCACCCCTCGCAACCCGTCACACCGAAGCAGCTCCTCGACTGGGAAACCAAGAACAAGGAACCATACCCGGGTTATTCGGAGGAATTCTTCAACTGGGAGAACGCTTGGGAAGAGGTCAACCGCGCCCAGCAGAAAGCCGATGGCGGATATCTCCACCTCTCCGACCCGGTGCCCGTCAGCCCGGAGTTCGACGAGACGACCGGAGAACCCATCACCTACGACGAGCCTCACGTCGTCGTGGACTCGGAAAGCGGCAACACCAGCGTGTACGTCGACGAGGCTGACATGTCAGCCCAGGAAATCGCCGAATCCGATCCAGTGAACAACAACTAGCCTCCCCACATACCGTTCCGGCATGCTCCGTCCATAGGCATGCCCGGAACTTGAATCCAAGAAGGAAAGACACCAATGGCCTACGCGAAAATCATCGACATCGACGACCCCGGCTACTTCCGGTTGAAATCAATCGACCAAAGCCAATTGAAACAATTCCTGAAAAACCCGGCCGACTGGGCATATCACCGTCTCAACGACGACCACAAGCCCACCGACGCCATGAAGTTCGGCACGGCGTTCCACGCTTACCTGCTCGGCACCAGCGACGTTGTCAGCCTGCCTGAGGGAGAGAGCTTCAGGAGCAAGGACAACCAGAAGTGGCGCGACGAACAGCTGGAAGCCGGCAACATCATCGTCTCCTACAATGACATGCAACTGCTCAAACGCATGAAGGAAGGCATCGAACAGACCAGTCTCATGCCCGAATACCCCGATTACATGGAAATCATCGAACAGGGAACCAAGGAACAGTGCATCGAATGGAAGGATCGTCAAACCGGTCTGATGCTCAAGGCGAAGCCTGATCTGATTCCCGTCGGCACCGATTACCTGGTCGATTTGAAAACCGCTCAGAAGGCCGATGCGGAATCATTCGCCAAGGAAGTCATCAACTACGGTTATCACATTCAGACCGTTTTCTACCGTGCCGCGGTAGCCGCATGCAAGCCGGACGCCTTCGACCGTGGGTCCAAGGCTCCCAGCACCATGCAATTCTGGGTGTTCGAGAAATCCGATGCCTGCGACTGGCAGCCTTTCAGCATCAGCGATGACAATCCGATCACGAATCTTGCCGCGACCAGCATCCGTCAAGCGCTCTTGGGCATCGCCTTGATGGTCAAGAAAGCCAAGGAGGAAGGCTACGCAGAGAACACTCCAGACCCCGTGGATGCCGCCGCGAAGTATGCGCTCCGACATGGTTTCAACAAGAAGGTCAAGGAGGTTTCGTTCCAGAACTGGCAGCTGCTGACTGCGGAAAACATGCTCTGCGATCTCGCCAGCTGATTGCCTGAGGCACGACAGGAGAGGGCCAACCAGTACGATGGTCCTCTCTTCTTTTTTATCGTTTGCTCGTTATACTGAATATGTCCACATAACAGTAAAGACGACAGAACCAACGCCAATGCCATCAGCACCTCGAACACGCCGGACAACATCCAGCAACCCAAGAAGACCAGCCAACTACAAGCGCGGAGGCTACGCCCACGAGTTCACCATCCCAATCGAATGGTGGAGTACGACCGACACCATACAGACGGAACGCATGCGAGCCAGACGAAGGGCATGGGTGAGGGACTACGCGAAAAACGAATGGCGCAACCTCAAGAAAACAGGAAAAGCCTGGAAAGTGGAACGGTTCATCGCCCTTATAGGCGTAGCCTGTCCAAGCCAGAAAAACATTTTCCCGGCGAGAGCGGCCGAAACCATCAAACCCATCATCGACGGTGGCAGTGATGCCCGGCTCTGGGACGACGATGACAGCCAGCACCGGCACAGCACCGTATACATCCAACTGCCAACACCGGCGCCAGCCAACCATTACAGGCTGAGCGTGCTCATCATCCCGGTGCCGGAATCAATGCCGAAATACCAGATCACCTCACGTCTCGCATCGAACATCGACCAGCATTGGCGAAATAACCCCAATCCGCCGGCATGGCACGACGGATACTCGGTGTCATTCACGATCCCCGACAAACAGTGGATAACCAGCAACTATACGGATAGTGACCTCATCGCCAGACAGAACGGCGAACGGAAATCAGCCACATGGGGGAGGGGAGGCAGCTTCGGCATTCGGGAACGAGTACGCGCACAACTCATCGAACTGGCCTTCCAACAGTGGAAAAGACAAGCCTACCGTCCATATGAAAGATTCGCCATCATCGCCGGAATCGCATACCCGTACGGGGTGAAAACCGCCGACCCTGACAATGCGGCGGAAACGGTGAACACCATACTGCATTCGGGAACCCGCATCGGAGCCTGGCCGGATGTGAACAGCCAGCATTGCAGGGGAGTGGCTTTCGTACGTCTGCCGAATCTCATGACGGGAAACCACATGGTCAGACTTTTTGTTTTCCCGGTGCCCGAGAATTTTCAGATGGCGCAGAGCATAGCCGAAAGCTCCATCGACGCTTGGGGCGAACATGATCGGAGAATGCGTTGAACCTGAGACAAGTGCTAGTCCAGACCGCGATAGGACTCATCGCTATCCTCATAGCCGTCCTATATGCGATGTTCATCGTCCCGCAGGACTGGTTCATCGACTCCAAGGAATCAGTCATCACCATATCGGTCATAATCTGCGCGACCGGATACATCATCACGGTCTGGGTCCGTTATATCCGTCATCTCATACGCCGGAGAATCGATCAACGAATCATCCGCGACGCCGAATCCGAAGGTGAAAACAGGTCTTTGGAAAAAACCGAAAATTCTTCGAAATGAACCGGCCGCAACCATACGATTGAACAGGAAGCACATCCATCAATCTCAGAGAAAGAGCCGATAATGGTATGGACACCAGCGACACAGCCGCGTGACCCCCTTGGTAGATTCCGTAAAACCAATCTCGTCCCCGGCGAATACACGTACACCACGCGCAGCGGCATCGTCAAGAAATACTATGTCAACGATATGAACCAGCTGGCAGACGGGTCCACCATCCTGCATATGAGCGCCCAAGGCAAGGTGTTCGGCAGTTTCAAGACCCAGAACCCCATCGAACGCATCCACATCATCGGCAACAGCGATATGGAACAGATGGCCGTCGCGGCATCCGGGGAAACCACATTCGGCGTGATCAACCACAGCAAGGCCGCCCCACCGGATGTGTTCAGCCTCAACCGTGGACACGATTTCGAGCCGGTCAGTTCCAATCTCCCCGACGGCGAGACCGCCTTCGGAGGACATGCCGCACAGATCAGCGGCCGTCCGGACAGGAAAACCTATGACACGTTGAACGCCCAGAAGGCAGAACGAGCCAACCTCGCGGCGTTCGCAGACCTTGACAACCGCGTCTATTCCGCTGACCCCGGCGACTTCGCCGAAGCTGCGGTCCAGGCACGTCATTACTACGAGAAGGAATTCGGGCTCAGCGAATCCCAAGCCCGGGAAATGCCGGTCTACGTGTATGCGGACAAGAATGGCGACGTCACCGTGAAACCCGCATACAAGCCTGAAAGCGTTCCCATGAGCGAACTGGGAATGGAACCAGGAGACCCGGTGCCGGAAGGCTTCCATGTGAACGGGGACAATCTCGTCGCCATGGTGCCCCGGCGAAGCCCCAACACGCATGGAGGCAGCGGCAGCGTCCGTCTCCGCGGCCGGGATCTCACTCGCATGACCAGGGCCATGCAGAAGGATGGTCTCAAGAGCGTCGACTTCACCGTGAGCGGAGGCACCAAGGTATCCGCAAAAAGCGGCAAACCGTTGCAGAACGCCTTGCATTTCCGCGCCGACTACATGAACCCCCACAGTGGAGACGACATCACCGTATGGGGTTCCATCGAAGCGAAACAGTACGGGACGCAGCCGGTCAAGGCACGCAGGGAGTTCACCACCAACGAGGAATTCCAAGACTATACGCGCAAGGTGCAAGCAGTCCGTGAACGGGCGGCCGCACCATACGTGGATCCGCAATCCCCACAGGCAGCCGCGAAACTGCTGCGAGCCAAGTATGGGACGAATCGGTTCTACAGCAGCGACATCCAGATGCGCGACGGCAAAGAGGGAGTGGCCTTTGCCATCAACACTCCCGGCGGACACGCCCGCATGCTGTCCAACGGGAACGGTGTCTGCATCGGCAAGGAGCCGGCCGATGCGGAGGGCTTCGCATCCATGTTCAATAACGGCAAGAGTCCGGCCAATCGGATCACCGCCGACAACGTGAAGGTCTTGTCGGATGGTAATTTCCGCGTCCGGAAGAACGGCCGTGAGTCGTTCTACACTCCATCCATGTCCACTACCCGCGGGACTCGTAGCCGCAACGGAAAACTTTACGGCTACAACGAGGCCGGAGATTTCATGGAATTGCCGAATCGCTGACCCTAGGAAAATGCCGGGTGGTTTTTTACTTCCCGGCATTTTACCTGTTATACTGAATCTGTCCACATAGAAAAAAGTGAAGTCAGGAGACCTAAATCCACCATGCCCATCATCGAATTCGACACGAAGATGCGAGGCTACGATCCTCAACAAGTCAATGATGCCGTAACCAATTTCCAGGACACCATCAACAAGTATGCGCAAGCAAACACTGATCTGAAGAGGACCCTGGATACGGTCAACAACCAGTTCACCCAGGCAAACCAAGACATCGATCAGCTGCAAGCCGAAAACAAGAAGCTCTCCGAACGGATCGAAGAACTCGAAAAGCAGAACGACGATCTGGAAGCAAAAATCAAGAACAAGTACACGAGCGTGGGCGACGATGTGAGGAAACTCCTCGAAGACACCCAGACCGTTTATCATGCTGCGGAAAAGAACGCAGCCGACATCAAGAACAAGGCGCTGCAGGAGGCTGACAGCATTCGCAAGCAGAGCCAGTCCGCCGCGGAGAAGACTATGGTGGACGCGCGGCAGGTCGCCGAAAAGAACGTGAAGGAATCCCAAGCGAAGTCGAAGCAGATCATCGAATCCGCGCAGCAGTCCGCCGCACAGTTGCGTAAGGAAGCCGACTCGTATGCCACTGGACGGCAAAACATCGCGGAGCAGGCCGATGCAAGGGTTCGTGCGATTCTCGGCCGTCTCCAGGAAGCAAGCAAAGTGCTTGACAACGCCTACCAGTCCGGACGCAAGCCTAACGCCACTACAGTCCAGTCAGCTCCGAAGGATGCGCCAACACCGGTCATCGCCGGCCAGGCCACTAATCCGAACGAGGCGGATCTTGAAGACGATAGGACCATCGCCTTCGCTCAAATCCATGCGAAGAACACCGCATCCGCACCCGCGACTCCTGTTGACGCCCAATAAGACCATTCCCGGAACGTGAGAATCTTGATCCTCCAATACGTAATGGTTATGACCGGAGGATATGCCAGTTCATGGCTTATCCTCCATGTCGGCATGCTGTTCGGGCAAGGCGCGAAGAACGCCGCTTCTCTGGACCGAATCAAGGAAGCCCGCTGTTGGAACATCGCATATTATCTGTGCGTCATCCTGACGTTCCTGTGCGTCATTGCCGGATCATTGGGTCTCATGCTCCTGACCAAGGAGCTGATCATTGACTGAAAAAACATCCCTCAAGCAGTCCCGTAATCCTTTCCTGACCATCGGACGCTATGTCCGGCAGATAATCGATGAAACCCGTAAGACGGTGACTCCAACCGCCCGCGAATGGCTGGCCTGGAGTATTGCCGCATTCGTGTTCGTCATCCTGCTCATGATATTGGTCACGGGCATGGATTTCAGGCTCGGCAAACTCACTCTCATGGTGTTCGGGTGACGGTCACACATCCCGTGACCCTTGCCATGCTGCTATGGATGGGTATCGCCCTGCTCACGTTTCTTCTCATGAGCGTATGGACGGATAATCCACAGCATCGCAGCACCTATCGCCATTGGGCTGTCGCATACCTGGCAGCCCTGATCGTCTTCATCGCCATCTTCTATTCCGAAGGAACCCTATGGCCGTTCTCATCATCGTTTTGAAAACCATCGTCGCCGTCCTGAGCGTCCTGTTATCCCTGCTGATTCTTCTGCACAAAGGCAAGGGCGGGGGATTGTCCGACATGTTCGGCGGCGGCTTGACCGCAAACGCGGGCACATCCGGGGTCGCGGAGAAGAACCTCAACCGTTGGACGGTCGGCATCGCGATCCTATGGGTTTTGCTGATCGTCTCGATCAGTCTCATCGCAAAAACCATCTGACGAAACAGGAGACCTCATGCTAATTGCCATCATCTGCCTATTTACGGGCTTCTTCCTTGGCTTCTTCACCGCAGCCCTATGCCAAGCAGCATCACACTCAGATTCTGACAGAAAGGACAACCAATGAAAAACAACTGGTTCTGCCCCAACTGCGGGCAGCCGATGGAAGCGCAACGCCACGTGGACAATCCCACCGGCCGTATCACATGGACAATCGGCTGCCTCAACCCGAAACACTTCCACACGCGCGGCTACATGAACGCCGCCATCGCCGAAATCCAACTCGAAAAACTCCTCCACCAGTGAAATACGTCAGCATCTTCAGCGGAATAGAAGCCGCCACCGTCGCATGGCATCCACTGGGATGGGAGCCGCTGGCCTTCAGCGAAATCGACCCATTCCCCTCAACCGTCCTGCAACACCATTACCCGAATGTTCCCAATCTCGGGGATATTACGAAAATCGACTGGAACCCATATAAAGGGCAGGCCGATTTGGTTGTGGGCGGTTCGCCATGCTTCCCATCGGGCACCCTCATATTGACGTCGGAACGCTTGAAACCCATCGAGGAAGTCAAAGTCGGAGACATGGTGCTCACTCACCTGAACCGGTGGCGGAGAGTTATTCAAACTGGCTCCAAGATTTCGGACACTATTGTTCTGAAAGGCCAAGGCGTATCTTCTTTGGAATGCACTCCCAACCATCCTTTCTGGTCAACGGGCAAAACCAAAAACAAGCATTTGGGCATCAGACAACTGGAGGAACCGAAGTGGCTTGAAGCTGAGAATATGCCCGGACGCATGTGGCTCAATATGAATGCTACAGGTGCTTGTTTGCCTATCCCCGACCCGAATGAAACTGAAGCGCATGTGCGAATCAGCTTATCGACCCCTTTCTTCTATTTTGTAGGCCGATGGCTGGGCGATGGATGGGCAAACTCTCACAAACGTAAAAACCGGATCAATTCGAATATGAAACGGGTATACGTCTGCTGTGCTCATGAACTTGCGGATGACCTAGAGAAGAAGCTGGAAGATACTGGCCTTCATTTCGGGAGGGTGGAGCAACCTTCAACCACACGCTTCACCTGTTCCTCTATGGCATTATTCGACTGGCTCACCACCAATTTCGGCATACATGCAGCGGGGAAAAACCTACCATCATGGGTTTTCGGTATGAAACGCGAGTGGCGGCAAGCGTTATTCGACGGGTATCTTGAATCGGATGGCTGTATCCTGTCCAACGGAAAGAAAACGACATCCATAAGCTTGCCCCTGACCACAGGCATGAAAATCCTCGCTTCTGGACTAGGAAAAGCGTCCAGTGTCACCTATTCGATGCCGAAACGTAAATCATGCGTAATCGAAGGCCGTATTGTCAACGAACACGGATTCTATTCGCAGACGTACTACAACAACAGCCGTAGTGCGCTCATCAGCAAAGACGGTTTCTGGGGGTTGGAGCGCAAAAAGCTTCCCGGACGGAAGAACATCAGAGTCTATAACCTGGAGGTTGAAGATGACCACAGCTATGTGGCAGCCGGAATTGCCGTTCACAACTGTCAGTCCTTCAGTGTCGCCGGTAAGAGAGAAGGACTCGCAGGAGCTTCCGGACTCATGTTTGAATACATTCGAGCGGTACGTGAACTCCGTCCACGTTGGTTTGTCTGGGAGAACGTCCCAGGAGCGTTCACAAGCGAGCGGGGGGAGGCTTACCGCCAGCTCCTGTCAGAGATGGATGCGCTCGGGTATGGTCTGGCATGGCGAGTATTGGATGCGCAGTTTTTCGGCGTGGCCCAAAGACGCGAGCGTGTGTTCCTTGTTGGAAGTCTTGGAACCATGCGTTGCGCGGAAGTACTTTTTGAGCGCGAAAGCCTGTCGTGGGATCATCAGTCGAGCCGACAGAAGAGGCAAGCCCTTACCGAAGAGGCTCAGGAACGCGTTGGAAAAGCAGATCATGATTCTGGATGCCTGAATCCCGGCGAAACCCAGAGTCGAAGGGTTTATCCGACTTCCGGCGTATATCCGACGTTGTCCACGAGAGAAAACTCAGGGCAAAGTCAGGAAAGCGTTTTTCTATGCCAGACGGCGCAAACCGGCAGCAACGGGAAACTCGTCAAACAGGACGACGTGACGAACACGTTGGATCGGACGAACAGCACCGCAGTGGCCGCATTGGACTTCAAGGTAAAGCCAGTCGCGTTCCTGTATAACCAAGGTGCGAAGGCCCGGAGCCTAGGGATAAGTGAAATAAGCCCTACGTTAAAAACCGACCATAATCCGGTTGTAGCATTCGCTTCAAATCAGCGTGACGAAGTCCGTGAACTGGAAGTCTCAGGCGCATTGGCCGCGCAGCCTGGCATCAAACAGCAGACGTACATCTGCCGGGCCGATGGTCAGACGAATGCTATGACCAGCGTGGATATGGCTCCCACCTTGACTTCTCACGCGAAGAAGGATCCACCGCTCATCTATCCTGCTGAAGATGAGCCTGTCACCTTGCAGATTCACGGCGGGAAACCCGGCGGCGGGAAAGGTGCCTTCGCCACATTGTCCACTCATAACATCCAAACGCCTATAACAGGCGGCCGCGAGAAGAGAGGTCTCACCGTCCGTCGGCTGACACCACGAGAATGCGAACGCTTGCAAGGCTTCCCCGACGATTACACCGATATCCCATATCGGAACAAGGAACCCGCTCCGGACGGTCCCCGTTACAAGGCGTTGGGCAACAGCATGGCCGTACCGGTCATGCGATGGATCGGAGAACGCATTCGGACGGTCGAAGAAGCCGCCGAAACAACCGATTAGACAACAGAAACAGGTGGATCGTCGCAGAAGAGGGGGTGACGTTCCTCAAAAAAACAATACAGCGATAGGCCACGATCTTGTTCAGGATTTCCTTTTGTCCGGCGAAATCACCAGAAGCAAGAAGAATCATGGCCGTCGCTCGACTCCGCAAGGAAAATCAAGTGGACAACACCCTCCTAGGAGATCAAGATAGTGGCCTATCGGTGTAAATGTATTCACCGATAGGCCACTATCGTTCGTTCTCGTTCTTACTGCTATAAAAGAGTATGTCCAGTATGTAGTATGACTATAAGCACTGCCCGTCAGCCCTTATAGGAGAAGCGGTTTGAGCAGGTTCGTTACACCGATAGTCCACGGATTCGGCAGTGATATTCCACGGAAACGACACTGATAGGTCACTAAAACAGCAGCGATAGCCCACTATCATTGCAGGGATACTCCACGTTGCAAGACCATCGTCAAAGGCGATTGCACCGATAGTCCATCATTGGATGCACCGATAGGCCACTATCCGCGAAAAGTGCCGGATAGTGGCAGTATACAAGGCATGGAACCGTCGGATAAGCAACGCAGTAATACTGCGGAAGAAAGGTTTTTGCACCGATAGACCATCAACAGAGACAAGAAAACAGCATCGATAGGCCATCAACGAATCGGCGGGATTACACCGATATGCCACTATCCGATGCAACGGGTTCTGCACCGATAGGCCACTACCTCAGAAAAAGATAGAACGTCAGCCCGTTCTCGAAGCCGAAAAGCTCCCATATACAACCAAACTGCACCGATAGGCCACTACGTGTGGGATGAAATCCACGAATCAGCTTCAAAAAAATTGGGAAACTGCACCGATAGGCCACGTGTCGATACAGCGATATGCCATCAGCATCAAAAACCGACTGCATTAAGCACTGATCTGCATCAGCGAATAAGGTGGGACGATTAGTGGCCTATCACTGCCAATCGCCCCGCCCCTCGTCCAAAGCACGCCGTTCCGCCTTGGGTGGGACGGACGTTGGCGACGGGTGCAGGATGATGCCGTCCCGGGTGGTTTCCACGTTCGCGGCGGGATACACGTCGTGAATCTTCTTCAATGCTTCACGGAACTTGGCTTTGAACACGCGGCGTTCCTTGATGCTGTCGCCGAAACGTCCGTGCAGCCAATCCCAATCCAATGTGAGGTCGTGATGCAGGTTGCGGAATGTTCCGGTCAGCCACACGTACACGTCGTAGGGGAGCACTGATTTGCCTGACAGCAGGTAGTTGGTGGCACGAGTGTCGAATGGTGCCGACTCCTGGGCGAGCCTGTCCCACACTTCATCGGTGAGAATAAACTTGGCGCCGCTGAAATCCTGATTATTGTTATCGTTCAGGAAGCTGACGGCCTTCACCATCTGCATGTTCACGGAGTCGAACCGATCCCGGTTGCCCGCAAACCCGGTTTTCTGCCTGATGCTGATATGACAGTACAGGAGACGGCGCAACTGTTCCTGCAAACGTTTCGATGACTGTCCTCCACGGGGTATGCCGAGCTCTTCGGACAACTGGTACATGCTGGGAATCGTGATGGTGCGCTGCGACGGGTCAACGGTCGGGGTTTTCCTCGTTCCCGCAGAGCGAATCTGCTTTGCCATCCACGCCATCAACAGTCGAGGGTATTTCCCATAGGGGAAGTCCCTTGACCTGGTGAGACTATCGATACCGGCTTCAAGGATGTATTCGACGGTACTGTTGTCCTTGCTCACGAAGTCGGTGCCTTCCGCCGGGGGAGTGGCGGGGAAAAGGGTGCTGGTGAGGATGCTGTGCCCGTACCAGATTTCCTTACTGTCCGGCAAACGGTTTTCGATGTCTGAGATCGTGGCTACCCGGTCGAGCACGAGGTCGGTTGAATGGGTAGCTGGTTTCGTGTTGTCCGGACTGTTGTTGGTCATGGTTCTCTATGGTACCGGCATTCAGCGGAATACGAAAAAACGATGTTTGGTGGCGCTTGTCCGGGTTTTTCCCGGTGCGACACGCCGTATATCAAACATATTTTTTTTGTTATTAACCGTTGATATTTCAATATTTTGGCTTGTTTATAGGGTTTCTCTTTTTGACAGCATCAAAATACTTGTTATACTGAATGTGTCCACATAGAAATGAAAGAGGTTCAAGGATCCATCAAATCGGATCATTTCTTCAACTTCTCTCAAGACTGCAATCCGACAAAAGCGGATCATCCCGGAGCAAGACCGGGGCAGTCGCGAAGCATCCTGCGTAGGAAGCTAACCACTACACCACGCACGTGATGCGGACGCTTGAAAACCGAAGAGAGACGCCAAAAAACATTCTTGTCCAAGGCAACTCTAGCCCGCATGGGCGTGAGGACAAGACCTTGGACCATACGCCACCCTTGCAAGGTGGCAGCAGTAAAGACATGGGCTGAACGGCTGAAGTTCACGCCGTTCAACCCATATCACCTGTTCAGTTCGGCCGGTTCTGGTTTCGGATGTACCGCGACTACAATGCGGCCCTGAACATTCTCGACGCGGCAGGGCTTGCCGAGTCGTTAAACGCGCATGGAGACGGTATAAGACTGCGCTTGGCTTCGGCCAAGCGCAGCAGCCGTCAGGGAAGTGCGAACCCTACAGGCGGAACGCTTGCGCGTTCCGCGCTGGGAATCCCGGTGCTAAAGCACCGGGAGGAAGTCAATGGGGCTGACAGGCTTTCGATAGCCTGCCGGAAACCATTTGCTACGTGCCGGAGGCCGGCAAGGACAACCGTCATCAACCTTGCCACAAGAATAGACGCCAACACCGTTTCTTCTTCCCGTTTCACCCTCGTAGCGTGAAACCCGACTTTGATCCCATTGCCGATTAACGGGTCAAAGCCGGAAAACTTTGAATCGGACTGGTCGGACAGTCGGACGATGGATTCGCCCGACCAGTACATGAACATCGTCTACAAGCCGTGCGGGTTCGCCGAACGCACCCGTCCACGGATGATCTTCCCCCACGCAAGTGGGGATAAACCCCTACGCACGTGACAGCAAGCAAAGGCTGACAGCAGGCCAGACCCGAGTTCGATTCTCGGCAGCTCCACGACCCTGATCCATCTCCCATGAGCTTGTGCAGACTCACGGTCTGCGGGGACAGATGAATCGGGCACGGTACGCATCGCACCGTGACGGACGACAGAAGCGATGCACCGGTGGCGTGGCCCAGCGGCGACGGCAGCAGACTGTAAATCTGCGACAAGGAAACACCGGAGGTTCGAGTCCTCCCGCCACCACTATCCGCCTGGTTGCAAACAGGCGGATTAACAGGTAGCGGCGCCTTCAAGGCCGTGCTGTGGTTTTTCGTTTGCACACAGTATCTAAACAACAAACGGATTTTATCCGCTGTCAGGCCAGTCTCATTAGACTGACAGCGAACGGTAAAAGCCGGAATGATACGCAGTCATGAGACGACGCGTTCCGGCCGGCTTCGTAGCTCAAACGGCGGAGCATGCATGGTTGGTGGTTCGAATCCACCCGGAGCCACGTTTTTGACAGGTCTTACAACCGGAGAGTCGAGGACTGTGAAGAAAAACTGGAAGAGCGTGCAAATCCTAGGTCGCACGCTTGGAAGGGGAGGTTTCGCAGGAGGTTAGGAAAACCGGTGGAGACAGTCTAAACACGCGAAAGAATCAAGATGAAAGCATCGTGGTACTGCTTAAGACGGTGCCAGAATCTGAGGAAATCGCGTTTAATAGGGCACGTACGTAGCTGGTAAGCCACGGAGTCCTGTCAAAAAATATCGGATTGTGGCGCAGTTTGGTAGCGCACGTGCTTTGGGAGCATGGGGTCGCAGGTTCGAATCCTGTCAATCCGACTCGCATGGGAATATCGCTTCCCATGGATCTCACCCGGGCGGGAGGATGCCCGGGCAGTACGACCGGCAGCGCCGGCCGGCGGAATCAACACATCCGTGACCACTGGCAAGAAGGGTCGAAGAGCGTTGGCGAACGCAGGCATCCAAGCCCCATCCGGCGTGCAAGCCCCGGACGTTCACTCGGAAGCCAGCCATCCCTCTTTCGGCTGGCGGACTATACGTCACCGCCGTGCGACGTATCCGAAAAAGCACGGCCATGCGGATGTGGTGCAGTGGTAGCACGCCTGCTTCCCAAGCAGGAAACCGCGGGTTCGAACCCCGTCATCCGCTCTATCCGGAAAACCAAAACAATGGATCTGATCCAACAATGGGACTCGTAACCGTCCTTTCCATGTGGACGCTTCCGGAGAAAACATGGACGAACAGCCCCGGCATGGGCACGCATCGTCAAGGACGGGAACATGCCATCGCCCCGGTAGCTCAGAGGAAGAGCAGGTGCCTTTTAAGCACTGGGTCCGGATATCGTAATTCCGTCGGGGCACGATGCTTGGTAAATCGCCGAGCATAAGCGCATCAATCTATTATCGGATAGGCTGCGGCAAATTCTTCTTCCGGCCGCGCGCGAAACAAGGGAAGGAAAACACACAGTGCGACGGACCAGGGAAGGGCCTATAACCCAGATCCCATAACAGTCCGTCGTACAGCGCCTCTGTAGCTTAAACGGTAGAGCAACGGTCTGAAGCACCGTGGATGCTGGTTCGATTCCAGACGGAGGCACGAAGCAATCCATCCGATCAATGGACTGCTTTCAGGGAGTGATCGAACAATCGCATCGGAAACGAGGCGATAAGATGAGCCGGGCCCGGCAGGGTGGTTTGCGACCGAACCGGCGGCACGTCCAGAGGGGATCTCAGGTGATCTCGTTTGTCCTCGACGTTGCTGGTAAAACCCAATCCAGTCTCCCGATTCCCCTCCATCTGTCATTCAGGACGGGTGGGGAGGGCGCTCTTTTTGCAGCTATGGTCTCCGGAGCGACATCAATGAGGACCATGCCGAACACAGCCCGGCACAGGCGTACGTCGTTAAGGGATCGAAATGTGCCATCGCCCTTGTAGCTCAATCGGATTCAGAGCGTTGGTCTACGGAACCAGAGGTTGCGGGTTCGAACCCCGCCGAGGGCACTCGGAGCAGGAAGCTATTCCGCTGCCTATCTTCGGCTTCCTGCTCCTCATGCGTCGGTAGCTTAACGGCAGAGTCACGGTCTCCAAAACCGTGGGATGCTGGGTCGAGACCAGCCCGACGCGCGAAGACGGTATTGCTTGGCTCCTTTCTCACTCACGGATTCAGTCAAGTCAAGCGATACCGTCCCAATGGTTCTGGGCGGCTTTTCGAAATTTTCCTTATTTCCTTTCGGAGCCGTCCAGTATCAATGCCCCGTTGGCGGAACTGGTAGACGCGCTCGGCTCAAACCCGAGTTCCCTACGGAGTGAGGGTTCGATTCCCTCATGGGGCACGAGCCGTGAATAACATGTTCTCAGTAGCCGGGCATGATATTCACGGCATTTCAGCTTCCAGCTCGTATCCGGTTTTCTTTTTCCTCTTCTATTCATTGGCCGGACACGGTAGCGGGACACCGTTTCTAGGGATTGTCGGCCGGAAGAAAACAATCCCCTCACACTCTTACCCCATGACCGGCATTCCATTCTTCCCTCTCTCTTTCGGGATGCTCAGGTTGATGTCAGCCACGAAGGTCGACCGTGGTGAGGGAAAGCCGACCAAGTTTCCGTAGCCCAACCGGCAGAGGCACGCCCCTAAACGGCGTTCAGCGCAGGTTCGAAGCCTGCCGGGAACACGATGCATGGCACAAGGCCATGTGTAAGCGCAACATCGCAAATATGGTGGTATCCGCAGACCACGCGCGAAAAGAAGGCGGAAAACTTGGATGCCTAAGTAACAACAATATTCCAAAAAAAAACGAATTATTCCTTTGGAAAAGGGTTGTCGCTTTTCTTGAACCGAAGTAGGCATCCACCTTGCTCCTGTAGCTCAGTGGATCAGAGCAGAAGAGTTCTAACCTTATGGTCGTGGGTTCGAATCCCACCGGGAGCACGAGATCCATACGAATACGTCAACCAGTTTGTTCCTTCGTGTGGATCAGTGGAGTAGTGGCAGAGCGGTCGAATGCGACTGTCCCGAAAGCAGCAGGGGTGCAAGCCCCCGGAGGTTCGAATCCTCCCTACTCCGCGAACCCCGCATGAAAATCGTTCCCATGAGGGGTCTATCGAGGCTTAGCCGGTGTGCCCCTGAATCGCAAACACTGGCATGGATGGTGGGCCGTGCGGCAAAGGCGCAGTCCTGCTAAGACTGTTGGGGCGGAAGTCCCTGGCGAGTTCGACTCTCGCACCATCCGCTAGCCGATCTGCAGTGATAGGCCACGGGATAGGGCCTGGAATCCAGTCAGCAAAAACGGGTTGGATCGGCATGGCGGAACGCAGTCGGGCATACGTGTCCGATGCGTTCGCGCACATTCCTCCTTGGTGTAACGGCAGCACACGGGTCTTTGGAACCTTTGGTCCTGGTTCGAATCCAGGAGGAGGAGCTTGGCGGCAGCACGTCGAATTGATTTACCCCTCTACTTTTTTTAGCGAGAGTGCTCCATCCTTCAGGGTGGAGGTGAATCGCGTCCCTTGCCTCGTTTCAGCGTCTTGGCCTGTTCTGGTTTTGCACGTACCGTTTGAGTGTTTCAAGGTTGGCTCCGCCGGTGGTGCCGCAATAGTAGCTTCGACTCCAGAGGTGCCCGCCCCATAGGTAGTTTTTGAGGTGGTCGCCGTGTTGTTTCATGAGGAGGCGGCTGGAGACTCCCTTGAGGCTGTTGACGAGTTTGGATAGTTGGATGGTCGCGGGGAAGGCAACGAGCAAGTGGACGTGGTCGTCCTCGCCGTTGAACTCTTCAAGGGTGCATCCGTAGTCGTGGCAGACGTTGCGCATGATGGTCTCGCAGTCCTCAAGTATGGGTTCGGTAAACGCCCCTCGCCGGTATTTGGTGACGAACACCAAGTGTGCATGACAGTCCCAGACAGCATGTCTTCCTTGTCGTATCGTGTTGTTTTCTTCCATGACACCAAGTATAATCGGAATGCAGTTGGGAGGTGAACGTCATATGCCGATCAGCAAGGACGCGCTACAGCAACGTAACCGTAGAATCAGGGAATCCCGTAACCGGACACGCAAACGTCGGACCATGCAGGTATGCCGCGCGTTCTCCTGCAAGATCGACTACAGGAAGCTCAAACCCGCCCAACTGGAGGCGTTGAATGGATTATTCCGTGACGCGAAGCACCTGTACAACGATTGCGTGCTGTCGGACAGCGTATTCGACTATCGGATACCGAAACGGGTCGAAGTGCGAATGCCGGACGGTTCACATGAGACACGCGAACTGTCGCATCTGAGCGCCCAGATGAGCCAAGGCATCGTCCAACAGGCACGCGACAACGTTCGCGGGTTGAAAATGTTGAAGACGAACGGACACAAGGTCGGTGGGCTGAAGCCCGTCAAAACCGTAAACAGCATTCCATTGAAACAACCCGGCCGCACGTTCCGGCTGAACGGCAGCTACATTCACGTCGAACGGGTGCCGGGAATGCTCCACCTGACCGGCGTCCGTCAACTGGACGGCTGGGAGATCGGCCCGGCGAGACTCATCCGCCGGGCGAGCGGCTACTACGTGGCCTTCTCCTGTTTCGGGAACCGTGACGAATACGAGAGGGAACATCCACGGCCGATGCCAGCGAACCCTGTCGGAGGATTGGATGCCGGATTGGAACATGATCTGACCGAATCGGACGGCACAACCACAATCCGACGATATCCCGACACTGCAAAAGCTCGGTATTGGGCACGGCGTCGCAGCAAAAGAGACAAGGCGAACAAAGGATGGTGGAAAGCGAACCGCCAATACCGGTTGGAGATGGAACGGCTGAAAGACCAACGCAAACACGCCGCCATCGAGGAAAAACACCGTCTCGAAGCCAAATACAGGCGTATCGTCATCCAGGACGAGCAGATCGCCTCATGGAGGAAACGCAACAGTTGGCCGAAAGCCGGTCGCATCCTCCAAGGCAGTATCCTCGGACGCCTGTATGCGACGCTCAAACAGCATCCACAGGTCACTGTATTGAACAAATGGCAGCCGACGACCGCATGGTGCCGCCAATGCGGACGTCAAACAAAGACGCCTTTGTCTCAACGCATGTTCCTATGTGCCTATTGCGGCATTCGTGAGAACCGTGACGTTCACGCAGCGCGGAACATGATTGCACTGGCCGACCAGCCGATCAGCCATGCGGAACTCCGCAAACCACGGGACGTTCCGGTGGGACCCTACGCGCAGGCCGCATAAGTACGCCGTCCTCAACACGATTACGCACCATCAATACCGCATGAAGACAAACCATTCATAACCAAAGCAACGCCCCGGTGAACCGGGGTGCGGTAACTTCCGAAAGGATTTGCCCATACGTAAGACCAGACCGGATCACGATCCGATCAGGCGGCAGGGCTCAGCCCGCGAAGCCGCCACCTTCAGGTGGCGCGTAGTTCACACTCGATTCGATGTTTGTTGTACCGGACTACAGGGTCAGGCGTCACCCAAGCCGCGAAACGACGCCACGCCCTTGTAGCTCAGTGGATAGAGCGTCCGCCTCCGGAGCGGAAGGCCACGAGTCCGATTCTCGTTGAGGGCACGCACGAAAACTCCGCCAACCATAATGAGCGGATTCTCTCTTCTCTTCTCTCTCACGCCGTCGCGCCTCGTACGGTTCGTGCATCACGAGGCAACGCCCTTGTAGCTCAACGGATAGAGCGCCGGTTTCCTAAACCGGGCGCAGCCGGTCCGACTCCGGCCTTGGGCACTTTGCATTGCTAGCTCAGTCGGTTAGAGCACCCCGCTCATAACGGGGAGGTCGTCGGTTCGATTCCAGCGCAATGCACGAGTGCCGTATTTTGACGGTTCCCGCACTCGGTAAAAACGGAACCGTTGGACAGTCAAGGAGCCTGAAGCCGACCCGGCGGAAGGCTCCTACCCACGGGGACGAATACCGCGCCCCCGTTCGATGCGCGCCGCATCACATGGCTGTAGCGGCGAAAGGGGCATCATGCGAACACGGACCGCGTGATGCGGGCGACGGAGTCCATGGCCGGCCTCCACCCTGACGAATCACGGCTAGGCGAACGCACGGAGTTCATGACCCGTGCGGGGCGTTGGTGTAATGGCAGCACGCCACCCCCTGTGGGTGGAGATCCGGGTTCGAATCCCGTGGCGTCCGCTAGGGAATCCGCTTCTGATACGGTGTGCGGATTCCTGTTTGCGGTGTTAGCACAACGGTTAGTGCCTCAGTCTTCCAAACTGATTACGCGGGTTCGATTCCCGTACACCGCTCGATACGATTCCATGCCCGTTGGGGAGTTCCCGGCGGGATGTCATGACCATGCGATTCGTGTCCGATGATCCGCGCCTCCGTTTGTTCGACGGACACGCGGATATCGCCGGCGCCCATCATTCCAGGATGATGCGAACAGCCCTCCGTCGGAAGGGCCGGCGCGAATCCGATCTGCCCATCCGCCAAGTGCGGACAGGGTTTCCTGAGTCGTAATCGATTACGCCTCTTGTCAGCCGATCCACATGATGTGGAAACGGTCTCGGTGGAGCATGGGCGTCATAGCCCGTGATCCTCGTCATGCCTCATGCCGTAGTATGCGCGTCCACCGCAAGCATGAGTGCAAGGATCCGGCACGAGTGGCCGGATCGATTGTGGACTGTGCGGATATTGCGACCTCGCAAGGGTGGTATCCGCACATGCTTTCGTAGCCCAACCGGTAGAGGCAACAGTCCAAGGAACTGTCCAGTCCGGGTTCGAACCCCGGCGAAAGCACCAGCGGAAGCAACGGCGTCAACGCCACCCGATCCGGTTCGAACGTCTGACGGAACGGGAACGATGCCACGGTAGGTTCTCTTCATAACTGAGACCCGTAACCGTTGCAGCGCCCGCTTCCGCTCATATTCTTGCGGAATATGATGTCAACGCCGCCACCCGCCCGCTGCCATATTGGGGCGGAGTGGAACGATGGTCAAGGCGCAGGCCTGCACCTCAGTGGCCTGAACGGAACCGCCTCTCCAGCATCGTATCCGCAACATGGCTTCGTCGTTCAATCGGTCAGGATGCCCCGTTTTTGGGGTGATACGGGTTCGAATCCCGTCGAAGCACGATGGGCCCAGTGGCCACATGCGAAACGCTGGGTTCCCGAACGGGAGATAGTTTGCGATCGGTGGCATGAACCGGTCGCAGGACAAGAATTCCTTTGCTCGCATGGCCCATCCACCGTTCCTCATGCCGGAACGGTCTTCGCCGTCGTAGCTCAGCTGGCAGAGCAGCGCCCTCGTAATGCGCAGGTCACCGGTCCGAATCCGGTCGATGGCTCTTTCTCCACTAAAACCGACCTGTTTTTTTCCTCCTTTGTCTGGCTGGTTTTTCGGGAAGTCTGCAACCGGACAGGCGTGGAGGATTCCGGTAATGCTGCCGTAGCTCAGCTGGCAGAGCAGCCGCCTTGTAAGCGGCAGGTCGTCGGATCGTAGCCGACCGGCAGCTCGCAGAAGAGGAACCCATTCTGGGCTCCCTAGAGAACAAGGAGATTCTTATGACTGCACCAAATAATCCCGCCCATTACCATGTTTGGTAGGCCCCGATGGTCGGGGCCGGGTCGCCGGTTCCGGT
>OJAL01000296.1_pt1 | contig 40671 bp, 38 predicted proteins | sample 1589301 | NCBI WGS metagenome assembly OJAL01 (sample SAMN03283261) | human gut metagenome | biome: human-associated habitat; material: feces | host: Homo sapiens | place: USA | collected 2013
CGAAGCAAATTGCAGCAGATTTACAGTCTGTCCCCTTTGGCCACTCGGGAATCCACCCATTTTGTCTCTCGACAATATCTATTTATATCATAAATAAAAGAAAAGCGCAAGGGAATTTATCCAATTCTCCTGCACTTTTTCCAAATTTTTATACCCAGAATGACCACGCTGCATTCATCTGATTTATAATTGTATTCAGATCCCATTTCTTACGGCTGTTGATCTTACTGTTCGGATCATTGATCAGTACCTTGCCCTCCTCTGTCAGCCCGGAAAGGACGATAAAATGTCCCTGGTTTGTAAAATCACCCGGTCCCATACTGCAGATGATCGGATGTCCTGCCGAAAGCTCGGATTTGAGAGTGTCTTCTGACCAGTTTGTAAGCTGTGCAGAGTTTATTCCAAGTTCTGAAGCTCCTGCAGTCATAAGCGTCCAGTCTGTTCCGACTTCATCTACATAATATCCCATATTGACACTCATATCTGCCACATACTTCGGTGTAAATGAAGTATTGCCTGTAAGTCCTGTCGCCACCATGGAAAGGCTGGTCGGTCCGCATCCACCCATTCCGATATTCTCGGAACCATAAGATGCATATCCCCATACTTCGCTCCACTGGAAATATACCGGAATATGGTTCTGGATTCTGTAATCTTTCAAATCTACCGCCTGAAGTCCCTGCGCACTGAGTTCTTCCTCTGATTGTGCTGACTGTTCCGGATAATCAATCACCCACTGCAGTGCTTCCTGATGATCAAACAGCCATGTCAGCAGATCATCGGAATACTTTTCTCTGTTCAGAATGATTTCCTTTGTCTCCGGGTTTTTCTTATATAATTCGCCCAGCTGGTCTTTATACTGGTCAGAATCCAGCACCTCCTGGACTTTCTCAGCTTCTATCTCTTCTGGTGTCTTTGTTTCTGTCTCTTCACTTGTCTCTGTCTTTGTCTTGGCAGAGGATGTCTTTTTTGCAGATTTCTTTGCATTTCCACTTCCACAAAGCATCAGGATCACAGCCAACACGATAATTCCTGCTGCTGCAAGAATGCCTGCTTTATATAGCTTTCTTTTCATCCTTCGTACGTACCGCTTGCGCCTCGCTATTTTTTTCTGGCGCTGCTCCGCTCTTTTCCTGTCTTCTCTCATCATATGTCTATGGTTCTTCCTTCCTTAAACGACATCTCGTTAATGTTTGTTCCTTTTTACGCATATTTCAGCCTTACTTTAACATATTTCTTCATGAGAAAACAGTCTTTTCCGACAAGTTTAGAATTTTTTAAGTTTAAAGCTCTGTATAATTACTCTCCAGAATTACCTCTGTTTCCTGATCTCCGATACAGATCGTATAAGATTTTCCGACCTTTAATTTCGAAGAAGAGAATGCATACCACTGCACATTTTTCTCAGTTTTGATCTCTGTGATCACATTGCCATCCTCATCTTTTACTGCGATCACAGTTCCACTTTCTACCTGCGAATCCAGACTCTGACAGATGACCGGCTGCTCGGAATCTTCACTTGGATTCTGGATCATTCCATTGCTTCCTACTGCTGCAAAGGTTCCTCCGGTGATTTTACACTCGGATGCATAATCCAGCGTTCCGTTTCCTCCATCTGCCGGTCCGTGTAGGGTAAGGTTCCCACCGGTGATCAAAATATCTCCGTTGGCATCCAGCCCATCCCCATTGGCATTTACATACAGACTTCCACCATTGATCGTAAGCGTTGCACCCTGGTCTTCTGCTTCCATTTGGCCACCCATTTGTCCTGTCTGCTGTCCATTTCCAGAATCCGATACGGAATTATCCGTCTGCTCTTTATTCGTTTCACTATCTGCAGTCGTATCCGAATTATCTGTAGATGATTCTCCTGCCGCATTGATAGCATCATCACTTGCTGTCACCCGGATATCTCCGTCATTGATCACAATATCAAAGCCTTCGATTCCTTCGGAACACTGCTGGATGTCAATCGTTCCACCGGAAATATTCAAAGTCTTATCTGCATGGATTCCATCATCCCCGGTATTGATCGTATAAGTTCCGTCTGTTACTTCAACGCTGTTATCGCTGTGAAGCGCATCATCGCAGCTGTCGATGTTAAATGTTCCACCGGTTGCCACCAGCTCCACATAGGATTTCAGACCTTTTGTACTGGTTGTATCTTCTTCCTCTGAGCTCTGCTGATTCATATCTGGTGGGGTTCCGCCCGGCTGCATCTGATTCCCAGATGTATCGCTGTCTGATGTATCACTTCCATCCGCAGATCCATTGCTGTCTGAATTGGAATTATCCGTATTATTCTGTGGAGGTTCTCCTGGCTGTCCGCCATTTCCCTGCGGAAGATCCTTCTTCTCCGGCGGAGTATTGGTATCTGTACTTCCTGCAGAACTATTACTATCAGAAGCTGCTGCATCCGCATTTGCAGACTGTCCATCTGATGATTCTGCTTCCTGATTTCCAGGTGCCCGTCCATCTTCCGGACGTCCACTGCCATTTTCCGGCATCTGTCCGCCGCCTCCGATCGGACCGCCTCCGCCCATGCCATTTTTCTGAACTGCATTTTCGCTTCCGCCACCTGTCGTGATCGTGAAGTCTCCATCATTTACACGTAGCAGGGTTTCTGCCTGGATTCCATCCCCTTCTGCTGTAATGGTAAATGTTCCTCCATCAATGATCACATAACCTTTATCGGTCTCATCCGTATTGGTAGACTTGATTCCGTCTCCACCAGATGTGATCGTATAGGTTCCGTCTTTGATCGATACACTGTCCTTGCCGACCAGACCATTATTTGCTGCGGTAATCGTATACGTGCCGGATACAAATTTCAGCGCGTCCTTGCACTGGATTCCATTTTTATAATTTCCATTCACTGTCAGGCTTCCGCTTCCGTTAAAGGTCAGATCGTCCTTCGCATAAACGGCAGCCTTCGGCTCATCGTCCTCAGAATCTGTCGTATATTCCGCTCCGTCTGTCAGTGTATTTTCTGTACCATCTGCCAGTGTGATGATTGTATCTCCAGCCTTTACCCAAATTGCCGATGAATTAGAACAAGTAATCTCTGCCCCGTTTAAAACCAGTCGCACGGAATCTTTATCATCCGAATCAACCACGATCTGACCGTCACTTATTGTACCGCTGAGTACATAGGTGCCTGCTCCCGTGATCGTCACCTTGCTTCCATCGACCTCTACATTCTTATCATCTGCCGTTACCGAATCCCCATTCAGGGTAATCTTCACTGCGGATTTTTCATTCCAGGAAGCATCCAGCTTTTCCTCACTGTATTTGCCTTCTGTCAGATTAACTGTACTTACCGTGGCATGACCACTTGACGATAGAGTCACCGTTTCCGTACTTGTACTTTTTGTACCTGCTGTATCGTTCCCTTTCCCACAACCTGCAATACCAAGTGTGGCAACAGCAAGAAGTACCACTACTTTTTTATATTTCATAGCTAGTCACCTCTTATAATTCTTCCTGAAGAGTTGAACGTTTTCCACAAATAATCGTCAGATTTCCGTTTCTGCAGCGGAGCTGGTCGATCATTTCTTTTTCCTTTTTTGCATTTTTCAGGGTAATGTGATATTTCAGTTCATACATACTTCCGAGATTTGTCGTCTTCACCTGCTCCAGACTGTGTTTTGAAGTATATTCCGCAAAAATATCTTCAAAAATATCCGTATAATCCAAATCCTCTGCAATCGTGATCCGCAAATCCTTTTCATTGTACTTTCTCTCACCAAATGAAGTCTTTCCGAGAAACATGAACATACCACCGATTACAACTACCATTGCTACTGAAAATGTAAGATAGCCCATTCCTGTCGCAAGTCCGACTGCCATTGCAAAGAAAATATTTGCAATCTCCCGGGATGTTCCCGGCACGGAACGGAAACGCACCAGACCAAAGGTTCCAAGAACCGCCACGCTCGTTCCTACATTTCCGTTTACCATCATGATCACAACCTGCACCAGTACCGGCATCATTGCAAGTGTCACTACAAAATTTTTGCTGTAATTCCCCTGCTGCATATAGATCACTGCAATCAGAATCCCAAGTACAACGGATACCACCGTACACAAAAGTCCGTTCTGTATTGTCAGATTTCCTTCCACACTACTTAAAATACTTGTAAACATATCGCCTCTTTTTCCTTTCCCTGATTCCCTGTTACTGTTTCGTTTCTCTCATTTTTTACATTTTTACTGATCTGTGGTCTCACTGCATGCATTGTGATCTCGCCACTTCGAATCGAGTTGCTATAGACCGTTCCATATTTTGAAAATGAAACCGGATAAATCTTAAGCTCACAAAGCAGATCCGCGAGCCACATCGGATAAGCATCCGGAACCTTAATTTCCATCAGATAACTGTCCGGATCCAGTACCTGACATTCCCCATCATACCCAAGATCCAGCTTTTCGTATCTGCTGCGGATATTCTGGTCGATCGTCAGACGGAGTCCCGGATCTGTTATGCCATAATAGGCTCTCCTGTCATAAGCCAGATAGACTCTTGGAACCGGATGGTAGAACTTTATAAAATAATCGATTTCCCGGAAAATCTGGTTCTGCTCCTCGGGCTTTCTTCCTTCTTCGAGATAAGCCTTTGCCTGATCTGCCGGAAACGCCAACCTTCGCTTGTATACAATGCCCTTATATTTTTTCTTGATTTCCAGAAAAATCCGGCTGTCTTCATTCACTTCTCCGTAACTACGAATGCGGAATTTCTCTTTATATTTCGGTTTTTCCAGAGAATTGCGGATCAGCCTGTAGTTATCTGTATCGTAGTAAATATTGTGGATTGTATGAAGTCCATATTCATCCATACAGATTCTGTTCCCGGCTTTTTTAAGAAAAGACTCACACTGCTCAAGGCTTAGCTGATATTTCTTTTCAATCCGTTTAAATACATTTTGCTCTGCCATACTGCCTCCCTTGCTTTTGTTGAATAATTACAGGAAAATTGTAAAAGTAAAATGTGTGTAAATTAGGGGAAATCTGTGAAAAAAAATGAAACAAAAAAGCCAGGCATTTGCTGCAAGTTCTGACAGCAAATGCCTGGTTTTGATATGCGCCCCGCAGGGGCGTCCGCGATTTTATTTTTATTTTGCACAGAGGTCCTTCACTACTTCCCCTGCGATAATCAGTCCAACTACAGATGGCACAAATGCCACACTTCCCGGAATATCTCTTCTCTCCGTACATTTATGCTCTGCTCCTGGCGGACAGATACAATGGTTTCTGCAGCTGATTGCCATGTCCTCGATTGGTCTGGTCGGTTTCTCTTCTGAATAAACAACTTTCAACTTCTTAACATGACGCTTCTTTAACTCCCGGCGCATAACTTTTGCAAGCGGACACATCTGTGTCTTATAGATATCAGCCACTTTAAATGCACTTGCATCCAGCTTGTTTCCGGCTCCCATACTGCTAATGATCGGCACATTCATTGCCTGCGATTTCATGACAAGCTCAATCTTTGCAGTCACCGTATCAACTGCATCAACTACATAATCATACTCATCAAACGGAAATTCATCTGCATTTTCCGGAAGGAAGAAGCATTTGTGGATCCGCACATTCACGTCCGGATTGATTTCCAGCATTCTCTCCTTCATAACATCTACTTTGTATTTCCCTACCGTCTTTCTAGTTGCAATGATCTGACGGTTTAAATTGGTCAGACATACCTTGTCATCATCGATCAGGTCAAATGCCCCGATTCCGCTTCGTACCAGTGCCTCACATACATAACCGCCGACTCCGCCGATTCCAAATACGGCAACTCTTGAATTCTTCAGTTTATCCATCGCCTCTTTGCCAAGAAGCAGTTCTGTTCTCGAAAATTGTGTAAGCATCTTCTTCTCCTTCTTCTCTCATAAAATACCTGTAAACTCTTAACCAATCCACTTCTTGTTTCATTGGCTTATTTTCAATCTTTAAGTTCCACAATCATTTCTCTTTTGTAAATATCTGTCATATCCAAAATATTTTCGTCAAAATTCGGATTCGTTGAGCACACCGCAATCCTTGCTCCATCTGTCTGATATTCTTTTAAATAATAAGCTTCCCGGATCTCTTCCGGCTGCCTTAAAAAAAACGGATCTCCCTGCTTCGGAATCTGGATCTCGCTGGTATTCAATCCCATCACAAGACCTTTGCGCGTCGCTTTTAAAAAGCTTTCTTTTAAAACCCAGTAGCGGTAAAACATTTCCGTCCGCTCTGCTTCATCTGCATTCCGGATTCTCTCATATTCAGAAGAACAAAAATATTTTTCTGCCAGCCTTTCATGATATTTCCGCATGCATTCGATGTCGCAGCCTACCCGCTCTCCGGATACGCCTGCGCTGCACAGAACATATTTCCCAGAATGTGATAAATTAAAGGACTGCCCTGCATCTTGCGGTATCTTGTGTCTCTCCTGTATCTTCATCCAAAGATACCATGCACCTACGCTTTGAGCCTGATCCTCCCTGTGCTTCAGCCGGTCTGCTTTTTCCTGTCGGAACGCCGGAACTTTTTTATAAATTTTTTGATAATTTTTCTCATTAAGCAGATCAGATATATCTGCCAAGAAAGTTTTTACCTTTTCCATTTCCCGGATTCCCCTTTTCTTTGCCGGCTTTTACGCATTTATCCGCATTTTTCACTATATAACACCTGTAAAAAATATGCAAGGAATATCCTACTGATTTTATTGGATATTCCTTTCCGGTTTTTTATCCCTTGTTAATCTTATATAGACTATGGTATAATAAATAAATCTACAGGCAAAATTAAGTTACTATAATATTTTTAATATGTATCAATTCAGAAAGGATGTGCAATTTATGTGTGGATTTGCAGGCTATTATGGCGCCGGCGATTTTAATAGAGAAGAAGTCATCGACCAGATGGGTGAACGCATTGCCCACCGCGGACCTGACAGCAAGGGAAGCTTTGTTGATGACTATGTAGCCCTTGGCTTCCGCCGTCTGAGTATCATCGACCTTGAAGGCGGATCTCAGCCGATTCACAGTGCAGATGGCAAACATGTCATTATTTTCAACGGAGAGATTTACAACTATCAGGAAATCCGTAAAGAACTGATTGAGAAACACGGATGTCAGTTCCAGACAAACTCCGATACAGAAGTTATTCTTCAGGGATACAAAACCTATGGCGAAAAAATTGCTTCTATGCTCCGCGGAATGTTCGCATTTGTAATTTACGATAAAGAAACTCACAACTTATTCGGAGCAAGAGACTACTTCGGAATCAAACCATTCTACTATGCACAGATGAATGGAAGCCTTTTATTTGGTTCTGAGATCAAGTCCTTCCTGGCTCACCCACATTTCCATAAAGAGGTCAACAAAGATGCCCTCAAGATGTACCTGATTTTCCAGTACACCCCGCTTCTTGAAACCATGTTCAAAGGTGTATTCAAACTAGAACCGGGAACATACTTCACTTATGATGGAAAAGAGCTTAAGAAAACAAAATACTTCGATCCGACTTATGCAAAGAAAGACCGCAGCTTTGACGAGACAGTAAAACTCATCGGTGAGACAATTCAGGATTCTGTTGATTACCATCAGATTGCTGATGTAGAAGTAGGATCTTTCCTTTCAGGTGGTGTTGATTCAAGCTACATCGCATCTACTGTAAAACCGATGAAGACCTATTCCGTAGGATTTGAAGTCGGCGGATTCGATGAGACAACCTTCTCCAAGGATCTGTGCGATATCCTTCATATGAGCAATGCAAAGAAAGAAATCTCTTCTGACGAATTTTTCGATGCTCTGCCGGAGGTTCAGTATCATTCCGATGAACCACATGCCAACCTTTCCGCTGTACCGCTGTACTATCTGTCACAGCTCGCAGCCAAAGATGTAAAAGTAGTCTTAAGTGGAGAAGGCGCAGATGAGATGTTCGGTGGATACGAGACATATATCCCAAGCAAATCCGGTGATATGTACCGCAAGATCGTACCGGCATCTATCCGTAAAAAACTCGGAGACTGGGCAAAACACCAGCCAGACAAGAGAGGACTTAACTTCCTCAAGAGAAATGCAACTTCCGTAGAAGATTCCTACATCGGTCAGGCATTCATCATGGACAACGAAGAAGCAGATGAAGTACTCTCTCCTGCATATAAGAGCAAGATGCGCTACCAGGACGTAACCAAACCGTACTTCGACCAGGTAAAAGATCAGGACGACCTTCATAAAAAGCTCTTCCTCGATATGCATCTGTGGCTGCCACACGACATCCTGCTCAAAGCAGATAAGATGACAATGGCACACTCCCTCGAACTGCGTGTACCATACCTCGACAAAAAAGTCTGGGAACTCGCCCGCAGCATCGACAGCAAATACTGCGTAGACGGCATGGAAACAAAAAAAGCCTTCCGTACCTCCGCCCTCTCCCACATCCCAATGGACTGGGCAAAACGTAAAAAACTCGGATTCCTCGTACCATTCAGAGTATGGCTCCGAGAAGATAAATACTACAATAAAGTAAAAGAAATGTTCCAGAAAGACTTCGTATCCGAATTCTTCAATCAGGAATTACTGCTGAAATGGCTGGAAGATCATAAGAATAAAGTCGGAAATTATCATAGAAAGATTTATACCGTATATTCATTCTTACTGTGGTATGAACAGTACTTTGTCCTCAGATAGAGCAGTGCCAAAATAAAGGAATAGCCAAATTTCATGCTCGCATGAAAATTTGGCTATTTTTTTATTTTGATAGAGCGATAGCTCGCACAGCGAATGAACCGCCAGGTTCACGAGCTGTGGTGCACTGCTCCTCCCCTAAATCATTCAACCAACAAACCCCTCTTACCTACAACACACATCCATCCAAGGGGAACAGCGCCAGCGCCTTCCCCGCCCCCGGCATCCATCTCCCAAGCGAACAGCACCAGCGCCTTCGCGCCCCTCTAACAGCAGCTCATATATAATGTATTTTTTCGTGCAATATATTGATATTTTCGTGCATTTGCCATATAATATCTATATCATAAAAAGAGGTGATTACTATGGCAAAATCAACAACAAGTAATATCAGCATTCGTATGGACAGTGATCTCAAAGCTGCAGCCGAAGCTCTTTACGAAGAACTCGGTATGAATCTCAGCACAGCTTTCAATATTTTTGTCCGCCAGTCTCTCCGCGAAAGAGGAATTCCTTTCAAAATTACAGAAGGAACTCCAAGTAAAGAAACCGTCTCTGCTATGCTTGAGGCAGAAAGGATTGCAAAACGGCGAGAGCCTGGATCCTAAACACAAAGATCATCCATTATCCGGCAATTGGGTTGGACACCGAGAATGCCACATCTTACCAGATTGGCTGCTCATCTATCGCTACGATGATGATGTCCTTGTCCTCACTCTTACTTGAACCGGCAGTCACAGCGACTTATTTAATCTTTAAAAAATAGAAGCAACTAGTCAATGGTGTGCTACCACAATTCCCATTTTAACTGGCTGCTTCTATTTTTATTCTTCTTACACCAACCCAAATGACCTCAACACATCCAGCCACATCGTAAGCGTAAACGCACTCAACAACGTCGTCATCATAATCACCCCGGAACTAAGCGTCCCCTCATGTCCCATATTCCTTGCCATAACAAAACTGCTGACCGTCGTAGCAGATCCAAGCATCACCAGAATCGCAATCATCTCTTCATTCCTAAATCCAAGAAGTGCCGCCATCGGCAAAAATATCGCACAGAATCCAACCAGCTTCATAAACACAGCAACAAGTGTAGGCTTCATCTTCGATGTTGCCTTTTTCATCTCAAAGGTTGCACCCATCGACATCAGTCCCATCGGCGTCGCTGTCGCCCCGACATTGGATACAACCTTATGTAAAATTGTCGGCATCGGAAGCTTAAGTGCAGACCAGACAAATCCCGCCACAATTCCAATAATGATCGGATTCGTTGCAATCCCCTTCAGCGTTTTCTTTACCAGCGCCTTATCAAAAGAATTATTCCCCGGTTTAAACACTGAAAGCACCACAACCGCCATAATATTATAAAGCGGCACACTGCCGATGATCATAAGCGGTGCCATTCCCACAGTTCCGTAAATATTCTGGATAAAAGCAATTCCAAGAAGCGCCGCACTGCTCCGGTAAGTCGCCTGTATAAATTCGCCTTTAATGCTCCGGTCTTTCCACAGCAGTGAAATCAAAGTTGATATCGTAATACTGATCGCCGTCACCACAAAACAAAAAAGAATAAACTTAATATCCCATACTTCCGAAAAATCTACGGTCGCCAGCTGTTCAAACAGCAACACCGGAAGCGGAACCAAAAATACAAACTTGTTCATCTTTGCTGCAAAGACTTCATCCATCCACCCCAGTTTTCTGAATAACATTCCAAGTAACATCATTAAAAAGATCGGAATCGTTGCATTCAAACTGAAAATTAAATTTTCCATAATCGTTCCTCATCCTACTCATTTATATTTGCATATCGTTATTTTGAACTCTTTCCAGAAACCTGTCAACAGCATTTTCTCACATCAAAAGAATGATTGAGATTTAAAACAATTTATACTATAATGAAATAACACTTCGGGGTATGGCTCAGCTTGGTCAGAGCGCACGGCTGGGGGCCGTGAGGTCGCAGGTTCGAATCCTGTTACCCCGATTTATAATTAAATTTTTACTTATCATATATAGAAAATAAGCCGGGACATTCGCCCCGGCTCAGCATGAATATGCAGTATTACATTTCCAATGCAACTATTATGAAAATTTTTTATTAGTCTTTCTGTTTGCTTTCTTCAATCTTCCGCTTGGAATCTTTCCTCACTTCATCCCGAAGCCTTTGGATATATTCCGTAAACTTACATTCTTCATTCCCATACGTCATCTGAAGATCATACTCCAACGGAATCCATGTCGAGATATCCGCCTCATTATGCTGGATCAGCGCCTCCAGCTTATCCAGTGATTTATAAATCCTCGCCTCCTGTGTCTCCATCGCTTCCATCTCTTCAAATAATGCCTTCCATTCTGCACGGACCGGTTCCGGAAGTATATCCGTCAGCTGCTCCACCTTTTTATTCTCAACCTTTCGGTCTTTATCCGTCTTTTCAAATGCCGGAATATCTCCGGTGATCGCCTCACCCATATCATGGATCAGACACATTTTTATCACCTTATCCATATCCAGCTCCGGAAATTCATCCCCAACCAGCATTGCCATCAAAGCCAGCCGCCAACTGTGCTCTGCCACACTCTCCAACCTGCCACTTGAAGTATACGAATGTCTGGTGTTACATTTCAGTTGTTCTGCTGTCTTTAAAAAATCCAGTAATCTTCCTATTTCCATAATTTTCTTCCGTTCCTCCATAATTTAAGATACCAGCGTCAAAATACCTCTTGACCCCAACATCTAATTTAATTTTCCATCATAAAATAAGACAATCGAGTAGGCTGACTCCTACTCGATTCGTATACTTTGTACACTATCTCGCTTAACAGCTCGATGATGTACATTCGCCAAGTACAGATTCTTGTGCAAGCACAAATCTGTACTTGGCTCATCGTATACACAAAATCCCCGGGATGCTACCTGCCTCTTTGCAAATAGCATCCCAGGGACACATTCTTCCACTTAACTTGTGTACCATTTAGGTAATAACTCTGCTTTTCACAGAAAATACCCTACTCTTTTTTCACTTTTTCGCGCTCTTCTATGTATTCCTGATAAAGATCCAGTGTCATCTGCGCTTCTTCCAGCGTCTTTCCTTTGAACTTGGATACTTTTTCGTTCTCATACCACTTTTCTTCGATACATTTTCTGAGCCATCCGACCAGATTATTGATGTATGCCTGCTCCTGTGACAGTTTAAAAGCTTTCCGGATCACATCCGGCTGGTTATCGGATACCTGAAGCAGCACCTTAATCTCCTGAATCGTGATCGGTTCATTTCCAAAAATATCGGCAACTTCTAAAATCAGTTTTTCATTAACCGGAGTTTTCTTTGCAGCCAGTACATTTGGCGCAATCTCTTCGCCCTCTTCTTCTCCGGATGGCATACGCTGAAGATCTGAATGATGGATACACTTCGGATTCTTCTTCACAAAGAAACGGATTCCTGTAACTTTTCCGCCCTTCCCGCTCTTAACCGGCTCATAATCAAAGCAGATCTCGGAATACTCGGATTCTTCCAGCTCTTTTTTCGCAACTTCAAGTACTTTTCTACGGAAATTACGCCAATCTTCAAACGGTGCATCCTTAATCTCTGCAAGCGCTTCTTCAAAACGTCCCTGCTCAACAAGACGTTTTACTGCTTTAGATGCATTTGCATCCACTACATTCAGTGTAAATTTAAGCTCTGCGATCGTGTATGGATTCTTCGGCGGTCTCGGTACGATCAGCTGATCACACTGTTCCCTGTCAAAACGATAATACTGGGTTCTCAGGATTTCGTAAACACGGGTTGTGAACAGGGATTTAAAAGAGCACAATACATCAAGACTCATACGGGTATAGTCTTTTTTCAGGTTATAGATATGAGGTTTCATCTCTTTAGTAAATCTGGTTGTAAACACGCCATCTCTATATTCACATTTATTCACTACATTGAACATGATGAAGTTCTCTTTTTCGTCGTCCTCGATACTTACTACATGTCCCAATGTCTCTTTTGATACTTCTTTCAGACGGGAATAGATGGAGTTTCCTGTTATATGAAGATAATTCTTAACATCCTTGGTGGAAACCTTTGCGATCAGCTCACCGTCTTCTACATATGCTTTTGCGATTGCAATATTAAGAAGCTTTCTTTCAAATAATGATGTACTGGATTTACTTTCGATCAGCACATTGGACCGGGAGACCGTATCACGATCCAGCAGTTGTTTCTCTTTTGGTTTTTTCTGTGTTTCCTTCATCGCTCATACCCCTTAATTGTTTTCTTCTGTATTATTGTGTACTTTTGAGGTGTATTAAAATCCCCTCTATGCCCCATATAATCCCTTATTGTGTACCATTCGGGGTAACCAACCCCTTTATATTGGGGATTTGTGTACCAAAAAGGAACACCCTCCCCTAAAAAGTACCCCATAAAATGGGGTTTCTGTCTTTTTTTACGTTTTGTGTACGTTTAAGGTGTGTATTGTTCTTTTCGTGTACCATTAAGGTACCTTTTTTGATAAAAATTGTGTACCAAAACGGTACGTCTAGGTTGATTATATACAAGAACCCCCCTCTTGTAAAGCCTTTTTTTAAATTTTTTCGACACTTGTGTACAGAAAAGGTAAAATCGCAAACCCTTCAAGTACACTACGTAACCCCGCAAAGTAAACAACAACCCCCATATATGTACACCTCTTTGCCCTCTGAAGTAAACAACTTTCCCCGTTTCCGTACACAAAATATGCCCCGAAATGCGTCAACCACGGGCTTTTTCAGCTCTCCTAATATAAACAAAGGAATTTTAATAAGCTGTTGTTATCTTTAATATATATATACATGCAAATTTTTACCCCAAAAGGTACACATCTGGCGATTTCGTGTACTAAAAAGGGAAAATTAAAATTATCAGGTGCCTTCGCCAATGAAAATATAAACAACCATAGACAATTTCCCAGTAATTCAGTATAATTCCTCTGTGGATATTCTGGAAAAAGTTATCCACAAGCTTGTCGAAAAATGTGGATAAGTATCATTTCGGCAAGTTATCCACAATTTAATAGAATGAGAGGATTTTTTATGCAACGAGAAAAATTTTCTTCAAGACTCGGATTCATCCTTATTTCTGCAGGATGTGCGATCGGTCTTGGTAATGTCTGGCGTTTTCCTTATATTGTAGGAAAATATGGTGGAGCAGCATTTGTTCTTATTTACCTTGCATTTTTACTGATTCTTGGACTTCCGATCATGGTAATGGAATTTTCTGTCGGAAGAGCCAGTAAAGTAAGTGCGGCGCTTTCCTTTGACCGTCTGGAGCCAAAAGGAACGAAATGGCATTGGTATAAGTATGGAGCTATGGCCGGAAACTATCTGCTGATGATGTTCTACACAACAATTGCAGGCTGGATGGTCCAGTATTTCATCAAGATGATGACTGGTGAATTTGAGGGAAAGGATACTGCCGCTGTTGCAGGTGTGTTTTCCGATATGCTTGCAAAACCCGGAACAATGACTTTCTTTATGATCATTGTTGTTGTTGGATGTTTTGCAATTTGTGGAATGGGGCTTCAAAATGGAGTGGAAAAGATCACAAAGATTATGATGCTGCTTCTGCTTGCACTGATGTTGATCCTTGCAGTACGTTCTGTAACGCTTAATGGGGCTTCTGAGGGGCTTCGCTTCTATCTGGCACCGGATTTCCACAAAGTCGTGGAATATGGCTTATTTGACACGATTTTTGCTGCTATGGGACAGGCTTTCTTCACATTAAGCCTTGGAATCGGCGCAATTGCTATTTTCGGAAGCTATATCGACAAATCCCGCAGTCTTACAGGAGAAGCAGTCCTGGTAACACTTCTGGATACCTTTGTTGCTTTGATCGCGGGTCTGATCATTTTCCCGTCATGCTTCGCATATGGGGTGGATCCGGGAGAAGGTCCGAGTCTGATCTTTATCACACTTCCGAATGTATTTAATTCCATGGCAGGCGGAAGAATCTGGGGAGCCTTATTTTTCTTATTTATGATTTTTGCTGCGGTATCGACCGTAATCGCCGTTTTTGAGAACATTTTATCCTTTGCCATTGATTTGACCGGATGCAGCCGGAAAAAGGCTGTAATCGTCAATATCGTGGTTGTGGCGGTACTTTCCATGCCTTGCGTTCTCGGATTTAATGTATGGAGTGGATTTATGCCGTTCGGAAAAGGTTCCGGAGTACTGGATCTGGAGGATTTCCTGGTAAGTAACAACCTGCTTCCACTTGGAAGTCTGATCTATCTTCTGTTCTGTACAAGCCGTTATGGATGGGGATGGAAGAACTTCCTGAAAGAAGCGGATACCGGAGAAGGATTGAAATTCCCGAAATGGGCGAAATTTTATGTAAGCTATATCCTGCCGCTGATTGTATTATTTATCTTTGTACAGGGATATATCAGTAAATTTATGTAGGATAAGAAAAAAACCACCCTAAAAGGTACACAAAAAAGATCATGTGTTCGAATTTCGGACGGTACACATGATCTTTTTTATATGTGCTTTGGCACATTCTTTTTCAGAAAAAAAATCTATTTAAAAAAATTTTAAAATTTATGAAAAAAAAGCTTGCATTTTTTATAGCTGTCTTATATAATAAATCTTGCGTTACAGAAAACCGAATAATGTATGCGCTTTTAGCTCAGTTGGTAGAGCAGTAGACTCTTAATCTATTTGTCCAGGGTTCGAATCCCTGAAGGCGCAGTATCAGCACTGTTTTTGATGAATTAGCATCGGGGACGGTGCTCTTTTTTTGGGATCTGTTTCTACAGATGGAGACATATGTAAAAGTAATCGTTTATTTCATTTGTGGAAAGTTACTGGATCTGTGGAAAAATAAAGGAAAATCTATTTCGTGTACTAAAAAGGGGACTATTTTAGTCCCCTTCTACTACATCTTGCATAAAATATTGATTGCATCCTTGTTCAGGAGGCATTTTTCATGTTCATTCAGATAGGCTTCAGAAATTGCATCTTTTTCGACCATGCCACCGAATTCACCGGCGGATACGATGCGCTGAGCCTTTTTATTGCCGTCTTCTGTATTCGGGAAGTCTACCATCAGGTAGTAGACACCGTCATCTTTATACAGACGGCTTTCTGATGCCTGGCCGTATCCAAGGATCTTGCAGAAGTCGATTGCATTATCCAGACTTGGAAAGAGAATCTGCCAGCGAACGGTCTCTTTTTCACTGCTGTCAGGCTCGATCAGCATACCGGAAGCTTCAGAACCATCTTTTTGGATGGATTCCAGAGAATTCTCAGCCTGGCAGGAGATCGACAGCATCAGGCTCCGGTCAGGAAGAAATGCACCGTAAAATCCCTGGATTCCATTGTCTGTGTTAAGCCCAAGAACTTCTTTCCCTTTCTTGAGAAGAAGATTCAAAAATTCTTCGGTACGCTCCCTGTCCTGTGTCAGATCTTCCAGTGAGTAGCCAAGTGCGGCAATCTCTGCTTCTGTGATAAGGCAGTTCATTCTGGTGTCGGATACTTTCCAAAAAGTCATATGCTCACCCCCTGATTTGTAAAATCTATTGCTTTTGTAATCTTATTTGTTCTATAAGTTATATAACAAAACGGGTGTATTGTCAATATATTTTCTATATTTTATGATTTTTTCAGAAATATTATTTGTTTTTCATTCGTTTGATCACTTTCAGTCGGGTAAATTCTTCCCGTTCCTTCTCTTCCAGTGCATTTGTAATCGTATATACGAGATTGTCATACATCGGAATCGTAATATTTTTCAGGGCATTTGCCCTTTTCTGTGTCTTTTTGATACTTGAAGCCAGCCGGTACGCTGCATTTTCTACCTCAGAAAGCTTGAGTGTCAGCTCCTTTACACGGCAGAATGCATCACGGGCGATATCGATGGATTCTCTGGAAGTACTGAATGCATAGGTTGGTCTGGTATTTTCTTTTTCGTACTTCACTTTCGGGATTTCTGTTCCCATAATGCTTCGCGTCTGGATGCGGATAGAATCCTCGATCGGAACTGTATAGGCAAGTTCTTCTACTGTACTGATCCCGTGCTCGATATTCGCCCTCTGAAGGCACTGATAGGCATAGGTGAAGGTTTTATCGATTTCTTCCTGAATATCCTTTGCTTCGTCGATTAAGCCCATCAGCTCGCGGATCAGAATGTTCCGCTTCTTGTCCATCAGCTCATATCCCTGTCTGGCAAGTGTCAGTGAATTTTTCGCAAGTATCAGATTTCCCTTGGTGGGAAATGAACGTGGATCCATAGACTTCCCTCCTTAGCCTTTGTAGTATACGTCAAGAATCTTGGTATCGACACGGTCAAGTTCTTCTTTTGGAAGGATTCTAAGCAGTTCCCAGCCAAGATCCAGGGTTTCCTCGATGGTACGGTTTTCATTCGGTCCCTGGCCGATATAACGCTCCTCGAATGCCTTTCCGAATTCCAGGTATTTCTTGTCAATCGGAGAAAGCTCGTCTTCTCCGATAACGGAAGCAAGATTCCGAGCCTCTCCTACTTTAGCATATGCAGAGAAAAGCTGGTTTGCCAGATCCTGGTGGTCTTCCCGGGTATATCCTTTTCCGATACCGTCTTTCATCAGACGGGACAGGGACGGAAGAACGCTGATCGGCGGGTAGATTGCCTGTCCGTGAAGATTCCGGTCAAGTACGATCTGTCCTTCGGTGATATAACCGGTCAGGTCAGGGATCGGGTGGGTAATGTCATCATTTGGCATGGTCAGGATCGGGAGCTGTGTGACAGAACCATTTACTCCTTCTACGATTCCTGCACGTTCATATAAGGTGGCAAGTTCACTGTACAGATATCCCGGATATCCTTTACGGCTTGGGATTTCTCCTTTGGAAGAAGAAACCTCACGCATGGCTTCGGCAAAGGAAGTCATATCGGTAAGAATGACCAGAATGTGCATATTTTTTTCAAATGCAAGGTATTCAGCGGCGGTCAGCGCAACCTTCGGGGTGATCAGACGCTCGACGACAGGATCGTTGGCAAGGTTCAGGAACATTGCCACATGGTTTGCAACACCGCTCTCCTCAAAGGTTCTGCGGAAGAAATCAGCTACGTCATGCTTGACACCCATTGCGGCGAATACGATGGCGAAATCCTCATTCGTGCTGCCGCCCAGAGAAGCCTGCTTTACGATCTGTGCGGCAAGCTGGTCGTGCGGAAGACCGTTGCCGGAAAAGATCGGCAGCTTTTGTCCACGGATCAGTGTGGTCAGTCCGTCAATCGCAGAAATTCCGGTGCGGATATAGTTACGAGGGTATTCACGTCTGACCGGATTTAACGGAAGTCCGTTGACATCGCGCACCTCTTCAACCGTGATCGGTCCAAGGTCGTCGATCGGTTCGCCGATTCCGTTAAAGGTTCTTCCAAGCATTTCTTCGGACAGACCGATTTCCATCGGATGTCCGGTAAGTCTGGTGTGGGTATTGTTAAGAGACATATTTTCCGTGCCTTCAAATACCTGGATGATTGCTTTGTCCTTGTAGACCTCCACAATACGTCCCATTTTGTGTTCTTTGCCGTTTACGACAAAATCTACGATTTCATCATAAAAAGCATCCTGAACGCCTTCCAGCGCGATCAGAGGGCCGTTAATGCTGCTGAGGCCTAAATATTCAATTGCCATTTTATTTTCCCTCCTTACGCGTTCTTTTCCATGATGCGGTCATGGAAAGCATCAATGTCTGCCAGATACTGGTCAAGAAGCTGAAGATTGTCATTTGGAACATCGTATTTGATCGCAATGACACGTTCAAAAATATTTTCCTCCTTGAGGACAGACATTGGCATATTCATGGCTACCAGTTCGCGGCAGCGTTTGTATAAATATAAAATGATTTCCATCATTTTGTACTGCTTCTGCAGAGAGACACAGGTATCATCCTTGTGGAATGCATTCTGCTGCAAAAATCCGAGACGGATGACTCTTGCGATTTCCAGAACCAGTTTCTGATCGTCCGGAAGTACATCACTTCCGATCAGCTTTACGATTTCCATCAGGCTGCTCTCCTGGTTCAGAAGTGCCATGATGCGGTTGCGGTAGTCAACGAATTTGGGTGATACATTGTCGTGGTACCAGGCGGCGAGATCGGTCAGATACTCGCTGTAGCTGGTCAGCCAGTGGATCGCCGGAAAATGTCTTGCGTAGGCAAGGCTCTTGTCCAGGCCCCAGAAGCAGCGGACGAAACGTTTGGTGTTCTGTGTGACCGGCTCGGAGAAATCGCCTCCCTGAGGAGATACGGCGCCGATAATGGTCACGGATCCGTCACTGCCATTTAAGTTATGCATCATGCCTGCGCGCTCGTAGAAAGCAGACAGACGGCTGGCAAGGTAAGCCGGGAAACCTTCTTCTGCCGGCATCTCTTCCAGACGGCCGGAAAGCTCACGTAAGGCTTCTGCCCAGCGGGAAGTAGAGTCTGCCATGATCGCTACGTCATAGCCCATGTCACGGTAATATTCAGCCAGGGTAAGTCCGGTATAAATACTTGCTTCACGGGCAGCTACCGGCATGTTGGAGGTATTGGCGATCAGAGTGGTTCTGTCCATCAGCGGATTGCCGCTCTTTGGGTCCACAAGCTCTGAAAACTCTTCCAGCACCTGTGTCATTTCATTTCCACGCTCGCCGCAGCCGATGTAGATGATAATATCGGCATCAGACCATTTGGCGATCTGGTGCTGGGTCATGGTTTTTCCGGTACCGAATCCGCCTGGGATTGCGGCAGTTCCACCCTTTGCGATCGGGAACATGGTATCCAGGATCCGCTGTCCGGTGATCAGAGGGACACTTGCCGGGAAACGGTAGCTTGTCGGGCGCGCCTTACGGATCGGCCAGTGCTGTATCATGTTGAGCTGTTTTTCTGTTCCGTCGGAAAGCCGCAGAGTGACAAGTGTATCTTCAATCCGGTATTCTCCGTCCGACGCGCAGCAGATTACTTCACCTTCCACATCCGGCGGAACCATACATTTGTGTACGATCGCACTGGTCTCCGGAACCTCCGCTATAATATCTCCGCCATGAAGGTAATCTCCTTTGGCCACGGTGATGTGGGTATCCCATAATTTGTCGCGGTCAAGCGAATCAACGCTGACGCCGCGGGTGATAAATGCACCGCCGCCCACATTTGCGATCTGCTCAAGCGGGCGTTCGATTCCGTCAAAAATATTGTTCAGGATTCCAGGTGCCAGAGTTACAGATACCGGACTTCCGGAAGCCTCTACGATTTCTCCCGGTTTCAGCCCGGAAGTCTCTTCATAGACCTGAACAGTCGTGATGTCTTTGTCCAGGGAAATGACTTCGCCAACCAGCTTTTCCTTTCCCACATAGACCATTTCCGACATCATGAATCCGGTGTCACCCTTCAGATAGATGACCGGACCGTTTATTCCATAAATAGTTGCTGTCTTATTCAATTCCTGCACCTCCTGCTGCAAAACTGAACTGATGATATTCATAATCGACTGCAGCCTGGAAGCTGTGATCGATCAGAATATTACGGCCTCGGATTACAGCACGCATACCGCCCATAAAATCATATTCACTGATGGTGATCGTCATGCCGGTACGTTTTTCCAGTTCTGTCTGTTTCTCCTTATCAGAAGGAGAAATATAAATGGTCATCTCCTCGCCATCTGCAAAGCGTGCGGCTTCGCGGATTTTGCTGCAGAGATAGTCCAGATATTCGTCTGTTTTTGTAAAGTCAGAAAGAAGCTCCTTTACTTCATCAAACAGCCTGACTTTTAATTCATTCTGTGTTTGGCCAAGAGCACGTTTCAGCTCGGTTTCGGCTTTTGCCGCAGCTTGATTTACCTGCCTTCTGGCTCTTAAGGTCTCGGATTTGATACGGACCTCAGACTGTGCGGTCGCTTCTTTTTTATGCTTTTCAAATAAAGATTCAAGCGCTTTTTTGTGATTGTCAATGATCGCATTTCCTTCAGAACGGGCTTCAGTCATGACCGTTTCCTGTAAATGCGCTATTTTCTCTTCAAGCGTCATTGTCTCACCTTCTATGCCTTTCTAGTTAAAGTTTCAGTCCAATCGCTTCATTGACGTATGAGGTAATGAAATCCTTTTTACGTCCTGTTCCGTGTCTGTCCGGAATTTCGATCAGAAGAGGCATCTTTCTTTTTAACTTGATCTCATCGATGAGATCCGGAAATTCTCTTCCAAAGCGTTCCGTCAGAAGAATGATACCGATCGACTTGTCGTTCATGGCAGTTTCCAGCGCATCACGCAGCTCCTGCTTTTCATGAACTACGACACCGTCCACGCCGGCAAGCCGCATTCCGGTATAAGTATCCACGTTGTCACTGATCAGATACATTTTCATGATTACAGTCTGCTGATGATCATGAAGGAGATGATAAGACCGTACAGGCATACACCTTCTGCAAGACCTACGAAGATAAGGGATTTACCAAGGACGCTGGAATCCTCGCTGATAGCTCCAAGAGCTGCGCTTGCTGCACTTGCTACGGCAATACCGCCACCGATGCAGGAAAGACCGGTAACAAGAGCTGCTGCAATGTAACCAAGACCGGTTGCAAGGCCTGCGCCTGAGGCAGCGGCATCTGCCGCATGTACCGGTACACTTCCAAAGAGCATGATCCCTGCTACAAGGAAGGTTCCAAAGTAAGAAAGAACATTGAAGGCAAGTGCACATTTATAACGTCCTTTATTTTTTTCTCCGAGCAGGTAATATCCGAATGGAATGAAAATGCTTAAAACCAGTGCGGCAATGAGAATAAGTTTAGTTGCTAAAGTCATGATAATTTCCTCCTAAAATGAAAAACTAATTTTTTGCAGTACCTGTATAAGGTTTAAATTCGCGGCCGCTGCCTTTGTAGAAACGGCTGAACATCTCGTAATAGACAAGTCTCAGGACCTGGATTCCAACGATCAGTCCTTCGAATCCACATACAAACAGGTTGCCGAGTACGATCACTACCCAGTTAATATGCCCGCTTTCTGCACCGGCAAGCATCAGTACAACCTCCATGATGGAAGCGTGGCTGACTGCGAATGCACCGATACGGATAAAGGAAAGCGTATTTGAAAAATAGCTGAGCAGGGTTTCAAATAATTCAAAGAATGCCTGGGTGACAAACATTGCTTTGCTTTGTTCCATTTTTTCGGTTTTCTTTTTGATCTTGTTCGTCAGCGGTTCTTTCAGTGCGATCAGAAGAAGCGGTACTCCGAACATCACTGCAAGAACGATTCCACCCGGCAGAGAGTGACCTGTCATGAAAAGAACGATGCAGGTAACTGCTGCCCCGTAGAATATCAGCCCTGCCACGCCGTTTGCATCAAACCAGGTTGCTTCGGTATCTTTGGCACGGATGCCGTTGATAATATGGAAGATCATAGAAATCAGGATGATTCCCATACCAAAAGCAATCGATACGATAAATACGGTATTCAGTTTTCCGATAAACGGTAAGGTGGTCATATGATTGATCGGTCGGATCCATTTGGCTTCTATAATGTCTTCAAATCCAAACACACTTCCAAACATAAATCCAAAGAAGGTGGAGAAGATTCCGGCAAGTGATACGATTCCGGCAAGGTTCATTTTCTTTGTGAAATACAGGATCGCACCGACGATAAAGAGCAGCAGCCCCTGACCGACATCCCCGAACATGGCGCCGAAGATAAAGCTGTACATGATACCTACAAAAATGGTCGGATCCATCTCACCGCTCTTGGGAAGTCCGTACATCTTGATGAACATTTCAAATGGTTTGAAAAGCTTTGGATTCTCAAGCTTGGTAGGAGGTTCTCCAAAATACTGTTCCCGGTCCTCTTCTACTACGATATAAACCTTGTCATCTCCCTGTGCCTCTTTGATAAATGCATTTGCATCTTCTTCGGACATCCAGCCGCAGAGGATGTAGTATTCTTCCTGCTCGTCTGTCTCGGTTCGTGCCGCAAATTTCCGGATATCAAAGTTATCGGAAAAACGTTCCAGCTGAATTCTTGCACCGAGTAGTCTGGAAGCGTTCTTGCGGAACATCTCCTGACGTTTATCCTTCACTGCCTGGATTTCATCGGTCAGATTCTGGACTTCTTTATCCAGGCTCCGGTAAGCTTCCAGCGGGGTTCCGCCAAAGTCTTCCAGCAGATCGACTTTTTCAAAGTGGAGAGACCGCATGATCGAATCGACCTTTCCTGCATCAGCATCCGATACAAAATAAACGCCATAGACATAAGAGGCATCTCTGGAGCCTTCCAGAAATAATGCATCAATGTCTTCAAGAAGCGCTTTTTCCAGCCGGTGATAATAATCTACATTGATTTTTCCAAATCTTGTGCGGATGTATTTGTACTGCATGATCTCATGCAGGTCAAAATCCAGAGAAGTAAAAGGTTCCAGGACTTTCATACGTGCCTGGATATTCTCTCTCTTTTTTTTCAGTTCTTCTTTTTGCTGCTGCAGATCCATGTAGTCATGATTGATAGAACGAATCATCTCAAGGATCTCGTCTTCGCTCTGATCAAAGGATGGCTCTGCTGGCATGTCTTTCATATATCCCAGAAACTGTGTCACTTTTGCGAGTGGATCACGGTAAGGGTTCATTTCCAGAAATGGCATCAGATTATCTACTGTCTTGAGCTCCGTGAGTGCATTTTCAAGCTGCATCTCATATTTGGAAAGATACCGGTTTGTCATGCGGTCGATGTCGGCGCGTGGTCCGGTAATGCTCAGGAACTTCATCTTAACAATCATTTCGCTGTTCCTCCTATATAAGTTAATGTCTCACGTGCAGGAAGTCCGTAGCGAACACATTCGAGCACAGTTGTAAGCTTATCAAGCTCCTCCTCTTTCAGAAAAAGATAGGTATTCACGGTTGCGATGGAATAAGGGTTACTTCTTCTGTCTGCCAGGTAGAGACGGTACAGGCAGTCTTTGTAAATCGTCTCGATGGACGCTGGTGTCTGAGTATCGGTGTGACGCAGATAAGGCGTTCTGGTAACCAGCTTTAAAAATTCATCGACAGACGGTGCTTCTACAAGATCCTTCAGCTGATCTACATGAATCCGGTAGTGTATCGGGATCAGCAGTGTGGAAATATCCGGCGGAAGCATGTTGTAATATTTTTTTGCACGGTAGATCCACTGCAGGTTCAGCAGGTCGATCTTTGCTCCGGCATCTCTGGTGAAAATTTCCAGTTCCTTATGCTTCAGAATCTTTTTGCGTTTCTTCCACATGGTTGTAAAATAGTACAGATTCAGTGCCAGATCGTAATCAAAAAGGGTAGGGTTCTCCGCATTTTCCAGACGTTTTAACGGCGCATAGTATTCTGTGCCCTTTAAATTTTCCACCAGCTCACCGATATTCCCCGAAGTGATCAGTTTATCGATGGAGAGATCCGAATATTTGTCGAAGAATATTTTCTTATGATCCAGATCAAAAGGCTTCTGATAGTGGTTGAATACAATACGCAGACAATAGTTGATCAGATTCATCTCGTAGCGCTTCAGATAAAGCTCCAGGAATTTTTTCTGATCCATTCCGGAAAAACGGTACAGGCGTGTATAATCACTGTAAAGTGACTGCACAAGAAGCTTCTCAATCTCACCGCGGTGAAGACGGTTTTCGTCCATATCTGCAAGGACATTCCGATATCCGGGATGTTCTTTGAGATAAGCAGCAACTTCGGTTACTGTATGAAATGCGGCGATGTTCTGGAAATCTTCATCAGTGAGCAGTTTCGCCTGCATGGCGCGTACTTTTGTTACGATGCCACTGTATGCAAGTAAATTTCCCATATGCTATCCCTCTATGATACGTCTGACAATTTTCTCGGCATATGCCGTATGCTTCTCTTCAAAATCTTTTTTAAGTTCTTCGATCGCTGTCTGGTTCTTACGGTTCTGCCTTGCAAGAATCTCATCCATCTGACGGTTTAATCCTTTGTGGATATCGTTCAGCTCCTTTTGGGTGTGATCTTCAAGTTGTTTGTCGAACTGATTGCGTTCATTTTGAATGCGTTCTTCCAGTTCTGATTTTTCCAGTTCCGCGTGTTCCACAACAGCTTCGGCTGCGTGTTCGATTTCGGAGAGCTTTTTAACAATATGATCCATTGTCCGACTCCTTTCTTAGAAATTATTTATACATTTTTAATAATGCATACATATTCTACTACTTTAAATTAGAAAAATCTACTAAATAATAAGAGAATATCATAAGAATATTTTATACAAAACTTATAAAATATATTTTTGGGTTTCCAAATATTTCAGAATAGTATAAAATAAATAAGGTTATACATATTTTCACTAAAGGAAGAGAAAGATATATGAGGTTAAGAAATGTACCGGGAGCAGATGCTTATCTGACAGCTCATCCCCTTGTAATTAAAAATGAGACCAGATATCGCGGCACCTGGAAAGAGACTTTTCAGAATCCGGAGAATCCGATCCATATTGAGATCGGGATGGGAAAAGGACAGTTTCTTCTGACACTTGCAAAGGAGAATCCATCCATCAACTATATCGGTATCGAACGTTATTCAAGCGTACTGCTTCGGGCGCTGGAACGCTTTGACAATGACGAGGAATACAAGGATGTCAACAATATTCGTTTTATCTGTATGGATGCGACAAATCTGCCGGAGGTTTTTGCTGTCGGAGAGATTGACAAGATTTATCTGAATTTTTCAGATCCGTGGCCGAAAGCACGTCATGCAAAGCGCAGACTTACTTCCAAGCAGTTTTTTGAGCGGTATGACAAGATCCTTGCCTTTGACGGAGTCGTTGAATTTAAGACAGACAACAGAGAGCTGTTTGAATTTTCACTGGAGCAGGTGGAGTTGGCAGGCTGGGTACTTCTGGCGAAGACCTATGATCTTCACAATGATCCGACACTCAGCAGAGGGAATGTTATGACTGAGTACGAGGAGAAATTTTCCGGGCAGGGACATCCGATCCATAAACTGATCGCAATGCGCCAGTAAGACAATTGAATAAAATGCAACAGGCAGATCATAAAGGCGCTGAGTGCGTAAGATGATTCCTGGCAATATAAGAGACAGCAGATACGGAGCAATCCGCACATCGGCTGTCTTTTTGCATATATTGTAGAAAGAGGAAGTCAGGAAGGAACAGATATGCGGAAAAAGCATCATTTTCAGAATTGTATGCGGGGGTTTTGCTATAAGAATCCAAGATTTAATAAAAAGCTGATCTGTTTCAGAAATTCTTTTCAGGAAGTCTATAAAATCTTAAACCCGAAATGTGGATGCCGCTAATCCAGTCCTTTTTACATAGCCTGAGATGGCAGAAATGAGGAAAGTGTATGGGTATCGCATTGATCACGAAGGATTATGAAAATACAGTCGGAAAGCAGAGGATGCCGGTAATTGTGGAGTTTTACGCATCATGGTGTCCAAAGTGCGGAATGATGTATCCTGTTGTGGAAAGGATTGCCAGCCGGTATCAGGGAAAATGGATTTTTTATAAGATTGATATTGATATATCGAAAGAGATTGCAGAGTATATAGGCATTGAGATCGTACCGACGTTTGTGGTGTACAGAGATGGAAAAATCTGTGGATATACAACCGGAGTTCTTCCAGAAGAAACTCTGGAAGAACGAATCCGGGAAATGTTAAGAAAATAATTGGTGGAATCAATTATTCGTATAATGGATATTTTGCGCAGATTGCATTGACTTGCTATGTTAAAATTCGAATACAGCAACACCGTATGGCGGAAGATCGTAACCAAATGAATATGGTCTTCCATCACATTCCTGTTTCTTTGCTTTATATACTGCCGGGCGGGCTTTTCCGCTTCCGCCATACTGCAATTCATCACTGTTTAGTACCAGGCGGTACTGTTTGCCGCGTGGTACGCCGACACGGTACTCCGGTCGTTCGATCGGTGTGAAGTTACATACGAATAAAAGGTTCTTTTTTGCGCCCTTTGAATGACGGATGAAGCTGTAAATACTTCGTGAGCTGTCATCTGCATTGACCCACTCAAAGCCTTCCATGCAGGTATCCTGTTCATACATGGCTTTGTTGTGTGTGTAAAGATGCAGCAGGTCACGGTAGAAATTCTGGAGTGCCTGATGCTCCGGCTCTGCAAGGAGATACCAGTCAAGCTCACGCGCCTCGCTCCACTCGCGGAGCTGTCCGAAATCCTGTCCCATGAAGAGAAGTTTCTTTCCAGGATGTCCCATCATGAAAGCATAACCGACCTTCAGGTTGGCGAATTTCTCAAATCCTAGACCAGGCATCTTATTGAGCATAGAGCATTTTAGATGTACCACTTCATCATGTGATAATACAAGAATATAATTCTCGCTGTATGCATAGGTTAAGGCAAATGTCATACCGTAGTGGTCGCCTTTGCGGAAATATGGATCCAGCTTCATGTATTCGGTAAAGTCATGCATCCATCCCATGTTCCACTTCAGGCTGAATCCAAGACCATCATCTTCCGGTTTGCCTGTTACTTTTGGCCATGCGGTGGATTCTTCTGCGATCATCAGTGCGCCAGGGTTACGTCCGGTAGTAACGGAATTCAGATGCTTGAAAAATTCGATTGCTTCCAGATTCTCATTGCTGCCGTATTTGTTGGCGATCCACTGACCGTCTTCTTTACCGTAATCAAGATACAGCATGGAAGCAACAGCATCTACGCGGAGACCATCGATGTGATAATGTTCGATCCAGAACAGTGCGTTGGCGATCAGGAAGTTCTTAACTTCTGCTTTACCATAATCGAAGATCTTGGTTCCCCAGTCCGGATGTTCCCCCTTCTTAGGATCTGCATATTCAAAGGTAGCTGTGCCGTCAAAGTCAGCGAGTCCGTGTGCATCGCGTGGAAAATGTGCCGGTACCCAGTCAAGGATTACGCCAATCTTATTCTTATGGAAGTAATTGATCATATATGCGAAATCTTCCGGCGTACCATAACGGGAGGTCGGAGCATAATATCCGGTCACCTGATATCCCCAGGAGCCGTCAAATGGGTATTCTGAAATTCCCATCAGTTCGATATGAGTATACCCCATCTTTTTTATGTAGTCTGTAGCTGCATGCGCAAATTCACGGTAGCTGTAGAACCCCTCATCTTCACGTCCCGGATGGCGCATCCAGGAACCGATATGTGCTTCATAAATGGAAATCGGTGAGGAATGGAAATCCCATTCTGCCCGGTGCTTCATCCAGACACTGTCACTCCATTTTAAATGGGAGATATCAGCAATCCTTGAGGCAGTTCCTGGTCTCAACTCTGCACTGTTCGCAAATGGATCAGCTTTGTAAAGCTTATCTCCGGTCTGTGTCTCGATACAGTACTTGTAAAGCTGTCCGAGCTGTGCTTCCGGAACAAATGCGGTATAGATTCCAAGTGGTTCCTGACGCGTCATAACGTTTGCATCTTCACTCCAGCCGTTGAATTCACCGACTACGGCAACTGATCTGGCGTGTGGAGCCCATACTGCGAAATATACGCCGGTTTTTTTCCCATCTTTTACAAAATGTGCACCCATTTTTTTATAGATTTCATAATGGGTTCCCTGTCCGAATAAATATTGATCTAATTCGCCGATTCTATAATCAGCGGGTTTATCTGTTGTTACAGTTTTTGCAGACTTTTTAGCTGTAGACTTTTTAGCAGCAGTTTTAGCAGCTGCCGGTTTTTTTACAGCAGATTTTTTTACGGCCGTCTTGCGGGTCGTGTTGGTCTGTTGTGCTGTTGTTTTTTTTACTGCCATCCCATTCACCTTCTATCAAAGATATTTAGGAATATTATACTAGAAATAGCGATAAAAAGAAAGAGTTTTGGACAACTTATACACTTCTTATGTAAGATGTCTAAAACTCTTTGTTTATAGTTATCGGTTTTGTCTGCATATATAAAAGAACGCGCCGGAAGCGCGTTCTTTGTAGAAATCTTATGCTTTAAAATCTTCTTCTTTCAGGATGATGTGGTCTGAATTATCAGTGCTTCTTCCAAATACCCGTTTCACAAGATGTTTTACATTTGCTTTCTGGGAATGTGAAATTGCTTCATCCATGATCTCTTTTACTTCTGCAACAGTAACCGCATGATCTTCTCGCTGCATCATATCGATCCGGCTGTATAATGCAAGGATTCCCATTTCATCGATACGGTATCCGTTTTCCTTAGCATAGGTCTGACCGAATGTAACCAGTTCATCATTGATGAATACCGGAAGCTCCAGTCTGGAAGTAAATTTACGTTTGAATTCGCGATGGGATGCAAACATTCTTTCCAGCGGTTTCTTCTGGTCTTCCAGAAGGAAGAGAAGTTCGCCGGTCTGTTCATCCATCATGTCATTCAGTTCGCGGATGGTTCTGTCATTCATCTTGGAAGCTTTTTCGATGATCAGTGCGCCACCGTTCAGCTTATCGATGATACTTCCGATGTCCTTTTTGTTCAGAGAATCACCGGTTACGATTGCAACTTTACCCTGTTTGAGTCTGCGCTGTTTCTGGATTGCTTTTACAATATCAACTGCGAGGACTGTTTTTCCGCTTCCCTTGCGGCCAAGGATCAGGATGTTGCCTGTGCGGGAAGTTCCATAACGGTTACGGCAACGTTTGTCGTTATCAAGGATTTCAACAAGCTGTTCACTGACACCACGGATCGGTACAAAGTAAGAGAACAGCTGCTTCTGCTCTTCAGTAAGTCCAAGCTTCAGTCCAATCTCACTTGTTGCACTCAGATCGTAACGACCCTGTACAACGAATCCGGTATCGAATTTACCCATGCGTTCGGTGATTTCATCTTCTGACGGTTCTTCGATTTCAAGAACTTCGTCAATATCAGGAGTTGGCGCTGATTTTGAAGTTTCTTTCTCTGGCTCAGGAGCCGGTTTCTCGTCAAATTCAAGATCAAGATAATCATCACTGCTATCTAATTCTTCTTCATCTTCAAAGGAATCAAGGTCTGCAAAATCACTATCATCTTCGTCAGAATCATGATCATCGATATCGAGAGCAGATTCTTTTTCAAAATCAAAGTCCTCTTTATGATCTTCATCTAATTCATCATCGATCTGGTAGTCATCTTCGTCTTCATCCTCGTATTCTTCCTCATCGTCATACTCGGAATCATCTTCATCCTCGTATTCCTCGTCATCGTCATACTCGGAATCATCTTCATCCTCGTATTCCTCGTCGTCGTCATACTCGGAATCATCTTCATCTTCGTATTCCTCGTCATCGTCATACTCGGAATCGTCTTCATCTTCGTATTCCTCGTCGTCATCATACTCGGAATCATCCTCATCTTCGTATTCTTCCTCGTCATCATACTCGGAATCATCTTCATCTTCGTATTCCTCGTCGTCGTCATACTCGGAATCATCTTCATCCTCGTATTCCTCGTCGTCATCATCCTCGGAATCATCTTCATCCTCGTATTCCTCGTCATCGTCATACTCGGAATCATCCTCATCCTCGTATTCAGCTTCTTCATCGTAAACCGCATCCGATTCATCATCTTCTTCGGAGTCAACGATTTCTTCAAAATCATTTTCTTCCGGATCTTCCTCGTCAGTGTCTGAAGCTTCTTTGGAGGAATCTTCCGGGCTTTCAGTCGCTTCATCCTCTTCATCATCAACGAAATCTTCAGCATCTTCATCGGTGATTTCAGGCTCTTCACCATTTTCAAGCTGTTCCATCAGTTTGCGGATATCATCAGAAAGGATTGGTTTTGTAGCTCCAAGAACTTCCTCTTCTTCTTCTTTCTTCTTTTCGCGCAGGGCTTTTTCTTTCTCAGCTTCCTCCTGGCTCTTTTCAAGAATCTTTGCATTTTCACGCTGAGTTGCTTCCCAGTTGGCAAGAATTTCTTCAATCTTCATCTTACCGGTCATCTGTGAATCGTCTGAAGCAGATTCAGGAGCAACTGCACCACTTGCAACGGCAACACCGGCTTTCAGGGCATCTGAAAGGGAAGCACCGGAAATGGTTGTGGAAATATCGGAAGTGCTTCGAATCCGGGTTTTTGGCTGTGACTCAGCTTCTGGTTCGGAAGCATGTGTCCGGGCCATTGGCTCTGGAAGATCCGGAAGATCAATACTGTCTGTGACATGTACATCTTTGCGGACCTTGTCTGCAATTCGTGGATTCGGTGCCGGACGTTCTTTGGATTTTCGGAAGGAAGGTTTTCTCTTGGAAGAATCCTTACGGCCGATACCATCATTTCGATGATCGTATTTTTCCTGCTGAAGTGGAGTCAGCGGTTTGTATTTCATTTTAAGTTCCATTGCCTGGTATACATAAGTACCTTCGCTGAACCAGAGAATCAGATCATCACATTCATCAAGACATTCGGAAGTCATACCAGCTTCAGCGTATAATCTGGCAAGTTCATATGCCCATTTTTCAACGTATTCAGAATGCTTGAAATCTTCAAGAGCTTCAATCTGTTCTTTGACTGGCGCTTTCTGTGCTTTTAAGATCTTATACCGGAGAATGTACTGGTTTGGATCTTTCGGAGCAAGCTTGACAAATTCTTCGTAGCAATCAGCTGCTTCATCGAAATGTCCCAGCTTCAGAGAAATAATTCCCAGGCGGTATACAACCTTTCTGCTGGAAGGTGCTTTATCATACGCAATAAATAAGGTATCACGTGCTTTACCAAGTTCCCCCGCATTTTCATAGATTTCGCTTACGGTAGAGAGCATGGCGGTATTTTTTACTTTACGCCAGTCGATCGTATCTGCAATCGACATCGCTTTCTGGTAAGACTTCTGTTCGGCATACGCAAGCATCTGCTCTGTCTTTGCGCGATATTCATATTTATCCAACGTTTCTCACCTCATATGATTATTATTAATTATTTTACTTTTCCTCAGTAAGTCTGACTTTTGTACCAGAAACGGAAAACAAAAGTCTTATAATTTTACTTACTAAGTGTATCATAGAGCGTTGTCAATGTCAAAAATTACGGCTGATATTTTTCAGAAATGTTAAAAAAATATTACAAAAAATTCACAAATTGGGAGCTGGTAACAGAAAAAAAGGAGACAGCCATCTTTTGAATGGCTGTCTCGGAATATTCAATTGTAATTTTTATTTTTATATCGGAGGAATTAAGTAATTCTTATTCCTGTAAGTTCTTTGAGCATTTCATATGATATTCAGATTTTATAAAATTTATAAAAATGAAATCATATGAATCGATTTTGATCAATTCTGATCGTTCGTTATTTTATATAATCAGGTAATCCAATTTTGGTATTTATCAGCTTTCTCGTCACTGTTAAATTTACTTATCAATGAATGTTTCTTTACACATTTTCTGATCTTGAATTACTGTGGTATTTACTTCAATATGTCAACAAATGCTGAATCTTTTTATATCTTATAATCGCTTCCGGTTTATCTACTACTCCGACCTTTTTTATCATTAACTTTTCTCTTACCGGATTATAATCTATGGTTAAGGCTCATCTCACAGGAATTTACATTTGCCATACCATTAACATATTGAGTTTTAGATGATGAAATATCCAACGGTCAAAGCCTCCTTCCTTTCGTTCTCGTTCCAAAATTTTATCCGGATATTCTTTTTCTCTTATACTTTTTTCTGTTCAGAAGTCAGATATCAATTTTCTCTTATTATTATAAATTATCAATTTTAAAAATTGTTCTCTACACACTCCACTTACAAAACGCTCATAACTAAAATGTGTAGTTGCTTTTTTAAAACTTTCTAACCTTCAAATAACAATTATTCTTGTTACCCTTTTCTGATCTGGTTCTTCATCTTATACTCTTGGCGAGTATATATGAAACTATGTAACAGATTAAAAAAATATCTTTTTGAAATTCCCTTTCTCGTCAGGAACTTCTTTTCTTTTGGATTGACTTAATAATAACACCCAAATACTTATTTGTCAATATAATTTTAAAATAATTTTGATAAAATTAGAAAGAACTGAAAATGTAATATATATATCAGAAAATTCAAACAATTATAAATACGATTAGAAATAGTTATAGCCATTTGCAATATATTCGGGGTTTTGCTATTGTTTCCGTCCATAAATGCATGATACACTAAAAAATAGATGAAAAATACAGGCTATGGTATTGGGATAAAGAAAGGAGACCTACAGATATGGGAGGATTTTTTGGCGTTGCATCAAAAGAAGCATGTAATCTGGATCTTTTTTATGGAACAGATTATCATTCGCATCTTGGAACCCGCCGCGGAGGTATGGCTACTTACGGAAGTGATGGCTGGAAGAGAGCGATTCATAATATTGAAAATTCGCCGTTCCGTACAAAATTTGAAAAAGATGTTGATACAATGAAGGGAAATATTGGAATTGGATGTATTTCAGATTATGATCCACAGCCAATTCTGATCCAGTCGCATCTGGGGTGTTTTGGAATTACGACAGTAGGTAAGATCAATAATGCGGATCAGCTGATTCGGAATCTTTATGAAAATGGACATACACATTTTCAGTCTATGACCAATGGACAGATCAATTCTACAGAGCTGGTTGCGGCATTGATCTGTAAAAAGGATTCGTTTGTTGAGGGAATCCGTTATGTGCAGTCAGTAGTTGAAGGCTCGATGACGCTTCTGCTTCTGACAGAGAATGGAATTTATGCAGCCAGAGACCTTCTCGGACGTACACCGGTTGTGATCGGAAAGAAAGAGAATGCATACTGCGTTTCCTTTGAAAGCTTTGCATATATCAACCTTGGATACACAGATTACAAAGAGCTGGGACCTGGGGAAATCGTCTACGTGACACCGGAATCTGTGGAGACTGTAAGTCCTGCATGTGAAAAGATGAGAATCTGTTCGTTCCTGTGGGTATACTATGGATATCCTACTTCTTCTTATGAAGGGGTTGGTGTAGAAGAAATGCGTTACAACTGTGGAAAGCTTTTAGCACAGAGAGATGACCATTCGATCGACGTGGATATTGTTGCAGGAGTTCCGGATTCGGGTATCGCTCATGCGATAGGCTATGCAAATGAATCAGGTATTCCGTATGCAAGACCATTTATCAAATATACTCCGACCTGGCCAAGATCTTTCATGCCGACAACACAGAGTCAGCGTAATCTGATCGCCAGAATGAAACTGATCCCGGTACATAGTCTGATCGAAGACAGGAGCCTGCTGCTGATCGATGATTCTATCGTGCGTGGCACACAGCTCCGTGAGACGACAGAGTTCCTGTATCAGAGTGGCGCAAAAGAAGTGCATGTCCGCCCGGCATGTCCACCGCTTTTGTACGGATGCAAATATTTGAACTTCTCCCGTTCCAAATCAGACCTGGATCTGATCACAAGAAGGATCATCCGTGAGTGGGAAGGTGACAATGATGTCAATGTACTGGGTGAATATGCGGATCCGAACAGTGACCGGTATGCAGCAATGCTGGAGGAAATCCGCAAGAGACAGAATTTCACTTCACTTCGTTATCACAGACTGGATGATCTGATCAAATCAATCGGGATTGATGCATGCCAGGTATGTACCTACTGCTTTAACGGTGTGGAATAACAGGTAAATGAAAATATAAAACAGGTGTCCACGTAAGTATATCTTAGTGATATATCCCAGTGGGCACCTGTTTTTGTGTATACGATGAGCCAAGTGCAGATTTGTGCTTGCACAAGGATCTGCATTTGGCGAATGTACATCATCGAGCTGTTAAGCGAGATGGTGTACAAAGTATACAAATCGAGTAGGAGTCAGCCTGCTCGATTATATACGATGAGCCAAGTGCAGGCAAAGCATTGCCGCAGACAATTATTTTCACATTGGATAAGATGATTAGCTTTAAAAAGGAGAAAAATTATGGGTTTAATTGAATTGTTTTTGATTGCAGTAGGGCTGTCCATGGATGCATTTGCAGTTTCTGTCTGTAAAGGACTTGCTATGCCGAAGTGCACTTTCAAAAAGGCGGCTATTGTTGGCTTATGGTTTGGCGGATTTCAGGCATTGATGCCGGCAATTGGTTATATTTTAGGAGCGCAGTTCCAGGAAGCCATTGCTTCTATAGATCACTGGATCGCATTTGTATTACTTGCGCTGATTGGTGGAAATATGATTCACGAAGCATTGGACAATGACGAAGAGGAAGCCGATGCAAGCCTGGATGTGAAGACCATGTTCCTTCTCGCAGTAGCAACCAGCATTGATGCACTCGCTATAGGAATTACCTTTGCATTTCTTAAGGTAAATATTATTCCGGCGGTCTGTTTTATCGGAATCGTGACCTTCATCATTTCCTTTGCCGGAGTAAAGATTGGTAACGTCTTTGGAGCCCGCTATAAGAACAAAGCCGAAATTGTCGGTGGGATCATCCTTATTCTGCTTGGTCTGAAGATTTTGTTAGAGCATCTTGGCTTTTTGGGATAAAAATAAATACGAAACTACGATCCTGTTGTTCTTCTTTCACATAAAGAACACAATTATCTGCTATTCTGGTGTATAATTAGAAATAAAGTGATAAAAAGGAGCCCGTGAGAGTTATGGATAAACTGAAAATTCTTGTAGTAGATGATGAAAGCCGTATGCGCAAATTGGTGCGCGATTTCCTGGAAAGAGAAGGATATGCTGTACTCGAAGCCGGAGACGGTATGGAAGCAATGGACATTTTTTATGAAGAAAAAGATATTGCACTGATCATTCTGGATGTCATGATGCCGCATATGGATGGCTGGCAGACCTGCCGTGAGATCCGTAAAGAATCAAAGGTTCCGATCATTATGCTGACCGCAAGAAGTGAAGAGAGGGACGAGCTTCAGGGGTTTGAACTCGGTGTGGATGAGTACATTTCCAAACCGTTCAGCCCGAAGATCCTGGTTGCAAGAGTTACTGCGATTCTGCGCAGAACCAATGCGCTTGCTTCGGATGATCTGCTTCATGCGGACGGGATCGAGATTGATAAAGCAGCACATATGGTGAAGATCGATGGAAAACCGATCGAACTCAGTTACAAAGAGTTTGAACTTCTGACTTATTTTGTGGAGAATCAGGGGATTGCTTTATCGAGAGAGAAGATTCTTAACAATGTATGGAATTACGATTATTTCGGGGATGCCAGAACCATTGATACCCATGTAAAGAAGCTGAGAAGTAAACTTGGTGATAAAGGAGATTATATTAAGACTATCTGGGGTATGGGGTATAAATTCGAGGTACAGTCATGAAATATTCAATAAAAAGACAGATGATGACTGTTTTTGTAGGTCTGATTCTGTTTATGATCGTTGTATTTATGATCGTCAACGGAAGTTTTCTGGAGAAATATTATATTTCCAATAAGAAATCAGAATTTATAAAGGCCTATACAATGGTGCAGGAAGGTGTGGAGAACGGGACAATCGATTCTGAGACACCGGAAAAAGACCTGGGAAGATTTACAGAGAAAAATAATATTTCCATTGCAGTCATCGATTCAGAATACAATGTGGTTTATACTAATGTAAGAGAAAAACAGATGATGGTCGTACAGCTTTTTGGATATCTGTACGATAAGAATCATCAGGAGGTTCTGGAAAAAACGGACAGTTATGATATCTGCAAGTCGGTTGATCCGCAAAATAATACAGAGTACCTGACCATGTGGGGAAACTTTGACAATGGTGATATCTTTATCATGCGAAGCCCGCTGGAGAGTATTCGTTCGGCAGTCATGATTTTTAACAGATTTATCGGAGTCGTCGGCGGATGTGTGATTCTTGTGAGTGTATTGCTTGCGTGGTATTTCTCAAAAAGGATCACGGAGCCGATCATGGAGCTCGCAACACTTTCACAGAAGATGGCCGATCTGGATTTTGATGCAAAATATACCAGCGGCGGAAGCAACGAAATCGGTGTACTGGGAGAGAACTTTAACCGGATGTCAGAAAGACTTGAGCAGACGATTTCCAATCTGAAAGAAGCCAACTATAAATTGCAGAAAGACATTGAGCAGAAAGAAAAACGAGAAAATATGCGAAGCGAATTCCTGGGGAATGTTTCCCATGAACTGAAGACGCCGATTGCCCTGATCCAGGGATATGCAGAAGGCCTGAAAGAAGGAGTCAATGATGATCCGGAGAGCCGGGAGTTCTACTGTGAAGTCATTATGGACGAGGCAGGAAAGATGAACCGGATGGTGAAGAATCTACTTGCCCTGAACCAGCTGGAATTTGGTGAGGATGATGTACAGTTTGAACGGTTTGATATTACTTCATTGATTTCGGGTGTCCTGCAGAGTCTGGATATTCTGATCGAGCAGAAAGAAGCACAAGTGATTTTCCGCCACAAGAACCCTGTTTATGTCTGGGCAGATGAGTTTAAGGTTGAGCAGGTTGTCCGGAACTATGTCAACAATGCACTGAACCATATCGATGGTGAGAAAGTGATCGAGATCAAGATCACCCAGGAAAATGATATGGCAAAAATTACCGTATTCAATACCGGAACGCCGATTCCGGAGGAAGATCTGCCACATATCTGGGAGAAATTCTATAAGGTTGATAAGGCAAGGACCAGAGAATACGGTGGAAATGGTATCGGGCTTTCCATTGTGAAGGCGATCATGGACTCCTTTGGAAAAGGATACGGTGCGATCAATCATACCAATGGTGTTGAGTTCTGGTTTGAACTGGACATGAAATAAACGCAAATCTTGCAATTCACACTGTAACGTGGTACATTATAAAAGAGCTTATTACTGATTGACACAGGGAAGAAGATTGTGACATGAGCGGAAAAAGCTCTTTTGAATAACTACAAGAATATAAAAATCGTGAGGATATGCGGATGATAGCGATTATTGATTATGATGCAGGAAACATTAAAAGTGTAGAAAAAGCGTTAAAATATCTTGGTGAGGATGCGGTTATCACAAGAGACAGAGAAGAGATACTTTCTGCCGATAAAGTGATCCTTCCGGGAGTCGGTGCATTTGGCAATGCCATGTACAATCTGAAAAAATATGGATTGGATGAAGTGCTTCGTGAAGTAGCAGAGAGACAAATCCCGCTTCTTGGAATCTGTCTTGGGCTCCAGCTTTTGTTTGAAAGAAGTGACGAGACGCCAGGTGTGGAGGGACTTGGTATTCTAAAAGGAGAGATCCTTAGAATTCCGGACTGTCCGGGACTTAAGATCCCGCATATGGGATGGAACTCTCTGAAGCTTCAGAATGACGGCAGATTGTTTAAAGATTTACCTGAAGAGCCGTATGTATATTTTGTTCATTCCTACTATTTGAAAGCAACAGATGAAAGTATTGTAAAAGCGACAACCGAGTACAGCACGCATATTCATGCTTCGGTTGAACAGGGAAATGTATTTGCCTGCCAGTTCCATCCGGAAAAGAGCAGTGATACAGGACTTCAGATACTGAAAAATTTTGTAGAATTGTAGGAGGGCAGACAGTGTTTACAAAGAGAATTATCCCATGTCTTGATGTGAAGAACGGACGGGTTGTAAAAGGTGTGAATTTTGTGGATCTCAAAGATGCAGGAGATCCGGTTGAGATTGCGAAGGCTTATGATAAGGCAGGTGCGGATGAACTGGTATTTCTGGATATCACGGCATCTTCGGACGACAGAAGCACGGTGGTTGACATGGTGCGTAAAGTTGCTGAGTGTGTGTTTATTCCATTTACGGTAGGTGGTGGAATCCGGACCGTTGACGATTTTAAGGCATTGCTTCGGGAAGGTGCGGACAAGATTTCCATCAATTCTTCTGCAATCAATCGACCGGAACTGATCCGGGAAGCAGCGGAGAAGTTTGGAAGCCAGTGTGTGGTTGTCGCGATTGATGCGAAAAGAAGAGAAGACGGCAGTGGGTGGAATATCTATAAAAATGGCGGACGCATTGATATGGGGATTGATGCAGTCGAGTGGGCGAAGAAAGTAGAAGCACTTGGCGCAGGAGAGATTCTTTTGACCAGTATGGACTGTGACGGCACGAAGGCCGGATACGATCTGGAGCTGACAAGGACGATCGCGGAAAATGTATCAATTCCAGTAATCGCATCTGGAGGAGCAGGTAATCTGGAGCATTTCTACGAAGCACTCGGTGAAGAGGGGAAGGCAGACGCGGCACTTGCGGCATCCCTGTTCCACTATAAAGAGCTGGAAATCAGAGAAGTAAAAGAATATTTGAGAGAAAAAGGCGTATCGGTACGTCTGTAGAGAAAAGGTGGGGAATATGGCAGCAATTAACAATGACTGGCTGGATGCACTGAAAGGTGAATTTTCCAAGCCATACTATAAGAAACTGTTTGAAACAGTGAATCAGGAATACCGGACACACCGGGTATATCCTCCGGCAGATGACATCTTTAATGCATTTCATCTGACACCGCTTAAGGATGTCAAGGTTGTGATCCTTGGTCAGGATCCATATCATGGAGATGGACAGGCAGAGGGTTTAAGCTTTTCTGTGAAACCAGGGGTTGATATTCCACCGTCACTGGTGAATATTTATCAGGAACTGCATGATGATTTGGGATGTACGATCCCAAGCCACGGCAATCTGGTGAAATGGGCGGAGCAGGGAGTACTTCTTCTCAACACGGTTCTTACGGTAAGAGCACATCAGGCTAATTCACATCGTGGAATTGGCTGGGAAGAATTTACAGATGCAGCAATCCGTGTACTCAATACCCAGGACAGGCCGATTGTATTTATTCTGTGGGGGAGACCGGCACAGATGAAAAAGAGAATGCTGACCAATCCGAACCATTTGATCCTGGAAGCACCACATCCGAGTCCGCTTTCTGCGTATCGTGGATTTTTCGGAAGCAAACCGTTCAGCCAGACAAATAAATTCCTTGAGGCGCATGGTGTAGAGCCAATCGACTGGCAGATTGATGAATTGTAAAGAATAAAAAATAGAGATTTCGGGCAGACTGTGAAGATTTATTTGCAGTCTGTTTTTCCTTTTTTATTTCATAGGAACTTCCTATGAAACAAAAGGCACTACGTGTCGGAGATGCACATTCTTTTTGTTACTGTTCACAGTACAATGTCATTTAGTTAACGTTTAATCAGGAAGTGAATTCTTACAGAACAAATTACAGATGGGCCTTAGTGGAACAGTTTTACAGATATGTTTACGATTTACTCATGAAGGAAAGCACGACAAAAAGACAGATTGCAAATCTGCCTCAAAACGGATTATAATGATGCAAGTAGCCTTGCCCATATTTCCTGTTTCACGTATTCGGGTTTATACGCATGGAAATTACTCAACCCAATGGTATATTTCAGTTTCCTGAATGAGGATTCAATAGACCATCTGGTATTGTACAAGGTTTTGATACGTTCCACAGGGAATTCATCACGTGGCAGATTGGTCACGATGCACTCGTATGTAGAAGTGCTGATAGGGAAGCGTAGAATACGGAAGGACAGCTCATATGTATCATAACTTCCATATTCAATGTAATCGAAAGCAGCTGCCTGATCAACAAAGCGTATGTAACCTTCTGTGTGGATGTCTGCCAAAACTTTTTTCGAATGGCTCCGGACCAGTATGACGCTGACATCAATATCGAAGGATTCCGCATCTGGAAAATTAAAATTGCCGACCAGTCCTTTGGAATGGATATCCTTGGTACGGAACAGGAAATACTGTCCCTGTTCCACAACATGTGCCATGTTATTATAAGAGCAATAGCCGCGGTCACCGATATAGATATTTTTTATTCCATCCAAAACATCGTGCCGGTCAACAGTAGTAGTCTGGTGATGAGAAAGCCGGAGTGCTGAAAAAAGTGCAGGTAGAGCCATCGGCAGCCAGGAAACGGTAATGCGAATCCATAAAGGAAGCGTGCGGCAATTCCATGGAAGTGGAATTAAAGTGCCGGAATACAGCTTCCAGCGCATCAGGTTTAAGCTTTGCGCGCTGCTGGCTGAGAGCAGAAGCGGTTGGTATGGAAGAATCCAGTCCCCAGAAATCAAGCAGTTCATGGCTAATTAAAGGGAACAAAAAGAAAGGGAATGCACAATCCAGA
>OJAL01000297.1_pt1 | contig 40442 bp, 32 predicted proteins | sample 1589301 | NCBI WGS metagenome assembly OJAL01 (sample SAMN03283261) | human gut metagenome | biome: human-associated habitat; material: feces | host: Homo sapiens | place: USA | collected 2013
CAAGCAAAGGCCCCCTCCCCGAGGGGGCTGTCACCGCAAGGTGACTGGGGGAGTTCGCTTAACCCTCGATCGGGCTCAGGTCGCTCTGCTTGCCGCCGTAGATGCCCATGGGCTCAACGTGGATACCGGCAACGGAGACCAGGTGGGTGCCCTTCTCCTCATTGAAGTTGTCCAGGTAGGGCTGATGCTGGAAGTAGTTGGTGTCGCACTGGCCATCCTCAACGATGGTGTTGGGGATCACATAGTCATCGTACTCCTGGATGTCCAGCGTAATGCCCTTGTCGGCCAGGATCTGCTTGCAGACCTCCAGGATCTCGCAGTGGGGGGCGGGGGTGGCAGCGCAGCTGACGGTCTCACCGTTCAGTGCGTCATAATCGATGGAAGGATCATAGCCGTCGGTGGGGTCCTCCACAACAGAGACCACAGCGCCGCCGTAGCTCTCGGTCATAAAGTCCTTGACCTGCTGGCTCTGCAGGGCAGCGACCAGAGCCTTGATCTTGGGCTCCTCCTCATTGCCTTCCTTGCAGACCAGAACGTTGACGTAGGCAGAGGTGCCATCCTCCATGGCCAGAGCGTCGGTCATGGGGTCCAGACCGGCGGAGATGGCGTAGTTGGAGTTGATGACAGCGTAGTCCTCATCCTGCAGGACGTTGGGCACCTGAGCAGCCTCGACCTCGTCCACATTGACGTTCAGGGGGTTCTCCTCGATATCGTTCTTGGTGGCGGTCAGGCCTGCATCTGCCTTCAGCTTGAAAAAGCCGTTCTTCTCCAGCAGGGTCAGAGCGCGGGCCTCGTTGGTGGTGTCGTTGGGAACAGCGACCTTGATCTTGTCCAGCTTGGCAGCGGTGGAGGCAGCCTCAGAGGATGCAGCGCCGGAAGCGGCGGAGCTTGCGGTGGAGGAAGAGCCGCCGCAGGCGGTCAGGGCAGCGGCAGCAGCGGCCACGCCGGAAACTTTCAGAAAATTACGACGAGTGATCTTAGACATTTTGTTTTCCCTCTCTACTTTTACAAAAATGTTTTTGTGCGGTGCGGCACAATCCGCACCCTTTGCACCGGAAGCAAAATAAAAAACGCTTCCGTCCTCAGCGGGCATACACCCACAAGGACGAAAGCGTAAAACTTCCGTGGTACCACCTTGGTTTACTGTCCCCTCACAGAGACAGCCTCACTGCTGCGGCGTTTTGCAACGCGACAACCGGACGCTGTAACGGGCGCTCCCGTCGCAGGCTTAGCACTCTTGCACTTCGCCCTCGCGGCTCCGAGACCATTTTCAGTTCCCTGTTTCCTGCCCTTTTCCACCGCCCGGGCTCTCTGGAAGGATCAATGCGAAAACCTACTCTTCTCTTCACAGCCATTTTTGTGATATTGCATACATAATACCCCACTCTTCCGGGTTTGTCAACCCTTTCAACGAAGTTTTTCAGTAGGGAATTGCCCGTTTACTGCCGGCCGGCATCCTGCTCCGTGCTGTACAGCACCATCAGGTGGTTGGCGCTGGCCTCCAGCTGGGATTTTGCCTGACGGAGGTTCGCTTCTTCGGTCTCGTTCATCTTTTCGGGCTTATCCTTGCGCAGGCAGCGGCACAGGCTGGCAAGGTCGTTCTTGACTCGGTTCTTCTCGTCCTTGTCCAGCTCCTTTTTGCACTTGGAGAGGGCTTCATCCACCTTGTAAGCCAGCATCTCGGCCTGATTGTGGAGTTCCAGCCGCTCCCTGCGGCGGGTATCCTCCTCCTCGTAGGCGGCAGCATCGGCCATGGCGCGCTGGATCTCGTTCTCAGAAAGATTGGTGCTGCCGGTGATGGTGATGTTCTGCTCCCGGCCGGTGCCCAGATCCTTTGCAGACACCTTGACCACGCCATTCACATCGATGTCAAAGGTGACCTCGATCTGGGGCTTGGAGGAGAAGCCGGAGCGGATGCCGGTGAGCTTGAATTTACCCAGGCTCTTGTTGTCGCGGGCAAAGTGGCGCTCGCCCTGCAGCACGTTGATCTCCACGCTGGTCTGCATGGGGCGGGCCGTGGTAAAGATCTGGCTCTTGCGGGTGGGGATCATGCTGTTGCGGGTGATGAGGGGGGTGGCCACGCCGCCCAGCGTCTCAATGGACAGCGTCAGCGGGGTGACATCCATCAGCACAAGGCCCTGCGCGGCCGCGCCGGTGGCACCGGCCAGCTTTCCGCCGCCCTGCAGCAGGCCGCCCTGCACGGCGGCACCCATGGCCACGCATTCATCGGGGTTCAGGGTGTGGCTGGGCTCACAGCCCAGCAGCTCTCGGACCTGCCGCTCCACAGCGGGCATCCGGGTGCTGCCGCCCACCAGCAGGACTTTGCCCAGCTGGCTGGCGGAAATCCCGGCATCCCGCAGGGCGTTCTGCACCGGCTGAACGGTGCGGGCCAGCAGGTCACCGGTCATCATCTCAAACTGGGGGCGGCCCAGGCTCAGATCCAGATGGTGAGGGCCATCCTTACCCACCGCGATAAACGGCAGGTTCAGCTGGGCGGAAAGCGCACTGGAAAGCTCCTTCTTGGCCTTTTCCGCTTCCTCCTTCAGGCGGCCCATGGCGGCGGGGTCCTTGGTCAGATCGATGCGGTCAGATCTGCGGAACTCCGCAACAGCCCACTCGACGATGCGCTCGTCAAAGTCATCGCCGCCCAGATGGGTATCGCCGCCGGTGGCCAGCACCGTAAAGGTGCCGTCCTCGATCTCAATGATCGAAACATCAAAGGTGCCGCCGCCCAGATCATAGACCAGGATCTTCTGGGGGGCTTCGTTGTCCAGGCCGTAGGCCACTGCGGCGGCGGTGGGCTCGTTGATGATGCGCAGAACATTCAGGCCCGCAATGCGGCCCGCGTCCTGAGTGGCCTTGCGCTGGCTGTCGTCAAAATAGGCAGGCACGGTGATGACGGCCTCGGTCACAGGCTCGCCCAGGTAACTCTCGGCATCGCGGCGGATCTTGGTCAGGATCATGGCGCTGATCTCCTGCGGGGTCAGATCTCTGCCATCGATATGCACCCGGTAATCAGAACCCATGTACCGCTTGATGCTGGACACCGTACGGCCGGAGTTTGTGGCGATCTGGCGCTTTGCCGCGCCGCCCACCAAACGCTCGCCATCCTTGGTAAAGGCCACCACGCTGGGGGTGGTGCGCTCGCCTTCGGCGTTGGTGATGACCACAGGCTTGCCGCCCTCCACCACCGCCACGCAGGAGTTGGTGGTGCCAAGGTCGATTCCGATCACTTTGCTCATAGTGCTTGTCCTCTTTTCTTCGGCGCAGAATATTTCCTTGAATATCTTACCGGTTTCCTATGACGATTTCTTAGAACAAATGTAAAGAAACTGTGTTTCAGGCGTTTTTATCGTCGGCCAGCAGCTGATCGGTCAGCAGTTCAGCCTCCCGCAGCCAGTCGGCAGCATCCGTTTCGCCCTCGGCCTGCAGGATCCGAAAACCCTGCACAGCTTCGGCCACCTGCAGCAGCGCCTTTTTGCGGGAGAGGTACTGGGTCTCGTACTGGGCAAGACGCAGGCAGACCTGCGGGGTGTAGGCGATGTCCGGCACCTCCCGGGCAGCGCTCTGGGCGCGGCGGTAGTATTGCAGGGTCTCCGCCATCTCCCCGCCCGATGCAGCACAGTCATCCCCCAGGGCGATCATGGCCTGCACCTCCCCGGCCTGTGCGGCCTTTTTCCACATCCGCCGGGCCTGGGTCTTATTCTTCCGGGTACCCCGGCCATAATACAGGCAGTCCCCCAGGGCAGAAAGCGCCTCTGCGCTGCCCGCCTCGGCGGCGGCAGTGTAGCGTGCCGCTGCCTCCGGCCAATCCCCGGCCCGGGCGGCGGCGTGCCCGGCTTCCAACTCCTGAGCGCCGGGGTTGTCGCTCCCCCGCTCCGATCTCAGCAGCCCGCTGAGCAGGGAGACATCCAGCGTGGCAGAGCTTGTCCACGGATCCAGCACCACACCATCGATGCCGTCCGTTTCCAGCGCATACTCCATGGCGCTGCGCAGGCTGCGCTCCACCATGGGGCGGGTGGCGCTGGCCTTTTCCGCCTCGGCGTTCTTTACCGAGGTGAACAGCGGCAGATAGTTCCGCTCTTTCCGGGTGTGGAGCAGCCAGGGCTGCAGGCCCTCGGCCCGCTCCTCCGGGATGGGCAGGTGTGCCCAGGGGGCGGCCCCGCTCTGGGGGTCCACCGCCGCATCCAGCGGAACCAGCACCTTGGTCTGCAATTCCAGCGCATAGTTCAGGGCGTTCATCAGGCTCCAGAAATGTTCCTCGTTCTGCTCCCGGTACAGCCGCGCCACGGCCTCCTCCACAAACGGGCAGCCTGTGCCCACCGGCCCGTACTGCGGCGCAGTCCGCTTTTTTTCGCTGCCCACCGGCCGGAAGCGCCGACCGCCCATGTTGTATGCCATTTATCTCACCCTTCTTTTTCGTCAATAGGATAAGTATAGCAGGAATCCGCAAATTTCACAATATTTTCCCGCAGGCAGGCCGCACGCAAAAACAGCAGGCGGCTGCACATGGCCGTCTGCTGTCAGGTTCATTCATCTGCCGCATCATCTGCGCCATCCAGATAGCGCTCGATGCTGCCGATGCTGTATCGGTTCTCGTTGGCTTCCACGCTCCGTGCACTGGCATCGTAGCAGGCTTCCAGAATGGGCATCACTGGCTGCTGGCCCTCCGGGTCGGTCAGATGTCCGATGGCCCGGGCCTCATAGTAGTTGTCGATGATCTGGTTCACGATCCGTTTGCGGTCACGGAGCGGAGTCTGCAGGTTGGCCAGCTGCTCCTGCCGGATGCCGCAGCTGTTGCTGCCGTGGTCGCCGAACAGGATGTAATACTCCTGCTCGATCTCCAGCGGTGCAGCCTGATGCAGATAATAATCCGCCAGTACCCTCCGCTTCTTTTCGGTGCTGAAGCCCTTGATATCCTCCATGCCGCACGGAAAAAGCTCCGGATGCCGGATCCACATTTCATAGGGCCCCACCGGCAGGTGCAGAGTATCGAATACATCCAGATAATCCTCCAGCGCAATGCGGATCTCGCCCCGCTCCCATTTCTGAATGGTGCGCTTGTCCCGCCCCAGCATATCCGCAAGCTCCTGCTGAGATCTGCCCGCCACGTTCCGGGCAAAGGCAATGGCTTCCCCGATTCGGTTCCGGTAGTTGGTCATATTCTTTCCCTCCTGACACACACTTGTACACCAGGCATTCCAACGTCTGGCGACATAAAATACTTTCCTCTGATAAAAGGATAATGGTTTGTCCCGCCTTCTGTCAAGAGTTGCAAATTCAATCACTTCACGTCAAATTTTTGTTAAATGTGTCATCCAAGCCGGGCAGCCGCCTTTTTTGCAGAGATTTTGCCGCTCCGTGGGGCATCCGCCCCCTGTCTTAAACAACGTTCGGGCCATTTTGTCCTTTTTCACCTGCCGGAGGCGGCCGGATGTGTCAGGTACACCACACCATGCGACGCAAAATATTTTTTGCAAAAAATTCCTCTTCGGCAAGTTTTTCCCAGCGCATCCGTTTCCATACACGCAAAAACCGCCCATAGCCGTCAAAAACAGCCATGGGCGGGTGCTTTTTCTTTATGCCAGTTTATTCAGCCTTACGGCAACGTAGGGATCAGGGAGCTTGAGCTCGTCAGCAAGGTCGGCTTCAGATTCGTACTTCTCCGCCGCCATGCCCACCACAACGCTGCACACGTCAAAGCGTCCGGCGGGCGAAAGGGCCGTGACCTTGGCTTCTCCATCGGCAATGGCGGTCACCACGCCATCCGCATCCACGGTAACGACACCGGGGTTGCTGCTGACCCATGTAATGGGCACGCTGCCGCCGCCCTCCACCGCAACGGTGGCCGTCAGACGTTCCTGGGTACCCACGGTGCGGAGCAGCAGGTCACTCTTGTTCAAGGTCACCTTGCCGATATCCGAAGTCACCGTGACGCTGCACCGCAAAGCCTGGCCGTTGGAGACCATTGCCGTGATGGTGGTGGTGCCCGCCGCCTGAGCCGTGACAAGGCCCTTATCGCTGACTGTGGCAACCTCGGGGTTGCTACTCATCCACTGGTAGACATAGAGGAAGGAGTGGTCGCTGTTGGTCAGCTGGAGCTGATGGGTGGGGTGCAGGTCATTGTACTGCAGCACAAGGCTCAGGCTGGTGGTATCCAGCGTGGGCTTTTTTCTGGCTGCTTCTTCATTTTTGCGGGTCACGGTCACCTTGCAGGCGGCGCGTTCGCCGTGGTCGGAGATGGCGGTGATGATGGCAGTGCCTGCATTGCGGCCCGTCACCTTGCCGTCGCCATCCACCGTGGCAACATTGGAGTTGCTGCTCATCCAGACGATGAAGTAATAATCGCTCTGTCCGCTGGTGTACAGGTAGCCCTTGGGGCGGGGGTCATCATCGGTGATCTCCAGCTCCATCTCGGTCAGCTCCAGTTCCAGCTTGGGGCTGGTTCCGGTCAGGCCTGTCAGCACACCGGGCGCGGCCTGCGCGGGCAAAGGGGCAGCCAGCAGGGCCCCGCTCAGAGCCAGCAGGGCCAGAAGCCGCCCCGCGGTTTGGAATTTCCATTTCATTGGGTCGAACTTCCCTCCTTATTTCATCCCATGGGATCAAAGGAATGCCGCACACATGGAAAAATTTCGCGTCCATGATTTTTCTCACTATTGATTTATTTTACACGTCCGGCCAATGTGGGTCAAGTTTTTCGCCCAAAGTGCTGTGCTTTCGCACCCGATTTCGTCGGGAATTCCAGTTTTTTCCGATTTTTTTGTGCAGAACATCAGGGCCAAAAAGCGCTCAGTCACCTCCGGTGACAGCTCCCCTGATAGGGAGGCCAGGTTCACGCGCTTTCTTCGGTGTAATACTGTGCCTGGGCGTTCCACAGTTCGTAATACTTTCCATCCGGCTCCCCCAGCAGTTCCTCATGGGTGCCCTGCTGGACGACCTCGCCGTGGTCGAACACGGCGATCTCATCACAGAACTTGCAGGAGGACAGCCGGTGGCTGATATAAATTGCAGTCTTATCGCCCGCGATCTCGTTGAACTTTGCGTAGATCTCCGCTTCAGCCACCGGGTCCAGGGCGGCGGTAGGCTCATCCAGCACGATGAAAGGTGCATCCTTGTACAGGGCCCTGGCAATGGCGATCTTCTGGGCCTCGCCGCCCGAGATGGTCACGCCATCCTCGTCCAAATCTTTATAAAGGCAGGTGTCCAGCCCCTTGGGCATCCGGGCCAACCGGTCGGAAAAGCCCGCTTTTTGCAGGCAGTCGGCGGCACGGGCGACATCATAATGCTGGGCCGTGGCAACATTCTGGCCCAGCGGCAGGGCGAACAGCTTGAAATCCTGGAACACCACCGAGAAGATATCCATGTACTCATCGTAGCGGTACTTACGGATGTCGATGCCGTTGAGCAGGATGACACCCTCGGTGGGGTCGTATAGGCGGCAGAGCAGCTTGATGAAGGTGGTCTTGCCGCTGCCGTTCATGCCCACCACGGCCAGCCGCTCCCCCACCTTGAAGGTCATGCTCAGGTGGCGCAGGGCATATTGCTCGCTGCCGGGGTACCGGAACGAGACATCCCGGAACTCCACGGTATACTGGCGGTCGCTCCGCTTTTCGGTGGTCAGGCTACCCTTGTACATCTTGTTGGGCAGGTCAAGATAGTCATAGAGCGTTTTCAGGTAGGGGGCGTTGAATCTGCAGTCGCCCACGGCGGTGAACAGCCCGCCGATGCCCACAAAAAAGTTGGTGGCTGCGCCCACATACTGGGTCACAGCGCCCAGACCAAAGGCCCCGCCGTAGGCCTTCAGGCATACAAAGAGGTAGGCAAGACCCATGAGCAGAGCCGAAACGGCGTTGCCCGTGGCATTCAGGATGCCGAATTTCCCCTTGCGGGCCCGCTCAAAGGCAGGCATGGAGACGGCGGCGTGATCTTTCAAAAACTCGAACTGGTCGTACATCCGCACATCCAGCGCCTTTTTGTCGTCCCGACATACCCCCATGAGGAAGGCCCAGAGCCGGTTGCCCCAGCGGCCCTCCTCCTCGATATCCGGGCTGCTGATGCCCGCGCTGGAAGCGCACACCGGCGAGAGCCACGCCACGGCTAGGATCAGCACCAGCACTGCCGGAACACAGAGCGGGCTGTTAAATACTGTCAGCGGGCCAGCGGGCACCCTGGCCGTGAACAGCCCCACCGACAGCACCGCGCCGCCCAGAATACGGAATACCGCCGCGGATACACTGTCCAGCAGCGCCACAGCGTTAGGATTGCCGCCGCTGCAGAAGCTTTCGCTCTGCTGGATGAAATTGTAGAGGTCGTAGACCTGCTGGCTGTCCTCGTCGGCATAATCCATGGACATCTGCTTTTCCATAAAGCAGTCATGGCCCAGCTGCCAGTTCAGCTGTTCCCGCTCCACGCTCTTCCAGTGGAGCAGGACCGACCGCACCAGCGTGAGCAGAGCGGTCACGCCCAGCACCCACGCCACATCCACGGCAAGGGCCTGCGGGTCCCGCGCGTCCGACAGCTCAGCCACCAGCCGGGCCGAGAACCAGACCACGGCATAGGGGCTGACGGCATCCGCCAGTGCCCACAGCACGGTGGACAGCACAAAGCGGGGCGTATTTTTCCAGTAAAAGCACCAGGCCCGCAGGGTCAGCCGGACGCTTTCCTTCAGGGTCATTTTTTCTTCGTTCATACGGCCTTGCCCTCCTTGTAATATTTGCTCTGCACCGCAAACAGCTTGGCATAGCCGCCGTTTTGGGCCATCAGCTGGTCGTGGGTCCCCTCCTCGGCCACACGGCCGTTTTCAAGGAAGAGAATGCGGTCACAGAAACGGGTGGAGGCCAGCCGGTGGCTGATGAACAGGCTGGTGCGGCCCCGGGTCATCTCGTTGTACTTCTGGTAGATATCATCCTCGGCGATGGGGTCAAGGGCGGCAGTGGGCTCATCCAGCACAAGAATAGGCGCGTCTTTATACAGGGCACGGGCCAGCATCAGGCGCTGGGTCTGGCCGCCGGAGAACTCCACGCCGTCCAGATAGACATCCCGGCCCACATGGGTCTTGATACCCGCCGGGAGGGATGTGATTTTTTCCGTCAGCCCTGCCTGGTCAAGACAGTACCGCACCTTTTCCTCGTCGATGCCGTCCATGGCCTGGGCCACATTCTCGGCCACCGTGCAGGAGAGCACGCTGAAATCCTGAAAGACCGCTTCAAACAGCTTGTAGTAATCCCGGCGGTTATACTGCCGGATATCCTGCCCGTTCAGCAGAACACGCCCCCCGGTGGGGTCAAGGAAGCCGCAGATCAGCTTGACCAGTGTCGTCTTGCCAGCGCCATTCAAGCCCACGATGGCCAGGTTCTCGCCGGGGTGCAGTGTCAGGCTCATGTGGGCGATGGTGTTTTTCTCCGCACCGGGGTAGCGGTAGCTCACATCCTCCAGCTGCAGCTCATAGGGCATATCCAGCCGCTTTTCCAGCGGGATGCCCTCCTCAAACCGGAAGGGTTCCGGCAGCTCGAGGAACTCCCGGATGGTGGAGATGTCCAGGCTCTGCTTGCGCAGGAGGGCAAACTGCTCCATCAGGCCTGTGACCCACTGGGCAAAGCCGGAGGCCGCACCGAAGTAGAGCAGGAATTCCGACACCGGCAGGCCCCTGGTCACGGTGAGCCAGAGCAGATAAGCATAGGCCGCACCGTTGCGCACCAGCAGCAGGGCCAGGTCGATGAGGTTGGCGGTCAGGTAGGCGCGCTCCCGCTTTTCAAGAAAGGCATAGTTGAGCCGCAAAGCAGAATCGTACAGGTCAGTGAGCCACTGCCGCAGGCCGAAGATGCGGATATCCTTGCCGAACTCGCGTCCCTCGGCGGTGTTGCGCAGGTAATGCAGGCTCCGGGTGATCTTTGCCCCCTCCTCCCGGTGGCGGTAGCCCCACTCGTTGATATTCCTGGTGGAAAAATAGCTCACCACAGCGGTCAGGGCCGTCAGGACACAGAGCCAGGGGTTCAGCCCGGACAGCAGAGCCAGATACACCCCGAAGCCGATGAGATTTGTCATGATATCCGTCCAACTTTTCCAAAAAGCCTCGCCGGAAGCACGGTTGTTCATACAGGCATCGTGGCCCTTCTGATACATCAGACGGAAGGCTTCATCCAGCAGGTTGGCATAGGCCGTGCGGGTGCGCTTGGTGTTGATGCGCTTCAGCAGCTCCAGCCGCACGCCGCACCGGCCAAACATGGTGAGGGGGTCGATGTAGTAGCACAGCGCGGTCAGGGCAAACAGCAGGATGGTGAACCCGCCGATGGCACCCAGCAGCTGACTCAGCGGCGCGCCGCTTTCCAGTTTGCCCAGCACCGCCGGGCTGATGAGCATTTCGGCAGTGGTCTTGCCTGCCGTGCAGACGGCCAGCAGCACCACCAGCAGCGGCACGCTCCGTCGGGTGTCCCAGGCCACCGAGAGCATGTAGGCAGTGTTCTGCCAGACATTGTATTTGGGCTTTGGCTTTTTGGTTTTCTCGTTCTTTCCCATTTTGGAATCCCCTTTCACTTGTCTGGCAATGATCCTAACACAAAAAATCGCCCCCGACACATTCCGGGGACGAAACGCCTGATTTGGGGGATGAATTGCAGGGACCTCTCCGTCAATGCTTCGCATTGCCACCTCTCCTAGTAGGAGAGGCAAGCCAGTAGCAGCGTGAACTTGGCTCCCCAATCAGGGGAGCTGGCGCGGAGCGCCTGAGAGGTTTACACCTGTGGAATCAATATCTCCGTCGTGAATGCCCCATCCTCGCTGTTGCGGCTGAGGTAGCCATCCAGCTTTTCCACGATGGCATCAATGCGCACCAGCCCGAAGCCGTGGCCCTCGCCCTTGGTGGTGACAAAACGGCCCGCAAGCTTTTTCTGCTTTTTAGTTGCCGTGAAATTGGTGAAGGAGATATAGAGCTGTGTGCCCTTCATATCCATATATACCCGGATGAGCCGCTCCTCCTCGGGCAGCTCCGCACTGGCATCCATGGCGTTATCAAAAAGGTTGCCCAGGATGCAGCAGAGGTCAAGCTCACTCATTTTCAGTTTGACCGGGATATGGGCATCGATCTGCACCGGGATATTTCGGCTCTTGGCAAGGGAGATCTTGCTGTTGATGATGGCATCAGCCATGGCGTTGCCGGTTTTTACAGCCAGATCAACAGTGTTCAGGTCGGTATCCAATGCATCCAGGTAGGCTTTGATGCCGTCCAGATCCCCCTGTGCCGCCAGCACCTTCATGGTCTGGATGTGTCCCCGGTAATCGTGCCGCCATCCCCGCATCTGGCGGTACATGTTGTCCACCTCTTTGTAGTGGGTCTCGATGAGCTCCCGCTGGTAAGCGGCGATGCGTTTATCGAGGAGCTTTGAAAAGAATTTAAGTTTCATCATTAAGTCCTCTCAATGATTGCCCGGTTCAGGGGCTCATAGGCACCCCGGGGCAATGGGAGGGCGGTACCATCGGCCAGCACGACTTCCTTTTTGGTCACACGGCGGATCTGTTTCAGGTTCAAGATCATCCCCCGCCCCACCCGGAGGAAGCCTTCGTCCAGCTGGGCCTCGAACTCACCAAGCGTCCGCTTGACGGTGTAATCCTGCCTGGCATGAACCGTGACGTAATTCTGGTGCACGTCCAGATACCGCACCTCATACAGCGGCAGGCGCACCAGCTCGTCGGAAAGCTCCAGGTTCAGGCACCGGGCGTTGCGGCGGTGCTTTTCCCAGGCACGGTCGAGAACAGCAAAGAGCTTTTCGCGGCTGACCGGCTTCACCAGGTAGTGGAGGGCAGCCACGTCATAGCCCTCGGCAATGTAATCGGAGTAGCCGGTGATGAACACGATCTGCACGGCTTCATTCTCCTGCCGCACCGTTTTGGCCAGCGTCACACCGTCCGTGCCCGGCATTTCCACGTCCAGAAGTAATAGGTCAAAGCTTTTGTCCTCTGCGTAGCGAAAAAGAAAGGCATCCGCCGAGGCAAAGCGCTCACTCTCCACCTCAATGCCACGCTCTGCGGCCCACTGGTGCAGAATGCTCCCCACAAATTCAGCATCGGTCGTGCTGTCATCACAGATCGCGGCACGGTATGACATAGCGGGCTCCCCTCTCTTTCCGTAAACTCTGGGTAGAAGTATGACACACTTTGTCCGCAATTGCAACAAAAAGAAGCGGCTGACACGACAGCCGCTTCTTTTTGTACGATTTCATTTTATGAATTATTTTCAGTTGTGCTGTTTCAGGGCGCAGACCGCAATGCTCAAAGCGCTCCATGCCGCCTGATACATCAGGACAGCGGCCACCGACAGGGTGCCGATGCTGCCCGCGTAGGTCAGCAGAACACCGATGACCACCGAGAACCAGACCGAGACCATCTGCACCGTGGTGGCACTCGTCTCGGCGTTCTGGGCCTTTTCCGCCGCGCGCAGGCCGCCGATCAGGCTGGCAAAGCCCTTATCATGCAACATACAGCAGCGGGCAGTCTCATCCGGCTGGGCAGGGGTCAGCGCGCTGCACTGCTCCTGATCCAGCAGGGTGATCATCCCCTCGGGCAGATGGTAAGCCTCGGTGATGTGGCGGGCCGTCAGGCTGGGGTCCTCACAGGTGACCAGCAGGCGGATGTTCTCCCGCTGCAGCACCTCCAGACCGCGGGCGGCGTTGCGGCCGCCCACATAATGGAGCACGAACATAGCGTGCAGGCTTCCGGAAACAGCCAGATACAGGATCTGCAGCGCGCCGTTTTGGGAGTGCTCATCCTCGTACTCCTGCTCAGGCAGGGGCACCCCCTCCCGCTCCATGTACAGCCGGTTGCCGATGAGCACCCGGTTGTTATCGCACCAGGCGGCAAAGCCAAGACCGTGGTGGACCTCCAGATCCTTCACAGGGTACAGGATCTCGGTGCGGTCCTCGATGATCTGACGGAACAGGCCCCGCAGGGTCTCACAGCTGTGGTTGAGGATGCTGGCCGCATAGAGGATGGCACGGTCGATGCGGCCGCCCTTGAAGATGCGGATGTCCTCCAGATTCACGCTGTCGGCGGTAAAGAGCTCGTCGGCATCCACCTGCACGGTGTCCACACCGCCCAGCTCCTCAATGGCAGCCCAGCCGGGCACCACGGCACCGGCGGCGGCGGCGGTCTTTTGCAGGCGCAGAGAAGCGATGCCCGCAACCAGGGTGGAGGACAGCGGTGCACCCATGCAGAGCATGGAGGTCAGGGCTGCGGCCATGCCGTTGGGCCCGCCGCCAAACAGCAGGAACACCAGCCCGCTGAGCACGGCGGCACCCAGCAGGATCAGGGCTGTCTTGCGGGCGCGGCGCTCACTGGCGCGCTCCCCGAAGCTCTGCTCCACCAGCGCCTCGTCCCACTGGACAGGGCGGCTGAGCAGCACCCAGGGGTCTTTCTGATCCAGGCTCCGGGCCAGCACCCGGATCAGGTCCTTATCCCGGACACGGAATGCGCCCTGCAGCCCTTCGGGGGATCGGGCGGCAAGGTCGTAGCCGTTTCTGACGGCAGTCAGCAGGACACGGCTGCCCAGCAGGGCCAGGAACAGGCCCAGTGCAGCCACACCGGAAAGCAGCGTCCAGCTGGAGTTCTGATAGCTCTGGGCGTTGAGCAGGGCGACCGCAGCCTGCACCAGCGCACCGCAGGCGGCCAGCGCCGGCATGGTGTCTGCACTGGGGCGGCCCTTGAGGCCCTGCAGGCCATCCCGCAGGACAGGCCAGCCCACAGCCAGCGCACCGGCCAGAAAGAGCAGGTTGGCGGCATAGAACGCCGCCGGGGCGATCACGGGGTCAAGGGAGGCCACAGGGGCCAGCAGCCCCTCGGCAACAAGGCCAAAGTGGAGCAGCACCACGGCTAGGATGCCCTCCAGCACACACCGCAGCGTCAGCTCCGCGCCCATCCGGCGGAGCTTCTCCCCCACCTGCTCGGGCGTTTCCGGCTCGGCTTCCTCTTCAGGCTTCTCCTCAGCCTCCGGCGCGGCAGGGGCCGCTTCCTCAGCAGGCTGGGCCGGGGCTCCCTCTGCCGGGGCGGCAGGCCGGGTGGGTGCCTCGTCCTCTTCTAGCCCCATCAGCGGCAGGCTCATGCTGTCGTCCTTGCTGGGGGCCTCGGTGCGGGTAGGGGCCTGCGGCTCGTTCTCGTCCGCGCCCTTGCCAAAGAACTGGAACGCCGTTTCCGGTTCCGGCTCAACCTCTGGCGCGGCTTCCGGGGCAGACTTCGCCTGCTTTACCGACTGATCCTCGGCAAACACCATGGGGATGGCCGGGCCCTCAGGCGCTGCAGGAGCTTCCGGCTCCACGGCCAGCACCTCTTCGGGGGCATCCTGTACCTCCTCCACCGGGGCGGGCTTGGGGGTGCCATAGAGCATGGCCTTGAGTTCGGCCATCTCTGCATCCTCCTGCTGCTCCTGCGGGGTCAGGGGTTCCTGGCGGCGGGGCGGCTCCGGCTTTTTCTCGGGCTGGGGTGCGGGCCGGGGTTCCGGCTTCGGCGCTGCGGGGGCTTCCGGCGCGGTGGGCAGAGCCACAGGCTCTGCTTCCTCCAGCTCTCCGGGCTCCAATGCCAGCTCCAGGCCGGCCTCGGCTTCTTCCTCATGGCCCAGCACGATCTCACCCGTGGGCGGCAGCTCATTCTGCACGGCCGGGGCGGCGGCAGGCTCCTCTTTGTCCTTTTCGCGGTGGAAGAGCTTGCCCAGCAGGCTGCCGGTGCTCTCCTTTTCCTCATCGCGGCGCTTCATCTCTTCGGGCACCTGTGCCACGCTGGTGCTGAAAAACGTGCGGAACTTCTCGTTCTGCGCATCGATTTCTTCCTGTGTCAGCTCTTTGCGCTTATCATCCTTTGGCATCCTAGTCCCTCCCTGTTCTGGTCACGGCGGTCTGGCCGCTGTTTCTTACTCTGCGGCGCGCTGGCTCTGGATCTCGTACAGGATGATGCCAGCCGCCACCGAGACATTGAAGCTGTCCACACCGGTGCCCTGAGCGGCCATATCCAGCCGCACCACACCATCGCAGAGCTTTTTCACCAGCTGGGATACACCGCTGCCCTCGCTGCCCAGCACCAGTGCGATGGGGCCGGTCAGGTTGTTCTTGCGCAGGGGCACGCCGTCCATATCGGCGCAGTAGACGAACACCCCCTGATCCTTCAGGCGGCGGATGGTCTCGCCGATGTTGGCCACGCGGGCCACAGGCAGGCGCTCGGCCGCACCGGCGCTGGACTTGATAACGGTGGGGGTCACGGACGCGCCGCCCCGCTTGGGGATGACGATGCCGTGAGCTCCGCACAGCAGAGCAGAGCGCATCACCGCGCCCAGATTATGGGGGTCCTCGATGCCGTCACTCAGCACCAGGAAAGGAGGCTCCCCCTTCTCTCTGGCAACGTTCAGCAGATCCTCCACGGTCACATATTCGATCTCGCTGGCAAAGGCAGCCACGCCCTGATGGCTCTCGGTGCCGGTCATCAGGCGCAGCTTGTTGGGATGCACCCGCTTGACCGTGGCCCCGGCCTCCTTGGCCATGGCGGTATAGTAAGCTGCCACGGCGGGGGCCATTCCCTCCGCGATCAGCACGGTATCCACGCCGGAACCGCTCTTGAGCAGCTCGGTCACGGGGTTTTTGCCGTAGACCAGGCTCTCATTCTTGGGCTGCTCCTCCGTGCTGCTGCGGCGGGGGCGGCGCGGCATTTTCTGTTCGTCCATTGATGTGTTCTCCTTCCATTCTATGGCAAGGCGGGCCGTTTGAGCCGCGCCATGGTTTCGTTCTGTTTCAGTTTTACTATATTTTGACACTGATACATTCTAAAGTATAGCATACCCCGGCATTCTTCGCAATGTTTGCCGAAGGCAAAAGTTTTCCACATTCAGCAGGCTATACAATCGGTAATTCGGCTCAATTTTTTCCACATGTTAAAAACCCGGTGGAAAATGTTCAAAAATCAAGTTTGTACGCCCACTTTCCGGGTGGAATTCCACAGTTTCCACCGAGTTTTCAACCTCCCGGGTTCGACACGCAAACTTTTCGCCGTACTTTTTGTAAAATTCAAGTCGGAATTATGACAATTTTTTGAAGGGAGATCCAGTGGTTTTTGCCAGAATCTCCAACATCAAAATGCCCAATGTGAATTTGTGTTGAAAACGCCGCGGGAACCGCCTTGATTTTATCCTGTAATTGGGGTATACTACCCTTAGGTTCGTTAAAGGATGCGCAATCTTGTATCCAAAACGGCTTTTTCACCCCAAAATGATTTTGCGGAGGTAATGAATAATGTTGGTAAATGCAACCGAAATGCTGATCAAGGCACGCGATGGCCACTACGGTGTGCCCCAGTTCAACATCAACAATCTGGAGTGGACCAAGGCAGTCCTGACCGCCTGCGAGGAAATGAAGAGCCCCGTTATCCTGGGTGTCTCTGAGGGCGCAGGCAAATACATGACCGGCTTCAAGACCGTTGCCGCCATGGTCAGCTCCATGGTGGAGACCATGGGCATCACCGTTCCCGTTGCCCTGCACCTGGACCACGGCACCTACGAGGGCTGCAAGGCCTGCGTTGAGGCCGGCTTCTCCTCCATCATGTTCGACGGCAGCCACTACTCCATCGAGGAGAATGTGGAAAAGACCAAGGAGCTGGTCGCTCTGGCACACTCCAAGGGCCTGAGCATTGAGGCCGAGGTCGGCTCCATCGGCGGCGTTGAGGACGGCGTTGTGGGCGCTGGCGAGATCGCAGACCCCGCTGAGTGCGCAAAGATCACCGATCTGGGCATCGACTTCCTGGCTGCCGGCATCGGCAACATCCACGGCGTTTACCCCGCCAACTGGAAGGGCCTGGACTTTGAGGCTCTGGACCGCATCCACAAGGCTACCAACAACATTCCTCTGGTCCTGCACGGCGGCACCGGCATCCCCGACGAGATGATCCAGAAGGCCATCAGCCTGGGCGTTTCCAAGATCAACATCAACACCGAGTGCCAGCTGGTCTTTGCTGAGGCCACCCGCAAGTACATCGAGGCTGGCAAGGATCAGCAGGGCAAGGGCTTCGACCCCCGCAAGCTGCTGGCTCCCGGCGCTCAGGCCATCGTTGACAAGTGCAAGGAGAAGATCGAGCTGTTCGGCTGCGCAGGCAAAGCCTGAGCCGAAGCGCATCTCCTGAGCACATTCCTGCCCCATAAATGATATTGCCCCGCTGTTCTGTGCATCACAAAACAGCGGGGCATTTTTTTGTAAGCCAGTCCGCAAAAAGGGGGCTGCTGCACCGGTTTTTCCCGTGTGCCGCAGCCCCTCTTCTTTACTGGTTCAATTTTGCAAACGCTTCCCGCACATCGCCGGAGAAGTAGAGCGTGCCCAGCGCGCACACGGGGCCGGTGCCCCCAAGGGCGACCGCCCGGGCCACACCGGCTTCAATGGTGGGAGCAGGCTCAGCCCTGCCGCCCCGGGCGCGGATCTGTTCGGCCAGCGTCTCAGCGGGCATGGCGCGGGGGGTATGGGCCGCTACGGTGACGAACTGCCCGGCCAGCGGCAGGAGTAGTGCCAGCATCTCGTCCACATCCTTGTCCGCCATGATGCTGAGCAGGAACACGAACTTCTGCCCCGGAAAGCGGTCCCGCAGGCTCTGCACGGTGGCCCGCATTCCGTGGGCGTTGTGGCTGCCATCCAGCAAAAAGGCGGGCGAATGCCGCAGCAGCTCGAACCGGCCCGGCCAGCGCACCTGTTCCAGACCGGCACGGATGGCACTGTCCGGGATGTTCCAGCCCCGGCTGCGCAGCACCCGCAGGGCCGTAATGGCCGTGGCGGCGTTCCGGGGCTGATAGCTGCCGATCAGGGGCAGGCGGATGCCGTTCAGGCCGTCAAAATCAAAGGTGACAGCATCCAGATCCCCGTCCTCGATGGTCAGCCTGCTGAGATCCACCACGGTCAGCGGCGCGTGCCGCTCTGCCGCCGTACGGGCGATGACGGCATCGGCCTCGGGCACACCGCCATAGCTCACCACCGGACTGCCCGGCTTGATGATGCCCGCCTTGGCCGACGCGATATCGGCCAGGGTGGGGCCCAGCTCCTTCACATGATCCATGCCCAGCGCCGTGATGACCGCGCACTCCGGCGGATCGATGACGTTGGTGGAATCCAGCGTGCCGCCCAGGCCCACCTCCAGCACCACGATGTCGCATTTCGTCTCAGCGAACCAGAGCATCCCCAATGCCGTGATGATCTCGAACTCGGTGGGGATATCGGTCATGGCATCGGCAGCGGGCTTCACACGCTCCACCAGCCGCACCAGCGCCTCGTCCGGGATCTGTTGGCCGTTTACCTGAATGCGCTCGTTGAACCGGTTGATAAAGGGCGAGGTATACAGGCCCACCCGGTAACCCGCCGCCTGCAGGCAGGAGGCCAGCATGGCCGCCGTGCTGCCCTTGCCGTTGGTGCCCGCCACATGGATGAATCTCAGCTGCTTGTGCGGATCTCCCAGTGCGGACAGCAGGGTCCGGGTGCGGGTCAGGCCCGGCTTGTGCCCCGCCCACTGGACGGCGTGGATATAGTTCAGCGCTTCTTCGTAGTTCATTGTGCAATGCCTCGGATCGTTTTATTTTCCAGCAGCAGACGCACCAGCACGGTGTTCACCGCCGCCAGGACCAGCGCGTTGGGAATGCGGGTCACCAGCACGCTCCACGGATAGTTATAGAGGAGGTGGAGTGCCAGCGAGTTGATGACAATGGAGCCCACCGCATGGCCGGCAAACACGCTGATCTGGGTGCGCAGGCCCAGCCGCAGGTTGGGCAGAGCGCGCCAGAGAAGGCCCGCCGTCAGGCCGATGGAGCCAGCCCCCAGCGTGATCAGCGGGTTGATGGCGTAGCCGGAAAGGGTGCCGCCGATCATATCGGCCACTGCACCCACGGCAAAGCCCTCCACCGGCCCGAACAGCACAGCGGCCAGCAGGGTGGGCAGGCTGCCCAGGTTGAACCGGACAAAGCCGGTGGAAATGCTCAGCACCCGGGCAAACACGATGCTCATGGCAGTGAGCAGGGCCAGCATGGTGAGCTTGCGGACGGAATTTCTGGAATGGTTCATATCAATTGTCCTCCCCTGTTTCGGGAACCGCGGGGCAGGCAATGCAAAACGCCCTCCCCTGTGACAAACCGCACAAAGGAGGGCGTGATTCAACGGTTCACATCCAGACGGGGCCGCAGACGGCCCCATCTGCACCCAAGTCCATGCAGCAGCGGGATGCAGGCCATGCACCGCGGGTCTTACCTTCGTCCGCAGCACAACTCCCCGTTGATGCGGCACTTAACGCGCATGGCCTTACTCTGTTGATGGTCTTATTATATGCCTTTTTCCGGCCCATTGCAACCACAACTCCCATCATCTTTCCCAATTCGCGGGGCAGATTTTTGGCGGGAGTGCACAATTCCGGCCTACACAAAAAGCCCTCCGGTGCGTCTCGTCCCGGAGGGCTTTGGGGTACAAATGAGCTGGTCAATTACTGAACATCGGTCAGCTCAGCCAGCTTGTGGAAGATCTCGGTGTTGTCATACACGCCGCGGAACTTGTCTGCACCCTGACCACGGGCGTAGAGGTTCACCATGGCACCGGTGTGGGCGTAGGTGGTATGATCCACACCGGACTTGTGGTTGATGGTGTGGCAGATGGCCATGCTGAAGGGGATGTAGGTGCCATACAGCTCGTAATCCTGCTGGCTCATCTTGCTCTGGCTGGAAGAGCCGACCTTGAGGGTGCGCTCGTAAGCGGTGCGCAGGTTCTCCACCTCGTAGTCGGTCAGCAGCAGCTTGCCTGCGTTGGCGGCATCGGGGTCGGTGGGCAGGGTCAGGCCGAAGTTTGCCTTCACGTCCTGCATAGCGGTCTCAAAGGGAGTCTGATTCTTCACGTAGTTGTTCACATAGGTAGAATCGAACTTTGCGTAGGACATCTTCTGGTGGGCCAGGTTGGTCAGGAAGGTGTCGTAGTTGGTGGTCTTGTAGCCAATGCCCAAACCACCGGTCTCGTGGTCAGCGGTCACCAGGATCAGGGTATCATCGGGATGCTGGGCGTAGAACTCCACAGCGGCCTGCACCGCGTTGTGCATCTCGATCACATCATGGATGGAGGCAGCGGCATCGTTGGCGTGGCAGGCCCAGTCGATCTTGCCGGACTCCACCATCATAAAGAAGCCGTTGCTGTTGTCCAGCAGCTCAATGCCCTTGCGGACATAGTCGGTCAGCTGCCACTCTCCCGGAGCGGCATCCATGGCGTAGTTCATGGACTTGCCGTCGGCCAGATTCTCGGCAATGATCAGGGTCTTGCCTGCCCCGGCCTTCAGGGCAGCTGCACCAGCCTGGGTGGTGACAACGTTGTAACCGGCCTGTGCAGCCACCTCGTGGTTGTTGGGGCCGGTGCCATCGCCGTTCACCTTCTGGAACTCGCCGCCTGCGAAATACTCAAAGCCGGAGTTTGCCAGCTCCACGCCGATCTGATAGTAGTTCTTGCGGGTCTTCTGGTGTGCATAGAAGGCAGCAGGGGTGGCGTGGTCAATGTTCACCGTGGAAACAATGCCAACCTTGTAGCCCTTCTGCTTATGGAGCTTCTCCGCAATGGTCTCATAGGGCACATCACGGGTCCAGGGGCACATATTGATGACACCGCTCTCGGTCTTTTTGCCGGAAGCGATGGAGGTGGCAGTGGAAGCGGAGTCTGGGCAGAAGGAGGTGCTGTCGTAGGTGGTCACGCTACCCACCTCCGGGAACTGGGTAAAGCTCAGCTCCGCCTCGGTGATGGCACCGTTGTTGGTGACAGTGCCCTGATAGAACCGGGCAGACTGGATCTGGGCAGTGCCCATGCCATCGCCGATGAACAGGAAGATGTACTTGGGCTTCTTCTGGAACAGGCCAACGCAGTTCTCCTCGTCAGCTGCGGTGGAAGCAGCCGGAGCGGCAGCGTTTGCAGCCACAGGGGCAGCAGTCATCAGACCGGCGGCAGATGCCACAGCACCCACTTTCAGGAAGTTGCGGCGGGACATTTTATGTTCTTTCATACGATAATTCCTCTCTTATCCTGAGCCCTCCCGGGCCCTGTTGCAATGTATCCTGGGAACGGTTCTATTGTACCCATTCGGAGAAAGAGGGGAAACCATGGTAAGGCAAATCTTAGGTAAACCTTGGGCAATGAAAAACAGGCATTGGTAAAAAACAGGTGGTCTTTGTAAAATCGAGCCTTTCCTGCCCGCGGGCCCTTCCACTCCGTCAGGATTCGCCCCGGATCGGTTGCATCCGGTGGGCAAATCGTGTATACTGTAACCCGATTTTTATTTGCGGAGGGAGGGGTGCACATGTCCGTTTTGTGTCTGGGCGAAGTCTGGCTGGAGCTGAACGCCGCCACGGCTCCGGAGCTGACGGAGACATTCCGGGCGCAGACCGGCGGCTGGGGCGCAGGCTTCTGCCGCCAGTACGCCGCATTGGGCGGGCAGGCGGCTCTGCTGGCCCAGCTGGGAGCAGACCCCTTTGGCCGTAAGCTGGCGGCCCGGCTTGCCCGGGATGGTGTGGATTGTTCCCTGCTCTGCTTCACGGATGCCTTCCCCACGCCGGTGGTGTTCACCGGAGAGGACACCGCTCTGCCCTACCGTGCCCACACCGCCGGGCTGGCCCTTGGGCCGGAACAGCTGGAGGCCGCCCCGTTCCGGGGCTCCTCTGCCTTCTGCTTTTCCTCCGCCGGGCTGGTGGACAGCCCCCTGCGGCTGGCCCACCTCGAGGCCCTTGCCGCCGCCCGGGATGCCGGGGCGCTCTGCTGCTATCTTCCCCGGCTGGCGCAGGCCGCGCCCTACTGGCCGCAGCGGGGGGTCCTGTGCCAGACCGCCCTGCAGTTTCTTGACCGGGCAGACGTTCTCTTTTTAGAGGAGAGCGACCTGCTCCTCCTCTTCGGCTCCCGGGAGCTGCGCACAGCCCTGTTTGCCCTGTTCACCGGCCATGTGCAGCTGATCTTTTTCTACAAAAAGGACAGGATTCTCGCCTTTACACGCAATGTTATGGCTTCTGCCGCAAAAAAAGACCAGAGCCCCGCTCTGGTCTTGTATCGGATGGAAAAGATGGGGATTCATGTAATAGATTTGCCACGGTTAAGGGAGCATGTACTAGGACAGTTACTGAGTAACGATGCAAACACAACGGAATGCCAAGGGCTCCCCTACTAGGGCAACGACGATGACCGCCGCCAGTGGCGGAAACAGGGAGGAGTTGTTGGGGCAGCGGCCAGCAGGACGCGAGTGCAAAACTTTGCACGAAGCGGACGCTGGGAGCCGCAACCCGGACGCTGGCGAGCGAAGCGAGACTGAGAGGTTTAATCCGTAGCCAAACAAAAACAGCCAGCGCCGTGGAAAGGAGGAGAAAGCGGCGCTGGCTGTGTATGAGAACTCCCAAACATTTGCGGCTGTCAGGAGATGGTTGGTAGTCTGTCCGCTGCCTTGGCTATTGCCTCGCATCAGCAGGGGACAGTATTTTTTAAAGGGACCGCGCCGCCCGGTTTCTGCCGGAGATGCGCGGTTTTCATTGCCTGCATGGCATCTTGGGAGGATGTTTTTCTGTTCCTCCCTGACTGCACCCTTATTGTACAGGATAAAAATGGAGTTTCTTTGTGAGGAATTTGAACAAATTGAAAATAAACGGAGCCGCTGCACATCATTTTGTACAGCGGCTCCGTTTTTTACGATTTTTCTTTAATTTTCAGCCAGATTACCGGTGTAGAGCTGGTAATACTTGCCCTTCTTGGCGATCAGCTCGTCGTGGCTGCCGCGCTCGATGATGCGGCCCTGCTCCAGAACCACGATGCAGTCTGCATTGCGGACAGTAGACAGACGGTGGGCAATGACAAAGCTGGTGCGGCCATACATCAGGCCGTCCATGCCCCGCTGGACCAGCGCCTCAGTGCGGGTATCAATGGAGGAGGTCGCCTCGTCCAGGATCAGCACCGGGGGATCGGCAACCGCGGCGCGGGCAATGGCCAGCAGCTGGCGCTGCCCCTGCGACAGGTTTGCGCCGTCGTTGGTCAGCATGGTGTTGTAGCCATCGGGCAGACGCTTGACAAAGCCATCGGCATTGGCCAGCTTTGCGGCGGCAATGCACTCCTCATCGGTGGCATCCAGGCGGCCATAGCGGATGTTCTCCATGACCGTGCCGGTGAACAGGTGGGTATCCTGCAGAACGATGCCCAGAGAGCGGCGCAGGTCGTCCTTTTTGATCTTGCGGATGTTGATGCCATCATACCGGATCTTGCCGTCTGCGATATCGTAGAAGCGGTTAATCAGGTTGGTGATGGTCGTTTTGCCGGCACCGGTGGAGCCGACAAAGGCGATCTTCTGGCCCGGGCGGCCATAGAGGTTGATCCCATGCAGAACGGTCTTTTCCGGCACATAGCCAAAATCGACATCGGTAAAGGTGATGTCACCCGCCAGCTTGTGGTAGGTGGTGGTGCCGTCGTGGTGGGGATGCTTCCAGGCCCAGATGCCGGTGCGCTCGGTGGTCTCCACCAGCTCGTCATCCTTGCCATACTTGACGTTGACCAGGGTGACATAACCCTCGTCGGTCTCGCTGGTCTCGTCCATCATCTTGAAGATACGCTCCGCACCGGCCAGTGCCATGATCACGCTGTTGGCCTGCATGGACACCTGGCTGATGGGCATATTGAAGCCCTTGTTCAGGCTCAGGAAGGCCATCACGGTACCCAGGGTCATGCCGCCGACATTGCCAACGGCCATGGTCGCGCCCGCCAGAGCACAGACTGCATAGCTGATATTGCCCAGCTGTGCGGTAACGGGCATGATGATGTTTGCGTAGCTGTTGGCCTGCTCGGCGCTTTCCTTCAGCTTATCGTTCAGCTGCCGGAAGCCATCCAGAGCCTTCTGCTCGTGGGTGAACACCTTGACGACCTTCTGGCCCTCCATCATCTCTTCGATGTAGCCGTTCACCTTGCCCAGATCCTTCTGCTGGGCCACAAAGTACTTGCCGCTCATGGAAGTGATCTTCTTGGAGCAGAACAGCATCAGGGCCACCATCAGCATGGTGACAACGGTGAGCTGCCAGCTCATCAGGCACATGCTGGTGAACACGGACACGATGGTGATGGCGCTGGACACCAGCTGGGGGATGCTCTGGCTGATCATCTGGCGCAGGGTGTCCACATCGTTGGTGTACACCGACATGATATCGCCGTGGGGGTGGGAGTCAAAATACCGGATGGGCAGGCTTTCCATGTGGGTGAAAAGCTGGACGCGCAGGTTGCGCAGGGTACCCTGGGTCACGTTGACCATGATACGGGCGTTGAGCCATGCGGCCAGCACGCCGATGGCGTAGATGCAGCCAATGCGCACCAGTGCGCCTGCCAGCGGACCGAAATCCGGCGTGGCCTGCTTGGTCATGGGGACGATGTAATCATCGATCAGGGTCTTGAGGAAGAGGCTTGCCTGCACGTTTGCCAGCGCGCTGACGATGATGCAGACCAGCACAAGGATGCAGTGGGGCAGATAGTGCTTGAACACCTCATCCATGATCCGCTTGAGCAGCTTGCCCGGGTTCTCGACCTTCGGCTTGGGGCCGCCCACCCCACGGGGGCCGGGGCCCTTTACTTCTTTCACCTGTGCCATTACTGCTCACCTCCCTGCTTGTCAAAATCGCCGCCGCCCTGGGTCTGGCTGTTGTAAACTTCCTGATAGATCTTGTTTGTCTTGAGCAGCTCCTCGTGGGTGCCCAGGCCGTTGATCTGGCCGTTGTCCAGCACCAGGATGCGGTCTGCATCCTGCACGGAGGAGATGCGCTGTGCAATGATGATCTTGGTGGTGCCGGGGATCTCCTCCCGGAAGGCCTTGCGGATCTTGGCATCGGTGGCAGTATCCACGGCGCTGGTGCTGTCGTCCAGGATCAGCACCTTGGGCTTGCGCAGCAGCGCGCGGGCAATGGTCAGTCGCTGCTTCTGGCCGCCGGACACGTTGGAGCCGCCCTGCTCGATCCAGGTATTGTACTTGTCGGGGAAGCGCTCGATGAACTCATCGGCGCAGGCCAGCCTGGCCACCCGGATGCACTCTTCCTCGCTGGCGTTCTCATCGCCCCAGCGCAGGTTGTCGAGGATGGTGCCGCTGAACAGAACGTTCTTCTGCAGCACCATGGAGACCTCCCGGCGGAGGACATCCAGGCTGTAATCCTTAACGTCCACGCCGCCCACCTTGACAGAACCGGTCTCGGCATCATACAGGCGGGGGATCAGCTGCACCAGGCTGGATTTTGCACTGCCGGTGCCGCCGATGATGCCCAGCGTCTCGCCCGGCCGGATACTGAAGGTAACATCGTTCAGGACAGGCTGGCCGGAGCCGTGCTTATACTTAAAGGTAACGTGCTCGAACTCGATGCCGCCATCCCTGACCTGCTGCACAGGTGCCTTGGGGGCGGGCAGGTCGGTGGTCTCGTCCAGCACTTCCACGATACGGCGGGCAGAAGCGGCGGACATGGCGATCATCACAAAGGCCGTGCTCAGCATCATCAGGGCCATCAGGATGTTCATAATGTAACCGAACAGGGCGTTCAGCTGGCCGGTGGTGATCGCACCGTTCAGGATGTAATGTGCGCCGAACCAGCTCAGGGCGATGTTGCAGCCGTACACAGAGACCAGCATGGCGGGATTGTTGAAGCTCAGGCGGCTCTCGGCGTGGACGAACTGCTTGTACAGGCTCTCGCAGGCCTTGGTGTACTTCTCGTTCTCAAAGTGCTCCCGGACAAAGCTCTTGACCACGCGGATGGCCGAGACATTCTCCTGCACGGAGGCGTTCAGGTTATCGTAGTTCTTGAACACCTTATCAAAGATGCCGAAGGTGGGAACCATAATGCCTGCCAGCACTGCCACCAGGAACACGATCGCCACCAGGAACACCATGGTCAGCGAGCGGCTGATCATGGAGGCCATGATGAGCGCGAAAACCAGATGGACGGGAGCACGCACACACATGCGCTCGATCATCTGGAACGCGTTCTGCAGATTGGTCACGTCGGTGGTCATACGGGTGACCAGACCGGCCGTGGAATACTTGTCGATGTTGGAGAACGAGAAATGCTGGATGTTCTCATACATTGCATCGCGCAGGTTGCCTGCAAATCCGGTGGATGCCGTGGCAGCAAACCTGCCGGCCAGCACGCCCAGCAGCAGGGCAATGGCCGCCACCAGGAAGGTGAGCAGGCCGTACTTGACAACGGCGTTCATATCGCCCTTTTCAATGCCCTGGTCAATGATAAAGGCCATGATGGTGGGCAGCAGCACATCCATGATGGCTTCCAGAGCAGAGAAGATCGGTGTCAGGATCGCGGCGCGCTTGTACTCGCCCAGATGTGACACAAGTTTTTTGATCATCTGTTGTAATCCTCCTGAAGTTTATTTGCAGGGGTCATTCCAGCCCCTTGCGCAGCTTGTTCAATAACCGCAGAAGCTCTGCGTTTTCCTCTTCCGTCAGCAATCCGGCCACAAACTCATCGGTCTGGTGCAGGGAGAGCATCGTCTTTTCGTGGACGCGGCCTCCCTCTTCCGTCAGGATCAGCCGCTTCAGCCGGGCATCCTGCGGCACGCTCTGGCGCTCGATGTAGCCCTTGCGCTCCATCAGCTGCAAGATGTTCGTCACGGTCGAGCGTGTGATGGAAAACTCCCGTTCGATATCGCGCTGGTACACGGGGTCGTTCTTGTGCCAGTAGAGGTAGCTCATGATCCAGTCATGCATGGGGGTCACGTTGTCCACGTTGTTCTCCCGGTGGAACTGGTTGATCTTGCGGAAGATCAGGTTGTTCACCCGGCGCACCTGTGCCGGGATGACCTGCGGCGGCTCCCATGGGGGGTTGCAGCAGGGTTGCTTGGTGCTTTCATCGTGCATAATGGTTTCCCTTTTGAATTGTTTGTGACAGGATTGTTTTCTTTAGAACTGTTTGATTCCGTACAATATCATAACGCACGATTCGATCATTGTCAATAGGAGACGCAAAATAAAATCCAGAAGCGCCCCGCCGAACAAACGGCAGGGCGCTTCCACTGGGCGCTGATTTTGCTTCTGCTGGCTCAACCGCCCTTGCTTTCTGACCAGAATATGCTTTAATAAAAGCAACTACGGGCGCTGCGCCCCCGAATACTGCAAGGAGAATCCCATGGAACAACGGAACACCCGCCTGCGGAACGCGGGCTTCGTCACCTTCTTTTTCAGCGGCATCTGCACCATTTCCAGCGGTGTGGTGGTCAGCCTGCTGCAGGAAGAATACGGCTTTGCCTACGGCATGACCGGCACCCTGCTCAGCCTGCTGAGCATCGGCAACCTGCTGGCGGGCCTGCTGGCCGGTGCGCTGGTGGGAAAAATGGGCATGAAGCCCAGCGTCCTGCTGCTGACCATCGGCTATGCGGTGGGCTACGGCCTGATGGGCCTGACCGGCCTGCCCATTCTGCTGGCGCTGGCCTTCTTCATTGTGGGCATTGCCAAGGGCAGTGTCCTGAACACCTGCACCATCCTTGTCAGCGGCAACTCTGCAGACCGCACCCGGGGCATGAACACCATGCACGCCTGCTACGCCTGCGGTGCCCTGCTCTGCCCCTTTCTGATCTCTGCCGCGGCCAGGGTCAGCACCACGTTGGCCGTGCTGGCACTGGCGGCGCTGGGTCTGGTGCTCTGGCTGGTATACCTGTTCACCCCCATGGCAGGCCGCGCCAAGGCCAAAGAAGCTGTCACCGATTGGAGCTTTTTGCGCTCCTCCCGCTTCTGGCTGCTCACCGGCCTGCTGTTCTGCCAGAACGCCGCCGAGCAGAGCGTTGTGGGCTGGATGGTCACCTACTTCAAGGACAGCGGCATCATTGCAGGCACGCTGGCGGCCTATACCGTCACCGTGATGTGGGGTGCCACCCTGATCGGCCGCCTGCTCATCGCTTTTGTGTTCCCGCTCCGGCAGCCCCGTAAGGCCATGGTGTTTATGGCGGTTTTCTGCACTGCCTTCTACTTTGCCATGATGCAGACCCACAGCCAGCTGCCTGCCATCCTGCTGCTGTTCGCCTTTGCCTTCTCCATGGCCGGTATGAATCCCACCGCCGTGGCCAGCGCCGGTAAAATGACCACCGTGACCAGCATGGGCATCATGCTGCCGGTGGCATCCAGCGGCGCGATCCTGATGCCCTGGGTCATCGGCAAGGTGGCCGAAAGCGCCGGTCTTGCTGTTGGTATGGCAACCAACATCGTGCCCTGCGTGGGGCTGATCGTCTTTGCGATTCTGGTGTCCAGAATGCGGGAGGAGTAAACCTCTCCGTCATTGCATCGCAATGCCACCTCTCCTGGCAGGAGAGGCAGGCCGCAGGCGACTGAGCGGTTCATCCCCTCGCCTTTGCGCTGAACTCACATCCACAGTAATCCTGACGGTAAAGCCCGTACTCCTCCGAAAGCTGGAGGGAGCGCAGGTAGCCGTTCTGCTTTTTGAAATCTGAGGGCAGGTGCCTGATGCCGAATTCGGCTTCAAGCTCCTGCCCGATTTGATTGATGCGGGCAGCATCCTTGTGGGGGCTGATGGAGAGCGTGGTGGTGAACCAATCAAAGCCGTGCTCCTTTGCGTACTGTGCCGCCCGGCGCATCCGCAAACGGTAGCAGACGGTGCACCGCCCGCCCCGCTCCGGCTCGTTTTCCAGCCCCTGCACAGCCGTGTAGAACTCCTGCGGGTCGTAGTGGTCCTCGATGACCGTGACCCCCAGCGGGTGCGCCTGCGCCACGAACTTTTTCAGCTCCTCGCCCCGGCGGTAGTATTCTTCGGCAGGCCAGGTGTTGGGGTTATAGTAAAGCACCGTGATCTCAAAATACCGGCACAGCTTTTCCAGCACGGCGCTGGAACAGGGCCCGCAGCAGGCATGGAGCAGCAGCTTTGGCCGCTGCGTCCCCAGCGTTTTCAACACTTCGTCCATCTGCTGTGCAAAATTCAACTGTTTTGACATCGGTTTCATCCTTTGTTATACTTGCTTTGATTCAAATAGCTCCCTCCTGCTGCCTCGTCAAAAGAGCCACAGCTGCCGGAAGGGGCATCCCGGTCATATTATATCACATTTTATCTAATAGGAGAACTGCGATGACAAACGAGAAGATCGCCCGTATCAACGAGCTGGCAAAAAAGAGCAAGACCACCGGCCTGACCGATGCCGAAAAGGCAGAGCAGCAGGCCCTGCGGCAGGAGTATGTTGCGGACGTAAAGGCCAGCCTGCGCGCCCAGCTGAACAACACCTCGATCAAAGAGCCGGATGGCACTGTGCACAAGCTGGGGAAGAAGAACTAAAGCAGCATCACGAAGAGGAGCGCCTGGCGGATAATTGAGAGAAAAGTATTTCTTCCCTCTTTTTTTGTTCCGCGTTTCGTGCTATACTATAGTTGTATTGTTGCGGACATTTCCGCGGGCGGTACAGATTCCCAAGGTGGCGTATCCCGGGCAAGGTGCACGGAAAAGGCTGTCTTTTGAAAAAATGATAAAGAGGTCATTTATTATGCTTACTGCAATTACGGGTATCAACTGGGGCGATGAGGGCAAGGGCCGCATGGTCGATCTGATCAGCCAGGATTATGACATCGTTGCACGGTATCAGGGCGGCAACAACGCAGGCCACACCGTGAAGAACGAGCGCGGCAAGTTCGTGCTGAACCTGCTGCCCTCCGGCATCCTGCGCCCCAACGTTGTCTGCGTGATGGGCAACGGTATGGTCATCGACCCGCACCATCTGGACGGCGAGATCAACAATCTGCGGGAGCAGGGCATTTCCATCACCCCCGATAACCTGAAGATCTCCGACCGGGCCACCATCACCATGCCCTACCATGTCGATCAGGACGGCCTGGAAGAGGCCCGCCTGGCCAAGACCGGCGCACAGTTCGGCTCCACCAAGCGCGGCATCGCCTACACTTACGGTGACAAGTACATGAAGAAGACCCTGCGCATGGGCGACCTGCTCCACCTGGACGACAGCGTGAAGAAGCGCCTGGTGACCATGGTGGATTCCAAGAACCTGGTGATGGAGGGCAGCTACCACTCCGCTCCCATCAGCGTGGACGAGATGTGGGCATGGCTGGAGAAGTATGCCGCCATCTTCAAGGATTACATCTGCGACGTGGGCCAGTATCTGGCTGACGCAGATGCCGCCGGCAAGAAGGTGCTGTTCGAGGCCCAGCTGGGCGCTCTGCGCGACATCGACTTCGGCATCTACCCCTACACCACCTCCTCCAACGTCATCGGCGCTTACGCCCCCATCGGCGCAGGCATCCCGGGCCACAAGCTGACCAACAGCATCGGCGTGATGAAGGCTTACTCCTCCTGCGTGGGCGACGGCCCCTTTGTCACTGAGCTGGCCATGACCGAGGAAGAGAAGCACGCCCTGCGTGAGGCTGGCCACGAGTACGGTGCAGCCACCGGCCGTCCCCGCCGCGTTGGCCCCATTGACCTGGTGGCAAGCCACTACGGCGTGTTCTGCCAGGGCTGCGATGAGGTTGCCCTGACCCTGCTGGACGTGCTGGACTACATGGAGAAGATCCCCATGGTCACCGGCTACAAGCTGACCGACGGCACCATCACCAAGCGCTTCCCCATGGGCATGGCTCTGGACACCGCACAGCCCGTGGTGGAGTATCTGCCCGGCTGGCACTGCGATATCACTGCCGCCCGCAAGTGGGAGGATCTGCCCCAGGAAGCCCGCGATTACGTTGAGTATCTGGAAAAGGCTATTGGCTGCAAGATCACCTACATCTCCGTGGGTGCCGAGCGTGAGGCCTACATCCACCACAACGTCTGATCCGCGCCACAGAACCCGCCGCATTGAAAAGGAAACGTGACTATGTTTGATATCATCACGGACAGCGCCTGCGATCTGACCCCTGAGACGGCCGCAACGCTGAATATTGAGATCATCCCCTTCTATGTCTCGCTGGACGGTGAGCACTACCGCAAGGAAGGCAAGGAGATCGCCGTGCGCGATTTCTACCAGTTCATGGTAGATAACCCCGCGGCCTACCCCAAGACCAGCCTGCCTTCGCTGGAGGATTTTGAAACCGCCTTCCGGGCCCATGCCGAGGCGGGCCGCCCGGTGCTCTGCATCTGCTTTACCAGCAAGATGAGCGGCTGCGTGGGCAGTGCCCGCAACGCCCGGGAGCTGGTGCTGGAGGATTTCCCCGATGCTAAGATCGAGGTCATTGACAGCACCGCCGCCACCGTGACCGAATCCATCGTGGTGGAAAACGCGGTGGCCATGCGGGATGCAGGCTGTACGCTGGACGAAGCCGTGACCTGGCTGGAAGCGGAAAAGATCACCAACCAGATCTTCTTCACGGTGGGTAATCTGGACTACCTCATCAAGGGCGGGCGCATCGGCAAAGTCACGGGCCGTGCCGCCAACATTCTGGGCATCAAACCCATGATCCTGTTCAAGGAGGGCGAGATCTTCTCCGCTGGTGTGGCCCGCGGCCGCCAGAAGAGCTTTGAGAAGGCCCTCGACCTGCTGATGACCTATCTGGCCGAGCACAACGGCACGCCCGACGACTACTGCATCACGGTGGGCTACGGCTACGATGCCGACGAGGGCAAGCGGCTCTGGATGCAGACCCGCGCCGCCCTGCGCGCCAAGTACCCCACCTGCGAGTGCAATGTGGTCCTGCTGCAGATCGGCTGCACCATCGCCGTGCACACCGGCCCCTATGCGTTGGGCATGGGCGTGATGCGGCGGTGGAAAAAGGCTTAACCCCCATATAGTTTCCCAGCTCCCCCGAAAGGGGGAGCTTTTTTGATACCGGTTAAGCTCTGCTTTGTACAACCTCTCAGTCACGGCGAAGGCTGAGAGGTTTAGCAACGGCAGCAGCTTACGGCTCAACCCCCCAGTCACCTACGGTGACAGCCCCCCTAATAGTGGGGCCCTTGGCAGGGAGATTACGTTTGACAGCAGAGGGGAACAGCAGCAAACCATAATGTATAACCGCAAAGTCTTCGGTTTCGCCAGAGGCTCCCCCTACTAGGGGAGCTGGCGCAGAGCGCCTGAGGGGTTTAACGTACAAAAAAATCTCCCGATTCCGTTTGGAACCGGGAGATTTTTTCAGCCTTGATTTTTACGATGCACGATCACAGAAGACGGTGACACGGGTCTTTCCGCCATAGGTGCAGGTGTACAGCACCAGGGCATAGCCGCTGTGTTCCACTTCCTCCACACTGTGGGGGTCAAGCACTTCGACCTTGTTCACGACGTACTCATTCACGATGCCGTCCATATCGGTGAAGGTGACGCTGTCCCCCGCTGAGAGAGAGGTCAGCTTGCCGAAATGGCTCTCGTAGTTGTGCGCCGCAATGACCAGATCATCGGTGCGGGAAGAGCCGAACTGGCGGCAGGGGGCGATCTTCAAACGGGGGTAGCTCCACTCGCTCATCACCGGCAGGTCAATGCCGATGGCGGGAATGGAGATCTCACCCACATATTCGTTGCCGTCGATCTCCACCACCGGGAGCTCGGGGTCCAAGGGGCCGCTCTCTGCCTCCGGTTCCGTGGTCTCCACCTTCTGCTGAAGGTCGGCCACCACGGTCTGGGCCTCGGCACCGGCGTGGGCATCCTCGTAGCGGTTGTAGGCGTACAGGCCGCCAGCCGCCAGCAGGAGCACCACACCCAGCACGATGCAGACAAGCCCGGGGGATACTTTACGCATTCTTTTCACGTTTCTTGCTGCGCTCCATCAGGTAGGCACCCACGGCCACCAGCACCAGACCGCTTGCCGTCAGAACAGGGATGGGCCAGTTCAGCTGACCGGTCTGGATCAGTTTGGGACCTTCGGCCGGGCGGGCATCCGCCACCACGCTGGCCGGGGCGGTGGGCTCCGGTGCACTAGGGGTGGTGGTTTCAGTCACGGTCGGGCGGGCATCTGCCGGGGCCGGGTTCTCCGGCGTGGAAGGGGTGGGCGGGGTGACAGGATCAGGGTCATACGGGTCCGGGTAGTACGGGGTCTCGATGGCCTTGTAGCTGTTGTTGAAGGTGATGCTGCTCACCTTTTCGTCCATCAGGTCGGCCTGTGTGTGCACGGCCATCCGGGCCACCAGCTTGTCGTTGTCCCACACCACGGAAACGCGCAGATAGTACACGGTTTCATCGTAGGTGCCGCGGGTGTTGACACCGGCGCGCTGGCGCACGGTGTAAACGTAATAGCCGGGCTTGGTATAATCGATGGGGCCAAAGCTGCCGGTCTCGCCGTCGGTGATCTCCAGAGTGGTCACCTCGGGCAGGGGGGCCTTGTCCACAGCCTCAAGTTCCACAGTCAGTGTTTCCTTTGGGAGAGGTGTTTCCCCCGTGGACTGAATGGAAACCGGAAGCTCCTGCAGCTGTGTATGCTGGTCAGCCGCGGTGGCCGCAAATGCCGCCGGCTGACACAGGCAGAACCCCAACGCAAGCGTCAGGAGTGCTGCCGCGATTTTACGGAACCTCATTTCATCCTCTCCTTTATGAATCCGACGCGGACGGGATCATCCACGCCAGAAGAATGGTGCGTGCATCGGTAAACTCCGTTGAACAGGTGGACAGCGCCAGCACCTGAGCGTCATCGCCCGCCGCTTTCATGGCGGCCAGCGTTTCGATGTTCAGGTTCAGGGCGTTCTCCTGCGCAAAGGTGTACAACCCCTGCAGGTCGCTGTCCCAGCGCTGGGGCTGGAAGATCGCGCTCTCAGACGAAGGGACCAGCAGACATGCAAAGGTTTGAAGATCATAGGTGCGGTCGGGCAGGATCAGCTCACCGGTGGTGTTCTCTGCAAAGAACTCTGCGTCCTTGTAGAGATCCAGATCACCGAACATCTTGCTCTCTTCCATGTGGTGACCATACAGCAGAGAGTAGGGGTCGGTGAAGTTCTTGTCGCAGTTCACATCCAAAAAGATGCTGCCTGCCAGCGAGAAATCACCGTAGACATCGGTGTTCACATAGGTAAAGTTGTCCTCGCCCTGTACCACAGGGTAGTCGATGGCGGTGTTGTCCAGTGTGACCCACGCGCAGACATCCGGGTTGATGCCCAGCAGCTCCTCAAAGCTTGCGCCGTTATCCGCGCCCGCCTTGGGCTTGAACTGCAAAAGCTCTGCCTGAACATTGTCTGCGGCGGCGTACACCTGCGAGTTGTCCCACAGGGCATAGGCTGAATACGCCCCGGCGACCACCAGGAACAGCACGACCACCGTGCTCACCAGAAAGTCGGCTGCCCTCAACGCTTTTCTCTGCCAGTTGATACAGCCCACCTCCGGTTAAGCAAATTCAAATAAGTGGTTATTCGTTAGGTTTGTGCTGAGATAACCCCCCAGTCATGCTTCGCGTGCCAGCCCCCGCTAATAGGGGGGCCCTTGGCATGGCGCAAAGCTTCACGGTTTTGCCAAGGCCGCCCCTACTAGGGGCGGTGGCATCCCGCAAGGGATGACGGTGGGGTTTAATCTACCGCGAACAATTACTCCTCGTCGCGGCGGCGCTTGTTCAGCATCAGGGCCACACCACCAATGGCAACGATGGCCAGCAGTGCAATGTAAGGAGCGTTGTCGAGGATAACGCCCATGTCGGGGGTGCCTTCGTGGGTGTTGGTAAAGGATGCCTTATTGCTGGTATCAGATGCACCAGCTGCAACGATAGAACCGGTTGCGCCGTCAACACTGACAGTGTAAAGGCCATTTGTTGCACCATTTGCAACAGCCTTACCATCTGCATCCAGCTCGTTCACAGTCCACTCAACACCCTCAGGCAGGTTTGCAATGGAGATGGATTCACCGCTCTTCAGCCAGAACTTCACGGAAGTGCCGTTCACGCTGATGTTATTAGTAGTATTCTTATCAGAGGTTGCATTGGCATAATCAATTGCATAGTTCTCTGCAAAGGTCTTGCGGCCGTTTGCAGTACCCGGCTCCAATTTCAGTTCGAACTGGAAGTAGGTCTTCTTATCGCCCATATTACCGCTGACGTACTTGGAGACAGTCAGAGTATTGGCAGCATACTTGTTGTCACTGAAAGAGTTGCTCTTGTCGCCGCCCTCGTTCTCCGTGTGAACGCCAGCGACACGAATCGTGCCATCATTGATAACACTGACAACCAGTTTAATGGTGTCCCGACGATAGGTAACACCGGCAGTGTTGCCAGCAACTTCCTGCAGGGTGTACTCAAACTTACCTACGTGTTCATACGTAGGCAGTTTAACCACAAACTCACCCACATTCTCAGTATCGCTTGCTTTGGCACCACCTTCATTAAACTTCACAGAGGCCACATAATAACAATCAGCGCCAGTAGGTTTAGTGGTCAGCTCCACCAGATTAGGAACATCCTCTTTAGAAATATCACCCGTCAAAACTTCCTTATCTGCCTGAACAAGATAGAAAGTTTCCTCAGGGCTTGTACCATTGCCCTCAAGACCATAATGCTTGTAAATCTTAACTTCACTCTGATCCTGGTATGTGGTAGCCGCTGTTGTCGCAAACGCTGCGGTTGCGCCGACGGTGAGCATCATGGCGGCAGCCAGAACGCCCGCGAAGAATTTCTTCAGTTTCATTGTTATTCCTCCCTAGTAAGAAATAGTTCGTACTCCTGTGCCGCGGCCCAAACTCCGCAGTTCACAGGCAGGATGCCGGCAGCTTCTTCCGGCTTCCGTGGTATTACAGACTGCGTCGCCGCAGTAGTGTAATTACTTTTGCTTGCACATCCTCCAGCGGAACCGGGCCAAAGTCCCGGCTGTCCTCGGATTGTGTGCGGTAATCGCCCAGCACAAAAAAGCAGCCTTCCGGCACCGTGTAGGGGTACTCCAGCGCGTCTTTTGCGTAGGTGGGGTAGAGGATCTCGCCGCTCTGCACCGCGCCGTTCACCACAATGGTGCCGCTGTCGTCCAAAGCCACAAGGTCGCCCTCGCGCCCAAGGATGCGGCCCACCCGGAGCTTGCCGCCCTGGGTGTAGACCACAACGTCGTTTTTTGCGTAGGTTTTTTGCAGGCGGTAGCAGACGAGCAGGTCGCCATCCTTTACCGCGGGGAACATGCTGCTGCCTTTGGCCTGCGTGAGCAGGAACACCTGCGTGAACAGCACCCACGCGCACAGCAGGATCACCACAACGCGGCCCAGCAGGCTGATAAAATCCTGCCGGTTCTCAGCGTCCAGCCTGCGGCGGCGCACCGCCTTTGCCCCCTGCTTCAGGGCTTCATTGTCCAGCGGGTGCATCGGAATGCGCCTCCTTTTGGGGGTCAGAGCTGTCAACTTTGGTGGTATCCAAGGGCAGGCTTCCGGTCTGCTGCTCCAAGAGCACGTTATAGCGGGTGCGTTCGGCACGGATGGCGGCTTCGTACAGGGCGTAAAGCTCTTCCAGCTTCTTCCACATTGCCGCTTCGTCCACGCCGCCCAGCAGGTTTTTGCGGAATTTCACCGTCCGGAACCACTGGATGATCGCTTCTTGCTCCGGGCTGATACAGCTTTCCTCTGCACCGACCAGCCGCTGGGGCGCTTTCTTCTTCGCCATGCGGTCAGCCCCCTTTAATCATCTTCCTTACGGTGCTTGCGCAGCATCAACAGGGCAACGCCGCCAGCCACCACAGCAAGGATGACAATGTAGGGCAGGGTGTCGAGGAGGACACCAAGGTCAGGCTCGAGAGTTCGATGGTTGGTGAAGTCGATTTGTTTAGCGTCCGTACCAATCGTCACACTTACTTCTCGCCCATTCTCAGGTGTTCCGGAACCAACCACATAGCTGGTCTCGTACTTTTCGCCCTTATAATCGTCCTCTACAACCTTGTACTCGCCACTCGGCAAATTTTTGAAGGTAATCGTAGCACCGTCTTTCAGAGTAAACTTGCCATTACCATCATTCAACCATTGAGCACCATCACTAACCTCGATATTATCCTCAGTGATGTTGTTTACTGGTTTACCATCTTTGGTAATCGTAAAGGTAAAGGCTTTGTTGGTATCGCCAAGTTTACCGGTAACGGTTTTGGTAACAGTCAGGTTTGCGGAAGCAGGCACATACTTTGCGTAGAAGGTTGTATCTGCACTAATGGTATCCTCTGTAAAATTGAACTTGCTTTCAGATGTAAAGTTCTTATCCGTATACCATCCTTCAAATTTATAAACGGTTCCATCCGCTGTTTCTTTTGTTGCCGGGCAATCTGCTTCAGTTTGACCTGCGCGGAGAACATCCGGACGATCGATATTACTCAGCGAAATCGAAGTACTCCCTTCTGGGACAGTAAATGCTCCGCCATAATCACGCACTAGAGCAAAGGTATCTTTACCCACATCCTGAACCATAAACTTGACGTTGATGTGCGTTGTATCATGGAGTACTATCAGACCATCCAGATGGTACGTCATTTTTTTATCACTGACCGACGTAATCGGAGATTTATATATGCCCTTCGTGTATGTGGGTTTATAGTTCTCTTCACCCGTCCAGTCTCCATCCTCGCCGTTTTTGCCAGTATTGGCTCCACCCACAGCAACGACCTCGTACCATTCAATTGTGTACGTGCCTACATTATTCGCTTTCGTTGGATCCTTCTCAATTTCTTTTTGGATTTCTTTCGGGAGTGATTCGTAATAGTAATCCTTGTATTTGCCATCCTGTTTAATCGGAATCACAGGAAACTGTCCGGAATTAACTATAATTTCAGTTCCCAACTTCGTATCAATGTCGGCCGTGTCATAAATTGAGGTACGTTCCTTGTATGTACTCGGAGCAACTACATTCGAAATTGTACCAACGGCCATGCCGTTCCACGCTTTATTTTCAGCTTTATTACCATAGTAATCACCCGAATAGCCCAAAACCTGCGTGTAAACATAAAGATTGTAAGGAGATGTCGTTGTAGTGTTCACAACCTCAATATCATCCAGTGTATCAGCATTAGTTAGCTTACTCTCAGCTTCACCATAGCGATGCTTAATCTGCACATGGCCTGCCGTGGTAAGCTTTAGCTTCACGGTTTTATATTTATCGCCCCATCCCTCAACTGAACCAACAAACTCAGCTGTACCTTTTGTAACTATCCATTTATGATAATAACTACTCTTTCCGTTATTGGAATGCAGTGTAATCGTTGCACCAACCGGAACTTTTGTATCACCCTGAATGCTACTGATCGTAGCAATTCCATCATTCACATTCGGGTACTCAACGCCATCGATCTCAATGCTGACGATCTCAATGCCGTCACTATCGCAGTCTTCACTTCCCTGATCCGGATATTCCAGCGCAATCACAAAGGGGCTGAAGCTGGTGGTCTCAAAGGTCAGTGTGCCATTCTCATAGCTGACAACATCCAGTTTTTCCACGGTATTGTCGTCTTTCTGGTGGAGCACCTTCAGTGCATCGGCAGTGAGCGCTCCCATTTCTTCCATTTCCGCAACATCCGGCAGTTCGTTCAAGCCAGAAACAGTAACGGTGGCCTTCTGGCCCTTGGCCAGATGCACCTTCTCACTGTTGATATCTTCGGGCGTAATCTTCAGGCCCAGAAGGGGCTGCATCCCCTGAAGCTCACTCTTGTAAGTATCACAGAACTCCGTCATGGAGTTATCGCCCATGTGGGTCACGTTGAGGTGATCTGTGGCAGAGGGCAGGTTTTTCACCTCCACCGGCAGATTGACGCTCTTCGTGTTGCCTTCCTCGTCCTCGTAGGAAGCAGCGGCCTTGGCAGTCAGATCCACAGGCACAGGGTTCTTGTCCACCAGATCCTCGTGATCCACTTTCTCTTCCTCATCGGAGCCCACGGTACCGTCCTTCCATGCGGCGTAGACGTTCACGGTGGTGGTCTTGTCATCCAGAATGTTGCTGGTGGGGTCGGTAAGGTTCAGGCGCACCCGGTTGCCAAACTCGTCCAGCGTGTACCAGTAGTCAAACTGCCGCAGTTCGCCCTTGGGGTCCCGGTTGGAGGAGGGGTTCTCGATGTAGCTGCTGTAATCCGCAATGGTCTCTGCCCGAGGCACAGCCTGAATGAAGTACAGGTTCCACAGAACCTCACCGTTCCGGGCCAGATACTCGCTCTCCGTCATATTGTTGATCTGTGCCTGAGCGGTAATGTCCTGCAGGTCAAGGGCGTTCAGCTCCCTCAGCCAGAAGCGGTAGACCACCATGTCCTGCAGCTTTTTGATCTCGTCGCCGGAAACGACCACTTTGTCATCAGGCTTTTCCACCACGTCGTCCTCGCCGGACCACTGGGTCTCGGTGCTGGAGCTGGGGTCGGTGCTGGTGCTGGTGCCGTACTCAATGACGGTGCCCCACTCTGTTTCCTTAACGGTGGGGCCGCCTTCGAGGTTGTCCTCGCCGCCCTCCACAGGCCGGGTGGCAACTTCGTCCTCGCCAAAACCGGCAGCTTCACCGCCGTCTACAGGCCGGGAGGCTTCCTCCTCGCCGAAACCGCCAAATTCGTCGTCAGGATAGGATGCCTCGCCGTCATCTACGGGCCGGGAGGCCTCTTGATTAACCTGAGGATCGATCAGACCCTCCGTTGCAAACACCGGCACAAGGCAGGTGCAGATGACCGCAAGCGCCAGACAAAGCGCAAAAACACGCTTCACCAGCCTATCTTTTTTTCCGTGATGATTTTTCCGCACAGTGGAGCCCTCCCTGCATCATAGTATTTTTGGCAAAACCGGAGGAAAAGATATCCAACTTTTGTCGTTTTTCTTTCCCTTGGCAGGTTATTTTTACCAGATACATCATTATCGTAATTATAGCATGTATATCCAGTATTTTCAATAGTGAAATTTTATTTTCCCTTCCCCTTTTCAGACAAAATATTCTGCGATATACAGCACGCTATGAACCGTCGCAATATCATTGCGGGGAGTAGAACAGTCCGACTTATCCGCACGCCCGCCGCATTGTTATATCACGCAGTTTTGTGTTGTACATTCGCAGTTTCACTCTCTATAATACATGAAACGCAGATTCCTTTCACTTTTTTTCGAAATTTTTTGAAAAAAGTTTTCGGAGGAGAGGAAGAACCCCACCGTCATCCCTTCGGGATGCCACCTGTCCGGGTTGCGGCACCCAGCGTCCACATCGTGCAAAGCACTCGTGTCCTGCTGGCCGCTGCCCCAACAACTCCTCCCTGTTTCCGCCACTGGCGGCGGTCGTCGTTGTTGCCTACTAGGGGCGGCCTTGGCAAAGAAGTCAGGCTTTGCGAAATGCCAAGGGCCCCACTATTAGGGGGGCTGTCGCCGCAGGTGACTGGGGGGTTCAGCCCAAGCAGCTGCTGCCGGTGAACCCCACCGTCATCCCTTCGGGATGCCACCGCCCCTAATAGGGGCGGCCTTGGCAAAGAGGTCAGGCTTTGCGAAATGCCAAGGGCCCCACTACTAGGGGGGCTGTCGCCGCAGGTGACTGGGGGGTTCAGCCCAAGCAGCTGCTGCCGGTGAACCCCACCGTCATTGCTTCGCAATGCCACCGCCCCTAATAGGGGCGGCCTTGGC